>Ga0116153_10001882_pt1 | contig 17737 bp, 17 predicted proteins | sample AD_UKC028_MetaG_FD_89896 | JGI IMG/M metagenome (GOLD analysis project Ga0116153, IMG submission 89896) | Active sludge microbial communities of municipal wastewater-treating anaerobic digesters from USA - AD_UKC028_MetaG | ecosystem: Engineered > Bioreactor > Anaerobic > Digestate | place: USA...
TCGACGGGGTCGTCACCTTCGAGCGGAACATCGACGCGGACACGGCCTGGACGGCCCTGGAGGAACCCGTCTCCGGGTGCCTGGCCGAATTCGACCGGGATCGGGAACGGGAAGGGCGGAGCACCCGGGCGGATATAGAGAGCAAGCTCGCCGTCATCGAGGAGTCCGTGGGAGTCGTGGAAGGGGAGGCGCCGGCCATAGAGGCCGCTATCCGGGGAAACCTCGCCTCGCGGTTCCGGGAGGTCCTGGGCAGCGAAGCGGACGAGAACCGGGTCCTGCAGGAGGTGGCTTCCTACCTGGCCCGGCATACCATCAACGAGGAGATCGTCCGTCTGCGGTCCCATGTCGCGGCGTTCCGCGCGGCCCTGGAGGACCCGGGCTGCGGGAAGAAGCTGGATTTCCTCTGCCAGGAGATGAACCGGGAGGCGAACACCATCGGCTCCAAGAACATCCTGGCCCGGATCGGGGAGGCCGTCGTCTCCCTGAAGGATGCCATCGAGAACGTCCGGGAACAGGTCCGGAACGTGGAATGAACCCGGGAGGAGCCATGGAACGATCGCCCTTTATCATCGCCGTGTCCGGCAAGAGCGGCTGCGGGAACACCACGGTGAGCGGCCTGCTGAGGGAGCGCCTGGGACTCCGGCTCATCAACTTCACCTTCCGCAGCCTGGCCGCGGAGAGGGGGATAACCCTCCAGAAGGTGCTGGAGCTGGCCCGGGACGACCCGGCCTGGGACCGGGAGGTGGACCAGCGCCAGGTGGCCATGGCCCGGGAGGGGGACTGCGTCATAGGGTCCCGCTTAGCCATCTGGATGATCCCGGAAGCCGCTCTGTCGGTCTACCTCCATGCCTCCCCGGAGACCCGGGCCCGCCGGATCTGGAACCGGGAAGGCGGGAAGTACGAGGAGGTCCTGGCCTTCACCCAATCCCGGGACGCCCAGGACACGGCCCGGTACGCGGAGCTCTACGGGATCGACAACAACCGCTACGATTTCGCGGACCTGTCCATAAACACCGAACGGCTGGGACCGGATCGGATCGTGGACATCATCGCCACCGCCGTGAAGGGTCTACGGGACGTCTGCCCCTGAACGGGATCAAAGCCAAGACAGGAAGGTACATTATGACAACACAGGGATCCGGAGACGTGGTCCTCGTGACGGGAGCGACCAGCGGGCTCGGCAGGGCCTGTGCCGAACGCCTGGCGGCCCGTGCGTACCGTGTCTACGGGACGGGGAGGAAACCGTCGGCGCCGGAAGCCGGGGGGGTGATCCTGCTGTCCATGGACGTCACCGACGACCAGTCCGTGAGGAAGGCTGTCCGGGAAATACTGGACCGGGAGGGCCGGATCGATGCGGTGGTCTGCAACGCCGGCTACGGCATCGCGGGCCCCGTCGAGGAGACGCCCCTGGCGGAGGCCAAGGCCCAGTTCGAGACGAACTTCTTCGGCACCCTCAGGACCATCCAGGCCGTGCTGCCCGCGATGCGGGCAGCGGGCCGGGGCCGGGTGCTGGTGGTGGGTTCCATGGCGGGCCTGGCGGGGGTTCCCTATCAATCCCTGTACTCCGCCGCGAAGTTCGCCCTGGAAGGCCTGGTCGAGGCCCTCCGGATGGAAACCCGGGCCTTCGGAATACGCTGCGCCATCGTGGAGCCCGGGGATACCAGGACGGGGTTCACGGACGCCCGGAAAAAGTCCGCGGCTCCGGGAAGCCCCTACGCCGCCGCGATGGAACGTTCCCTGGGGGTTATGGAGAAGGAGGAGCGGAACGGCTCCGATCCCGCGGTCATGGCTCGCCTCGTGGAACGGCTCCTGCGGAAGGACCGGCTGCGGGTCCGGTACATGGTCGGCCCGGGATTCCAGAAACTGGCCATGACCTTGAAGCGGGTCCTGCCTTCCCGTACCTACGAGTGGATCATGGCCTCGTACTACAGAGTCTGAGCGAGCCCGCGGACCCACCTACCGTCCTACGGCCGGGCCGGACGCCTTCATCTGGTCCAACAGCCAATCGATCCAGAGGTTGGAAGGCGCGTACAGGTCGTCCTGGGCCAGGAGGAATTCGAAGAAGGCCTCCCGATACTGCCCGGAATAGGCCAGGGCCTGGCCGCGGTAGAACCGGGCCCGGGCCGCGGCGGAGGGGCTGCGGTTCAGGGAAAGGTACCGGGCGAGCTCGTCCGAGGCCCCTTTCCAGTCCTTCCGGGCCAGTCGATCCCGGACGATCGTGCGCAGGGTGTATTCCTCGCCGCCGACGGCGGACAACTCCAGATCCTCGGGAAGGATGCGGAGTTCGGGAGGGGACGAGGGAAGGTTCTTTCCGCTCCCGCCGAGCCGGGATACGGACTTCTGGGTCTCCGGCCTCAACGGAGAGGCGGAGGGTGAAGGCACGGGCAAGTTCCCGGGCAAGGACTGGGATCCCGCCTCGACTCCCCGGGTCAGGGAGAGGTAGGGGAGGGGCAGGGACCGGGACGCGTAGGGAATTTCGGGCAGCCCGATACGGAAGCGGCCCGCGGGAACCGACACGCTTTCCGCCGTGACATTCAGCCCCACCGCGAGCTCCGGGCTTCCGGTCCGCAGTCCCTCGTCGTCCACCAGGGCGTAGAAGTATCCGATTCCGGGGACCGGGAAATCCAGGATGCCCTCCGGGGATTCCTCGGCGCTGGCCACCCAGGAGGCCGTCAGCAGGTCCGAAAGGGACCGGATGGGGGACGGCGACCGGTACAGCACCACCCGTCTGCCCGGACGCACGGGTTCCCAGACGACACGGATGCCGTCCCGTTCGGAGGAGGCGCGCACCGCGGGAGGGGGTTCCGGCGCGGGTTCGACGGGCTTGGGATCCGGTTCCGGCACCGGGGCGGCGGGAGGCACGTAGGTGACCGGGGCTATGCTGACGTTCTTGAGGGGTATGAAAACCTCGTATACCCCGCCCTGCTCGGTTCGGCCTAAAACCGCGTAATAATATCCCCGGGAATCCGGGGGTACGTCCAGGTATTGGAGGCTTCCCGGGGGCAGGTCCTTCAATCGCTCCGCCGCCGGGAAGGAGCCTCGGTCGATGGGGGAATCGGAGCGGAACACGGAATATCCGGCCGTGGGATCCGAGGCTTCCTCCCAGGTGAGGAGGACGCCGTCCGGGCGGGTGCCGATGCGGATGCGCAGGGGGAAGGGGGCGAAGATCCTCTCCTCCGGGGCCGGGGGGGGCAGGACCGAGGACTCCTTCGGCACGGGGGCGTTCTGTCCGTACAGGCCCAGGGATGCGAGCAGGAGGGCCGCGGCGACAAGGATATTTCTACGCACCATGATAGTATAGTATCGGACGGCTCCGGATTTGGAAATAGCCCGACCGGAGCGTCGGGCCATCTTTCCTTTGACACGCGGGACGCGTTCCTATACCATATCGATATGTTTGTAGCCGTAGTATGCGATCCCGGAAGCGAGGATTCCCGATCCGCCCTCTACGCCCTGCTCCCCCAGTACGGGTTCGAGAAGGTCCAGCGAGCGTGCTACGAATCCACCCAGATCGACGAGCGCAGGCTTTCTTCCCTGAAACGCGAGATCGACAAGGTGACGGATTATTACGACGTCATACGGATATACCAGTACCCCCTGGAGGGGAGCTTCGCCTTAACGACCCTGAAGAACAACAAATGGAGGCGCATCGTCGTGCGCCCTCCCAAGTCCTGATACCGAATCCGGAGGAACGACATGATCGAGGAACTTGCGGCTCCGATCCAGGAGCTGCGGCGCAATATCCTGGATATCTGGGGGCGTCTTTGACCCCGATGAGATCCGGAAGACCATAGCCGCCCGGGAGGAGGAGACCGCCGCCCCGGGCTTCTGGAGCGACCAGTCCCGGACGGAACGGGTCATGGGAGAGCTAAAGCTACTCCGGAACCGCCTGGATACCTGGGAGCAGCTCAAGAAGGACTCGGAAACCCTGGAGGAGATCTACGCGATGGCCCGGGAGGAGGGGGACACCTCCATGGAGGGGGACATCCGCTCCGCCTACCAGGACGCCAAGGCCCGCTTCGACTCGGCCCAGATCCTGGAGCTCCTGTCCGGGGAAGCGGACCGTTCCGGGGCCTTCCTCACGATCCACGCCGGATCCGGCGGTACCGAGGCCTGCGACTGGGCCTCCATGCTCCTTCGGATGTACACCCGGTGGGCGGAGCGTCATTCCTACAAGTACGAGATCGTGGACCTCCTGGAGGCCGAGGGGGGCGTGAAAAGCGCCACGGTGCAGATCGACGCCCTCTACGCCTACGGACGGCTCAAAGGCGAGTCGGGGGTCCACCGCCTGGTGCGCATCTCCCCCTTCGACGCCAACGCCCGGCGCCACACCTCCTTCGCCTCGGTCTACATCTTTCCCGTCCTGGACGACACCATCGAGGTGGAGATCCGGCCCGAGGACCTCCGGATCGACACCTACCGCTCCGGCGGCGCGGGGGGACAGAAGGTCAACAAGACCGACAGCGCCGTCCGGATGACCCACCTTCCCACGGGGATCGTCGTGACCTGCCAGAACGAGCGGAGCCAGTACAAGAACAAGGACGTGGCCATGAGCGTCCTGAAATCCAGGCTCTACGAGCACTACAGGCAGGAACGGGAGAAGGAGAACGCCAAGTTCGCCTCGGAGAAGAAGGAGATCGCCTGGGGAAGCCAGATCCGCTCCTACGTCTTCCAGCCCTACACCATGGTGAAGGATCACCGCACCAAGTTTTCCGTCGGGAACGTGCAGGGCGTCATGGACGGGGACATCGATCCCTTCATCGAGAACTGGCTCCAGTTCTCCTGGGCCGGAGGGTCTCCGGCTCCGGAGGGCGGGGACGACGACGAGGATTGACGGGTCCGCCATGACCCCCGGGAGATTCGGAGCCCTCGCGCTCCTGCTGGCCTCCGCGTCCTTCCCGGCTTCGGGTCAGGGGGAAGCTCCGGCCTGGATCCTCGGGGTGGCCTCCTTCCCCCCCGCGGCCCGGGAAGTCCGGCTGTATCCCGCCCTCGGCCAGCTGCCGGTCCAGGTGTTAGAAGGCGTCCGGGACCTGGACAGGAGGTTCCTGACCGAGGAGGAAAGAACCCGGATCCTGGAGAAGTCCCGGCTGGAGGAACTGTTCAAGGCGGGGGCCGCGGCCGCGGGGACCCGGGATCGAAGGGACGCCGCGGCCCTTTCTCCCGTGACGGGCCCCGCGCGGGCCGCGGAGGAGAGGAGGCTCGGAGAGGAGCTTGCGCGAGGCCCAAAAACCGGCTCCGACCCGACAGCGGGCGTATCCTCGCCGGGCGGACCTTCGCCGGGCGTATCCTCGCCGGATATCCGCAGAGTGGTTTTCTGGGAGGGACACTCCTCGGGACGCTTGATCGAGGCCGGGGCGGATCCCGGAAGCGTCTGTTCCCGGGAGAAACTCGACTACCTGGTGCTCTGGGAAGCCGGGGAGGTCTCCGGATATCTGCGTATCCGCATGACCGGATGGAACGCGGTCCTGAGCCGCCCGGACTTCACCTATACCGCCTACTGCCCGGTGGACGACATCCCGGCCGCGGCGGCGGAACTTTCCCGGGGGCTCGTCCGGGCGGCTGCCGGAGTGCCGTCCTCCCGGCTCGTCTTCACCGTGGACCCCCCGGAGTCCCGGATCCGGGTGGACGGCCGCCTTCTGGCTCCCGGGCGCCGGAGCCTTCGGGTCTACGAGGAACGGGAGCATCTCGTATCCTTGGAGCTCGGGGCCGGGACCCGGGAGGAATACAGCGTCCGGTCCGAGTTCGGCAAGGATGTGGAACTCTCCGTCCGCCTGGAGCCCCCGGACCCCGAGACGGTCCTCGTGGAGACGGACCCCCCGGGGGCTTCCCTGCACCTGGACGGGATCTGGGCCGGCACGACCCCCGGCCCGGCCCTTGTCTTCGGATCCGCCCGGGTAGCCCGCCTGACGCTTCCGGGGTTCCAGGACGAATACCGTGTGATCGAGCCGGGAACGGAAGGACCCGTGCTCGTGCCGCTCCGGGAGGCGGAGACCGGCGGTACTTCCCTCTTCGAGCGGCGGAAGGAACGGTTCTATCGGGCCCTGGGCGGCCTCGCGGTCAGCCTGCCCGTGACCCTCCTGTCCTACGGTGTCTACCTCCAGAGTTCGGCCCTGCACATGGAGTATCCCGCGGACGAGGCCTTCGCCCGAAGGAAGGACACGTCTCTCGCGGTATTCGCCATTTCGACCGGGATCACGGCGGGCCTGCTGACGGGCGCCGCGGTCCGGCTCGTGAAGTATATTCAATCGGCGCGATGAGGAGGTCCCGGAGTGGGAGCCCGTTTTTCCGATCGGCTTAAGGCGTTGCTGGGCATGGGCCCGGGAGACGAGTTCTACGAATGCCTCGAGGACCTCCTGATCGAGGGGGATCTGGGAGCCCGCGCGGCGTTGGAGGCGGTCAGCGAGCTCCGGGGACACTGCCGCCGGGAAGGGATCCTGGACGAATCGGGTATCCGGCGGGCCCTGAAGGACGTGCTTCTCCGGTACGGCAAGGAAGTCCGGATCGAGCCCTCCGCGGGCGGACTGGACGTCATCCTGCTCCTGGGGGTGAACGGGGTGGGAAAGACCACCACCGCGGCCAAGCTGGCCCACTGGTACCGGGAACAGGGGCTGGCACGGAACATCATCCTGGCCGCGGGCGACACCTTCCGGGCCGCGGCCATCGACCAGCTCAAGGTCCACGGCGAGCGCCTGGGCCTGCGGGTGGTGGCCCAGCAGCCGGGCTCCGACCCCGGAGCCGTGCTCTACGACGCCATCGAGGCCGCCAAGGCGGACGGTGCCGACCTGGTCCTGGCCGACACGGCGGGCCGCATGCACACGAAGCAGAATCTCATCCGGGAGCTCGAGAAGTTGGACCGGATCGTCGGAGCCCGGGCCCAGCCGTCCCGGTACCGGAAGCTCCTGGTGGTCGACGGCACCACGGGCCAGAACGCCCTACGACAGGCGGAGGTCTTCGGAGAGGCGGTGCGCCTGGACGGGGCGGTCCTGACCAAGTACGATTCCTCCGGCAAGGGGGGGATCGTGATCTCGATGGCCTACGAACGGGGGATACCTACGGCCTTCCTGGGCACCGGGGAGGGGTACGGGGACATCAAGCCCTTCCGGCTGGGGGAATACCTGGACGACCTCCTGGGAGGTCCGGGCTGAGCCTCCGGCGCCTCCGCGCGTCCTGGGTGCCGCTTCTTCTGTTGGCGGCGCCCGGTCTCCGCGCCCAGGAGTCCGCCCCCGCGGCCCCGGAGGAGATTTTTCGGTATGTCCTTGCCGCCGGCACGGTCACGGGAGCCGTGGTCACGACTCCCGAGGGCGTCGAACTCCGGCGGGAGACCTACATCCGGGACTCGGAAGGACGGGTGGTCGATGTCCGGATCTCCTTACCCGACGGCCGCTCGGTGCGGACCGGAGGCTCCGGCGGCCGGGAATGGCTCGGGTATCCCGAGGGGGACCTCTCCTTCCGCGTGTACCGGCCGGACGGGGTCCTGGAGCTCGAGGAATCAAGGAACGGATCGATCCTGCTCTTCCGAAGGACCTACACCTACCGTGGGGATTCCCGCTCGCCCTCGGTCGTGGAGGAGGACCGGCCCGGGGAGGGCTGGAAACGCAGGACCGAGTACGGCGAGCGGGGTCTCCCTGCGAGGGAGAGCCTCTCCACGGCCGACGGACCCGAGACGGTCACCCTCTACGAATGGGACGAACGGGACCGGCCGGTCGGCCTCCGCATCCTGGAGGGCCGGAGCGAGCGGCGGGTCCGCTTCTCCTACGGCGAGGACGGGACCGAGACGGAGGAACGCACGGACTCCACGGGTGCCCTGGTCCTGAGGATCCTTCGGAACCCCGACGGAAGCTCCGTGGAGGAGAGGTTCGACGGCGGGATCCTGTTCGCCCGGACCTTCCTGAAGGACGGCCGCCTGACCCGTGAGGAGATCTACAGGGAAGGTCGGCTGGCCCGGGTTCGGACGGCTCCATGAAAGGGACAGCCTCCTGGGCGGCCTTCGTGGCCCTCCGGTATTTCCGCGCCCGTAGAGTCAAGGGCGGAGCCGCGTCCTTCCTCCTGGCGGCCCTGGGGATTGCGGTGGGGACGGGAACCCTGGTCGTGGTCCTGGGGGTGATGAACGGGTTCCAGTCGGGCTTCATCGATTCGATCCTGGAGGTGGACAGCCACCACGTCCGGATCTCCCTGGCCGCGGAGGATCCCTCCGGACAGGAACCGGGGCTCCTTGCGGACCAGCTCCGCGAGGACCCGGCGGTTTCCGCGGCCCTCCCGTTCGCGGACTTCGAGACCGTGGCCCTGGGTCCCTCCGGCAGGGCATACCCGCTCCGCGTCAAGGCCCTGCCCGAAGACGCGGGGACGCGGGACCCCGCCCTGACGGATCGACTCGGTCTGGGCTCCGCACCGTTTCCGGGTTCCTCTCCCGGCGGCATCGTGGTGGGCGCGGAGCTGGCCCGCCAGCTGGATGTCCTTCCGGGGGACGAGGTCAGCCTCCTGACCGTCCGCGCCTCCGCCGAGGAGGGGGTCGAAGCGTCCACGGTCCGGGTGAGGGTTACGGAGGTGTTCCACAGCGGATACTACGCCTTCGATTACGGCCTGGGATTCGTGACCTTCGAGACCTCCCGGGCTTTCGGCGGCCCCGTGAACCTGGTCCTGGGCGTCAAGCTCAAGGACCGCTTCGGCGACGAGGGGTTCGCGGAAAGGCTGCCCTCCCGATACGGGCTTCCCGTGGACAGGATCGTGACCTGGAGGACCTACAACCGGTCCTTCTTCGGAGCCCTGCGCATGGAGAAGACGGCCATGATGCTGTTGGTGGGGCTCATCTTCCTGGTCGTGGCGGTAAACATCTTCCATTCCCTGCGCCGGACGGTCTTCGAGAAGATGGAGGACATCGCCGTCCTGAAGGCCCTCGGAGGCTCCGCCCGGACGGTTCGCTCCATCTTCGTCCTGGACGGCCTGGTGACGGGGTTTCTGGGGGCGACCTGCGGCCTGGCGGCCGGCCTGGCGGTCACGATGAACGTGAACGAGGTATTCGCGGCCGCGGAAGCCCTGGTGAACGCCGTACTCCGTCTGGGCAGCGCCCTATCCCGGGCCGGCGGAAGCGGGGACTTCCAGGTCTTTTCCCCCGCGTATTTCTACCTGGTCCGCATACCTGCCCGGGTGGTATTCGAGGAGATCCTGTTCATCTACGGCGCGGGAGCTTCCAGCGCGGCCGCGGCCGCCTGGGCGGCGTCCCGACGGGTGCTGGCGTTCCGGCCCGCGGAGGTCCTGAGGAATGAGTGAAGCGATCATCGTATGCGAGGACTTGAGCAAGACCTTCAAGACCGACGCGGAGGAGCTTCATATCCTGCGCTCCGTCGACCTGACCGTGGAGGCCGGTTCCACGGCCTCCATCACAGGGCCCAGCGGCTGCGGCAAGACGACCCTCCTGTCCATCCTGGGGGGCCTGGATTCCCCGGGGGGCGGCCGGGTCCGGGTGGGGCCCTGGAACCTCCACGAACTGGGGGAGGACGGGCTCTCGGAATACCGTTCCTCCTTCGTGGGTTTCGTGTTCCAGTTCCACTACCTGCTCAAGGATTTCACGGCCCTGGAGAACGTCGCCCTGCCGGCCTACATGCGCGGCCTGTCCCGGGCGGAGGCCTTCGACCGGGCCGCGGCGCTCCTTGCTGACCTGGGCCTGGGGGACCGGAAGAACCAGTACCCCGGGAAGCTCTCCGGGGGGGAACGCCAGCGGGCTGCCATCGCCCGCGCCCTGGTCAACCGTCCCTCGGTGATCCTGGCGGACGAGCCCACGGGCAACCTGGACGAGGCGAACGCCCGGGCCGTGGAGGACCTCCTCCTGGGCCTGGCGCCCGGGTACGGCGCCACCCTCGTGGTCGTGACCCACGACGCGCGCTTCGCCTCCCGGACGGACCAGCGTTTCCGCCTGACCGAGGGGGAGATCGAAGCCCCGTGAAGGCCGGCCCCGTCCTCTTCCTGGCCCTGCGGAACATCCTCGGACGCAGGAGCGACGAGCGGGACCTGGCCCGGCGGACCCTGCGCGGGGCCGTGCTCTCCGTGGCGGTCAGCATGGTGCCCCTCATCGTCACCCTGGTGGTGGCGGACGGGATGATCCAGGGCATCACGTCCCGGTACATCGAGCTGTCCTCCTACCATATCCAGTGCGTACCGTTCCGTGGCCAGGGGGAGAGTTCGGTCCGGGACGCCCTGTCCGCCCTAGACGGGCTGCCCGGGGTTCGGGGCGCCTGGGCGGAGACCCAGGCGGTGGGGGTGGCCTTTTCGAAGGGCCGGCGCGGCGGGGCCCTGGTGCGGGCGGTGGATCCCGGATTCCTAGCGGACGAGGGAACCCGTTCCTACCTGGGGATCCTGTCGGGTGAGGCGGCGCTGTCCGGTCCCAACGACGTGATCCTGGGCAGCGAACTGGCCCGGGACCTGGGGGCGGAGCCGGGGAGCACGGTGAGCCTGATCAGCGTCCGGTCCCGGAGGGGCGACACGATCGTCCCCCGGGTCAGCGTCTTCCGGGTGCGCGGGATCGTCTCCTCCGGGTACCGGGACCTGGATTCCCGCTGGTTCCTGGTGCCCCGGGATTCCTCGGGCCGCTACCTTACTTCGGACACCTCCCGGACGATCCTGGGGGTCAAGGTCGCGGATCCCTTCGCTCCCTTGGACATCGTCGTCGAGAGGATCCGTGCAGCGCTTCCCGAGGGGTGGGCCGTACAGCCCTGGCCCCAGACCGAGAGGAACCTCTACGAGTCCTTCCGGACCACCCGCTACCTCCTGCTCCTGATCATGGGGCTGACCGTGGCGGTCGCGGCGGTGAACATCTCCAGCGCCCTGGTCACCCTGGTGACCGAGAGATCCCACGAAATCGCCATCCTGAAGGGCCTGGGAGCGACACCCAAGGACATCGGAAGGGTCTTCGTGGCCGGCGGAATGATCCTGGGTTTCGCGGGATCCCTTTTGGGGACCGCCCTGGGGATCCTGGCGGCGGTGCACGTGAACGAACTGATCGCGTCTCTGGAGCGCGTCCTGGCCGGGGCGTCGGCCCTGTTCCACGCCCTCGCCTGGCCCTTCCTGGACGAGTCGGCCCGGGCGCTTCCGGCTCCCGTGGTCAGGATCCTGAATCCCGACTACTACCTGGAGAGCATTCCCGTGGTCCTGGACTACCGCGCCTTGGGGGGCATTCTGGCAGCGGCACTCTTCCTCTCCTACTTGGCCTCCCTCCTGCCCGCACGGAAGGCCGCGGCCCTATCCCCCCTGGAGATACTCCGCAGGCGGTAGGCCGGGCCGGCGATCCCTCCCGTCGGACCCGGAGCTCACCAGCAGGCGATGTTGCTGTCCGTCCGCCCTTCGGTGCCGCCGACCAGAGTGCCCCCCGGAAGTCGCAGGATGATCTGGCCTCGGCCGAAGGTGGCGGTGTCCCGGGATACGGCCACCTCGTGGCCCCGCCGGGCCAGCTCCTCCGCGGCCTCTCGCGGGAAGCCCTCCTCCACGAGGAAGCGCAGACCCTCGGTCCACTGCCACCGGGGGGCATCCAGGGCCTGCTGGGGGTCGAGGCCGTAGTCCAGGAGGTTCCGCACGACCTGAACATGGCCCTGGGGCTGCATGTAGCCCCCCATCACCCCGAAGGGACCGACGGCGCGGCCGTCCTTCATCAGGAAACCGGGGATGATGGTGTGGTAGGTCCGTTTTCCCGGCTCCAGTCGGTTGACGTGGCGGGGATCCAGGGAAAAATCGAAGCCCCGGTTCTGCAAGGCGATCCCGGTTCCCCTGACCACGACGCCGGAGCCGAAGCCCAAGTAGTTGCTCTGGATGTAGGAAACCATGTTGCCGTTCCCGTCGGCGGTGCAGAGGTAGACCGTGCCGGACCGTCCGGGGGCGGCGGGGGGATGGATCCGTGCGGCCTCCCCGATCTCCCGGGCGCGCAGGGCCCCGTAGTCCGGGGATAGCAGGTCCCGGGGGAAAACGCTCATGCTCCCGGGATCCGTGACATGGGCCGTGCCGTCCGCGAAGGCCAGCTTCATGGCCTCCCAGGAGCGGTGGTAATCCTCCGGCGAGGGCTCCCGGGCCGCCGGAAACCCCTTCAGGATGTTCAAGGCCATCAGGGCCACGATGCCCTGGCCGTTCGGGGGGATCTCGCAGACCTCGTATCCCCGGTACGCGACGGAGATGGGATCGACCCACTCGGCCTCGTAGCCTTCCAGGTCCGGCTTGCGGAGGAAACCGCCGAACTCTTCGGAGTCCCGTACGATACGGTCCGCAAGGTCGCCCCGGTAGAAGGATTCGGAATCCGAGGCTCCCAGGGACCTCAGGGTGCGGGCGTGGTCCGGGAGGCGCACGATCCGGCCCGGGGCAGGAGGACGTCCTTCGGGGGCGAAGACCCGGAACCATTCGGCGAACTCGGGCCCCCGGCATTCCCGGGAATACCGGTCGAAGGAACGTTGCCAGGCTCCCGCAAGGACGGGGCCTGCGGGATAACCCCCCTCGGCATATTCCGCCGCGGGCTCCAGGGCCTCCCCCAGGGAACGGCGGCCGAAGCGGCGTACCAGGGAAGCCCAGGCCTTGGGGATCCCGGGCACCAGGACGGGCAGCCATCCCAGGGCCGGCATCCTTTCTCCCGGGGGATTCCGGGCCAGCACCGCTTCGATGGAAATCCCGGACGGAGCCCGGCCCGAGGCGTTGAGTCCGTATAGGCGACGGTCCTTTTCGATCCAGACCAGGGCGAAGGCGTCCCCGCCGATCCCGTTGGCCGTCGGTTCGGTCACGGTCAGGGTCGCCGCGGCCGCCACCGCCGCGTCCACGGCGTTCCCTCCGGACCGGAGGGCCTGGAGCCCCGCGGCGGAGGCCTGGGGGGAGGAGGCGGCGACCATCCCCCGGTTCGCGTAGATCGGGTACCGCAGGGAAGGGTAGGGACGGCGGTTCGGATCGAAGTCCATGCTGCGTCCTCCGGACCCGCGGATCCGCTTTCCTAGTCGGCGAATCCCGTGTATAGTTGAGCCGATCGAAAAAGACGGTCGACCGCTGCTGGCGAAGCAAGCGCCGGGGCCCGGTCGAGGCGGTTTCGGCATCAGGAGGATACCATGGCACGCAACGACGCGGAAGGAGCCCCGGGGGACGCGGGCGAGAAGCTCAAGGCCCTGGAGGCGGCCCGCCTGCAGATAGAGAAGCAGTTCGGACTGGGGTCCCTGATGAAGCTGGGCACCCACGCCAGCGCCCAGGGGGTGGAGGTCATCCCCTCCGGGTCGATCCTCCTGGACGAGGCCCTGGGCGTGGGGGGCTACCCGAGGGGCCGGATCGTGGAGATCTACGGCCCCGAATCCTCGGGCAAGACAACCCTGGCCCTCCACGTCATCGCGGAGGCCCAGAAGCTGGGGGGGATCGCGGCCTTCATCGACGCGGAACACGCCCTGGACCCCATCTACGCCCGAAACCTGGGCGTCAACATCGACGAACTCTGGGTTTCCCAGCCGGACAACGGGGAGCAGGCCCTGGAGATCGCGGAATCCCTGGTGCGCTCCGGGGCCGTGGACGTCATCGTGGTGGATTCCGTGGCCGCCCTCACCCCCCAGGCCGAGATCGAGGGGGACATGGGGGACGCCCACGTGGGCCTGCAGGCCCGTCTGATGAGCCAGGCCCTGCGGAAGCTGACCGCCACCATAGGCAAGTCCAAGACCATCCTGGTCTTCATCAACCAGATCCGCATGAAGATCGGGGTCATGTTCGGGAATCCCGAGACCACCACGGGGGGGAACGCCCTAAAGTTCTACGCCTCCGTGCGCCTGGAGGTCCGCAAGATCGAGACCATCGACAAGGGCGCCGACGAGGACGCTATCGGAAACAAGGTCCGGGTCAAGGTCGTGAAGAACAAGGTTGCCCCTCCCTTCCGGAAGGTGGAGATGGAAATCATGTTCGGCAAGGGCGTCTCCCGGCTGGGAAGTCTCATCGACGCGGCGGTCAAGTACAACGTGGTGGACAAGAAGGGCGCCTGGTACACCTGGGGCGAGGAGAAGATCGGCCAGGGCCGGGACAACGTGAAGATCTACCTGGAACAGAACCCGGACCTGGCGGACGAACTCGAGAGGAAGCTCCGCCAGCTCATCTTCGGCAAGAAGGACGAGGCCGCCGGGGACGCCAAGCCGGGCGCCGGGAAAGCCGCCCCCGCTCGCCCGGAAGCGGGGGCACGTCCCCGGGGGGAGACCGCGGCGGAGACCCCGCCCGCACGGCCCGTGGGCCGCCCGCCCGCTGCCAAGACCGCGGCCGCGAAACCTTCGGCCGGACCTTCGGCCGGACCTTCGGCGGACGACGAGGGTCTCTTCTGAGCGGGGCCGCTTCGTCCGGGGTGGAGGTTTTCCTGGGGCTCGGCGGGAACGTCGGGGATACGGCTGCGGCCTTCCGGTCCGCCTTCCGCTCCTTGGCAGCCTTCCTTCGGGACGCCCGGATCTCCTCCTTCTACCGGACGCGCCCCCGGTACCTGGAGGACCAGCCGCCCTTCCTGAACGCGGTCGTCATCGGCCGCACCTTTCTGGGGCCCCGGGAGCTCCTGGCCGCCGTCCAGGGGGTGGAGGCGGGACACGGCCGGGACCGATCCCGGGAGATCCGGAAGGGCCCCCGGACCCTGGACATCGACATCCTCCTGTACGGGGACGCCGTCCTGGACCTCCCGGACCTCGTCGTGCCGCATCCGGGGCTTCCGGAACGGCTCTTCGCCCTGGTGCCCCTCCTGGAACTGGCCCCCGGTCTGGTCGATCCCCGCACGGACAGGCCTTTCGCGGAGCTGGCCGCCGCGCTCCCCGACCAAGGTATTTACCTGGAAGGGGAGGCCGGACTATAATCCCTTCGCCTCCCGGAATCGGCCGATCCCGGGAGCCGCGCACGGCCGCCGCCCTGCGGCTCCGCGTACGGCCGCCGCAGGGCGGCGAAATCCCATTAAAGGGGTTCGGTACCCTACACCATGTCGGACTTATCGGAGTACAGCCCCGAGCCCTCGGGCACGGGCCAGCGCTTCCGCCTCAAGGACTTCGAAGGTCCCCTGGATCTTCTGCTCTTCCTCATCAAGAAGAACGAGGTGAGTATCTACGACATCCCCATCGCCTCGATCACGGAGCAGTACCTCGAATACCTGGACATGGCCGCCGAGACCTCCCTGGAAGAGCTCACGGAGTTCTACTCCCTGGCCTCCACCCTCCTGTACATCAAGTCCCGAATGCTCCTACCCGTGGAGGTGGATCTGGGCGACGAGATCGAAGACCCTCGCCGGGACCTGATCGAGAAGCTCATCGAGTACCAGAAATTCCGCAAACTCTCGGAGCTCATGGAGGAGAAGGAACTCGAGGTCGAATGGACCATCGAACGCAAGAAGATCCAACGGGCCCTTCCCTTCGCGGAGGAGGAGGAGCTGTGGACCAAGATCGACGTCTGGGACCTCCTCATCTCCTTTTCGGGGCTCATCTCCTCGGTTTCCTCCGAGCGGATCATCGACCTCTACGAGGAGGTCTCCATCAACGAGAAGCTGGCCCTGATCCAGGAGATCCTGGACGGACACGAGAGCTTCGACTTCACGGATCTCCTGACCCGGCGGAAATCCACCCTGGACGTGATCTGCGCCTTCCTGGCCGTCCTGGAGGCCGTGAAGCTCCGCTGGATCGCGATCTTTCAGCACAAGCTCTTCGGAGACATACAGATACGACGCCATGACAAGCGAAACGAACGAAGCGAAGACACGGGAGCCCTCGATGGAAGTGCGCCTGGAGCGTGAGACCGCTCTCTTGGAGACCATTCTCTTCCTGGAACCGGAACCCCAGGACCTGACATCCCTGGTCCGCATCTCCGGGCTGGGCAGGGACGTGGTGGAGTCCGCCCTGAAGAGCTTGGAGGAGGCCCTGGCGGCCCCGGACCACGGTCTGGAGCTGGTGCGGATCGGGGGGGGCTGGACCCTGGCCCCGAAGCGGGAGCTCTGGGAGGGCCTCCGGGAACACTACGGCCGGAAAAAGGAGTCCAAGCTCTCCCGCGCCGCCCTGGAGACCCTCTCCATCATAGCCTATTCCCAGCCCGTCACTAGGGCGGAGATCGAGGCTCTCCGGGGGGTCGGCGCGGATACCATGATCCATTTCCTCCTGGAAAAGGAGCTGATCAAGGAAGTGGGGAAGAAGGACGCCCCCGGAAGGCCCATCCAGTACGGCACCACCAAGGATTTCCTCAAGTATTTTAGGCTGGACTCCATCGCGGACCTCCCGCGCCTGGACGAACTGGATCGGGAGCGCTTCGAGAAGGAGGAACCTTGACGGAACCGGGGGAGGGCGACGCCGGACCGGGATCCGCCGACCCGGGCGATCGGGGACCGCGTCTGCAGGCCTACCTTGCGGCCTGCGGGCTCGCTTCCCGCAGGGCCTGCGAGGACCTCATCCGCGCGGGCCGGGTGCTTCTGGACGGCCGGGTCGTGACGGAACTGGGCACCCGGGTGCCCCCGGGCGCCCGGGTGGAGGTGGACGGCAAGCCGGCGAATCCGGAGACCCGGAAGCGCTACCTGGCCCTGAACAAGCCCGCGGGGGTGCTCTCCGCGGCTTCGGACCCCCACGGCCGGCCCGTCGCCGTCGACCTGATCAAGCCCGAGGTGACCGAGCGGGTCTACAACGTGGGGCGCCTGGACTACGACTCCGAGGGGCTACTCTTGTTCACCAACGACGGTGAATTCGCGGGGGCCGTGGGCCATCCTTCCGGCAACATCGAGAAGGAGTACCGGGTGCGTACGGATCGGCCCGTACCGGAGGGCTTCGCCAAGGCCTTCCTGCGGGGGATCCCGGAGGGCGGACAGATCCTCCGGGCCCGTTCCGTCGAGGCCGAGGACGAGCGGACACTGCGGGTGACCCTGATCGAGGGACGTAACCGGGAGATCCGCCGGGCCCTGGCCGCCTTCGGCCTGGCCGCGGTCCGGCTCGTCCGGGTGCGGGTGGGTCCCGTGACCCTGGAGGGGCTCCGTCCGGGCGCCTGGAGAGACCTTACGGAACCGGAGAAGGAGGCCCTCCGGAACGCCGCCCCGGATCCGGCCTCGAATACCTTCTACAGGAGCCGCCCGTCATGATCGTAGCCATCGACGGCCCCGCCGGAACCGGCAAGAGCACCATAGCCCGCATGGTCGCCGAGCGCCTGGGCATCACGTACGTCAACTCCGGAAGCCTGTACAGGGCCCTGACCTACGGCCTGCTCTCCGCCGGCCTGGATCCCTCCGAGGAAGGCCCCGTCGTGGAATGGGCGCGGAAAGCCCGGCTGGAGTATCGGGACGGCCGGGTCCACCTGGACGGGAGGGACGTGGAGGCCTTCCTGCGGACCGACGCCGTGGAGGCCTGGGTGGCACAGGTCAGCGCCTTCGTCCCCCTCCGGCATATCGTCAACGGTGTGGTCAGGGACCTGTCCCGGAGCATGGACATCGTCGTGGAGGGGCGGGACATGACAACCGCGGTCTTCCCGGACGCGGAACACAAGTTCTTCCTGGACGCCACCGCGGAGAGCCGGGCTCTGCGACGGCTTTCCCAGGGGACCAGCATGTCGAGCCTGGAAGAGATTAGACAAAATATCGAGATGAGGGACCGGATCGACCGGGAAAAGCCGGAGGGACCCCTGAAAGAATCTCCGGACGCCCTGTATTTGGATACCTCTCACTTGACCATAGAGGAAGTTTATGAGAAAGTGTACACGAAAATTCAACAGCAAGGGAACATTATGGGTGTGAAGGAAGTGGGAATGGAAGGGTCCGCGA
>Ga0116153_10001889_pt1 | contig 17710 bp, 20 predicted proteins | sample AD_UKC028_MetaG_FD_89896 | JGI IMG/M metagenome (GOLD analysis project Ga0116153, IMG submission 89896) | Active sludge microbial communities of municipal wastewater-treating anaerobic digesters from USA - AD_UKC028_MetaG | ecosystem: Engineered > Bioreactor > Anaerobic > Digestate | place: USA...
GAGGAGGGCGTTCCGCTACCTTTGCCGCCCACGCCGAAGTGGTGGAATTGGTAGACGCGCTGCGTTCAGGGCGCAGTGGGCGCAAGCCCGTGGGGGTTCGAGTCCCCCCTTCGGCACTCTTCCCTCCTCAGTACCGCACCATCTCCCGATCAATCTCCCGGGCCCACCGGTCGATGCCGCCGGCGAGGCTCCGCACGCGGGGAAACCCGACGGAGCGGAGGAACGCGGCCGCCTGCAGCGAGCGCACGCCGTGGTGGCAGTACGCCACGATGTCGGCGGACGGGTCGAGTGCGTTCGCCAGGCCAGGCAGCCGGGAGAGCGGCGCCAGCCGCGCGCCCTCGAGCCGGACCAGTTCCCATTCCGGCGTCTCCCGCACATCCACCAACACCACCGGCCGGCCCGCGGACAATTCGCGCTGCAGCTCGGCGGGGGTCACCTCGAGGCCGGCGGGCGCCACCGACTCGCCGACGCCGCAGAAGGCGTCGTAGTCGATCAGCTCGCGCACGGTCGGCGAGCCTCCACAGAGCGGACAGGCGGGATCGCGCTGCAGGGCGAGTTCGCGGAACTGCATCCCGAGCGCATCGAAGAGGAGGAGTCGCCCGACGAGCGGCTCGCCGATGCCGAGCAGCAGCTTGATGGCCTCCATGGCCTGGATGCTCCCGATGACGCCCGGCAGGGCACCGAGCACTCCCGCCTCCGCGCACCCCGGCACCATGCCGGGGGGCGGCGGCTCGGCGTACAGGCACCGGTAGCAGGGCCCGCCGGGCGCGGCGAAGACCGAGGCCTGGCCTTCGAACTGGAAGATGGCGCCGTACACATCGGGGATGCCGGTGAGGAAGGCGGCGTCGTTGACGAGGTAGCGCGTGGGGAAGTTGTCGCTTCCGTCGAGCACGACCTCGAAGCCCTTGAAGATGCGCAGGGCATTGGCGGCGGTGAGCCGCTCCGGAAACGACTCGACCGTCACTTGGGGATTGAGATCGAGAAGGCGCGCCCGGGCGGACTCGAGCTTCGGGACGCCGAGGGTGGAGGTGCCGTGAAGCACCTGGCGCTGGAGGTTGCTGACATCCACCACGTCGGCGTCCACCAGGCCGATCGTTCCGACGCCCGCGGCGGCGAGGTAGAGCGCCGCCGGCGAGCCGAGCCCCCCCGCCCCGACCACCAGGACGCGCGACTGCTTCAGCCGGCGCTGGCCGGCCTCGCCGATGTGCGGAAGGATGAGGTGTCGGGAGTACCGCTGGAACTCCGCCGGGGAGAGCGGGGGCAGCTCGGGGTGGGTGTGCTCAGCCATGGGCGGCGCCCGCGGCGCTCAGGATGCCGCGGCGATCCCGACGAGTGCCTGAACCCGGGACTCTTCCTGCATGAGGTCGGCCAGGCTGACGCCCTTGAGGAGGTCGTCCACCCGGTTGCGGAGCGCGCGCCAGACCGGACGGATGCTGCACTGGGCGCCGTTGCCGCAGCGTTCGTCGTCCACCTGGTGCGTGTCGCAGTTGATTTCGAAGATCTGGTGATCGCAGGCGGCCATCACGTCGTGGACGGAGATCGTTTCGGGGGCCCTGGCCAGGAAGTAACCGCCGCGGGCGCCGCGGACGCTCTCGACGAGGCCGGCGCGCCGGAGCCGGAGGAGGATCTGCTCGACGTAGTCGCCGGGGAGGCGCTCGGACTCGGAGATGTCCCGCGCCGCCACGGGCCGTTCACCGCCCCGCCGCGCCAGATGCAGCGAGATGATGAGGCTGTATTCCGTCCAGGTTGTGACTCGCATGGGTTGAATATGGGAGCGCGGGGGTGGGAATTCAACCGCGCTCCCCCGGGAGGTCACCCGCCGCCGGGCAGGCCCTTCCCGCCGGGCACGCCGAGCTCGGTCATGGCGCGGAGGTCGAGGATCTCCTCGAGTTCCCTTCCCTTCAGGATGCCCCGCTCCGTGACGAGCTGCTTGACGGTCAGCCCGGTGGCAATCGCCTCCTTCGCAAGCTTGGCCGACTCGGCGTACCCGATCTTCGGGGCCAGCGCGGTCACCAGAGCCGGGCTGCGCTCCAGCCAGTAGGCGCACTGCGCAGCGTCGGCGGTAATTCCCTCGACGCAGCGCTCCGCAAAGACGCGGGTCGCATTGCCGACGATCATCAGGGCGAAGACGATGTTGTGCGTCATGACCGGCATCATGACGTTGAGTTCGAGCTGCCCCGCCTCGGCGGCCATCGCCACCGTAACGTCGAGCCCCAGCGCCTGGTAACAGACCTGGTTGACCATCTCGGCGATGGACGGATTGACCTTGCCCGGCATGATGCTCGAACCCGGCTGGACCGCGGGGAGCCCGATTTCCGCGAGCCCGGTGCGGGGGCCCGACGCGAGGAGCCGAATGTCGTTGGCGATCTTGTTGAGGTCGAGCACCCAGGCGCGGAGCGCGCCGCTGAAGCTCGCGATGTCGCCCATGGACTGCATGAGCTGCACCCGGTCCTCACCGACCTCGAGCTCGAGGCCGGTGATGTCGCGGAGGTGCTTGACCATCAGGGCGGGATACTGGGGCTCGGCGTTGATGCCGGTGCCCACGGCGGTGCCGCCGATGCCGAGCGCGCGGACCCATCGGGCCGCCTCCGCCAGCTTGGCCCGATGGCGGGCCACGGTGTGGCCGTAGGCCGAGAATTCCTGGCCGAGCCGGATCGGGGTGGCATCCTGCAGGTGGGTGCGGCCCGATTTGATGATCGGGTCGAACTCGCCGCCCTTGGACAGGAAGGCCTTGGCCAGGCGGTCCATCGAGTCCAGGAGGGGCGGCAGGGTGGCGAGGGTGGCGAGGCGCATGGCGGTGGGGATGACGTCGTTGGTGCTCTGCGCCATGTTGACGTGGTCGTTCGGGTGCACCGGCGCGTAGCTGCCGCGCGCGCCGCCGAGCAGTTCGTTGCCCCGGTTGGCGAGCACCTCGTTGCAGTTCATGTTGTGGCTGGTGCCGGCGCCGGCCTGGTAGACGTCCACGACGAACTGGTCGCGGTGGTGGCCGGCCAGCACTTCGGTGGCCGCGGCGGCGATGGCGTCCGCCAACTTCGCCTCCAGCCGACCGGTTTCCTTGTGGGTCAGGGCGGCGGCCTTCTTGATCTGGATCACCGCGTCCACGAAGGCGGGCAGGGGCCGGAGGCCGGAGATCGGGTAGTTTTCGACGGCACGCAGCGTCTGGATGCCGTAGAGCGCGTCGGCGGGGACGGCCTTCTCGCCGAGGGGATCTTTTTCGATGCGAGTCGTCATGTCAGTCTACCGGGTGATCGGGAATCGATTCACGGGCGAGTCCGAGGGGAGCCGATGAGCGAATACTTCACGACCGTCGCCAAGCATGCGTCCTTTGCCGAGGGAAAGTTCACCAAGGCCGACCTGGCGCGGGGCGCGCACCTCTTCGCGGGTCTCAACTGCTTCGAGCCGGGGCAGTCGCAGGCGGTCCACGCCCACGACGGCGCGGATAAATTTTACCTCGTGCTGGAGGGAAAGGCGAGGATGCGTGTCGGCGAGGAGGAACTCGACGCGGGCGCCGGGACGCTGGTGTGGGCGCCGGCAGGGGTGCCGCACGGAGTGGTGCGCGCCCTCGAGCGGAGCGTGATGCTGGTGGGAATGTCGAGGGGGTGAGGACTCAGCCGGCGGCGCCCGCCGGCAGCTCCACTTGGTACTCCTCGGTCTTGTACGCCACGAATCCACGGCGCAGGTAGTTGGGGAGCGCCGCCTCGCCGTCGAGGGTGCAGGTATGCAGCCAGACCCGCGTGGCGCCCAGGGCCCACGCGTCCCGCACCGCCTCGGACACCAGGAACCCACCGAGCCCCTGCCCGATCCGGTCTGGAACGAGCCCGATGTGCGCCACCTCGATGGAGCCGTCGGTATGCCGGTTGAGTTCGTAGTACCCGGCAGGCGCGCCATCGGCGTAAAGCACCCGCAGGAACACCGTCGACTGGCCGAGGTGCTCGCGAATCGTATCGTCGCTCCACTCCCGCCGCTCCAACCAGTGCCAGGGACCGCCCACCGTCGCGTAGAGCCACCGGAATAGCGCCGGCGGGCAATCGTGCACCGGCTCGACGCGGGCGCCGACGGGGCTCCGGGCCGGGGCCCGGAGCTCGGTCGGGTCGAGTTGCTGGAGGTAGGTGCGCGTAGCGGAGACGGTCGGCATCGATTCAGTCGGAGCAGTCGCCCAGGGGATAGACGGTGCCGCAGTTGGGGCAGGGATTCTTGCAGCCCCAGGCGCGGGGCCGGACCTCGAAGCCGCAGCGGTTGCAGCTGCCTCCCCGCCCGGCGGCCCCGCCGCCCCGCTGTTCCACCTCACCCCCTGTCCCCCTCTCCACCATGTGGAGAGGGGGGACGTCACTTTCGCTACTCAAGGCGGTAGGCCCCGGTGAGGAACGGATTGGTGTTCCGCTCGACGCCGATAGTGGTGTCGGGCCCGTGGCCGCTGTGGACGATCGTGGTGTCGGGCAGGGTCAGGAACTCGCGCTCGATGGAGGCGAGCAGCGTGGCGGTGTCGCCGCCCGGCAGGTCGGTGCGCCCAACGGAGCCGCTGAAGAGGACGTCGCCGCCGAAGACCCTGCCGTGGCCCACGAGCGCCACGCTGCCCGGCGAGTGCCCCGGCACGTGGCGCACCTCGAACTGGATGGCGCCGACCGTCAGTGGCTCGCCGGGACGGATCTCGTCAGTCGGCGGGGGTGCCGGCGGGGCTCGCAATCCGAACATCGCCGCCTGATTGGACAAATTGTCGTACAGAGGACGATCGAGGGGGTGCAGCCAGATCGGCACCGGAGTCCGGCGCACCACGTCCCCGACGCCCAGGATGTGATCGATGTGCGCGTGCGTGAGCCAGATCGCGCCCAGCTTCCAGCCTCTGCGCTCTACCTCCGCCATGATCCGTCCGCTCTCCTCCCCGGGATCGATCATCGCCGCCGCCCCGGTGGCCGGGTCGGCCACAAGGTAGCAGTTCTGCATGAACTGCCCGTTGGGGATGGAGACGACGATCGGCTCAGGCAACGGCGGCGGCCTTCCGTTCGGTCAGGAACTTCTCGACGGCGATGGCGGCGGTGGTGGCATCGCCCACGGCGGTGGTCACCTGGCGGGTGAGCTGGACGCGCACGTCGCCGGCTGCGAAGAGGCCCGGGATGGAAGTCATCATCCGGTCGTCGGTGATCATGTAGCCCGCCGGGTCGTGGGCAAAGTGCTGGGTGACGAGCCCGGTGTTGGGCTTGAATCCGACGAAGACGAAGCAGCCGGTGACCGGCAGGGTGGACGTGGCGCCCGTGACGGTGTCCTTGAGGCCGAGCCCCTGAAGCCCGCCGGGCCCACCGGTCATCTCGGTGACCACCTTGTTCCAGATCACCTCGATCTTCGGGTTGGCGAAGAGCCGGTCCTGCAGGAGCTTTGACGCGCGGAACTCCTCGCGCCGGTGGATCACGTACACTTTTTCGGCATAGCGCGTGAGGTACGCCGCCTCCTCGACCGCGGCGTCACCGCCGCCCACCACGGCGATGGTCTGTCCCTTGAAGAAGGCTCCGTCGCACACGGCGCAGTACGAGACCCCCTGCCCCGCGTATTCGAGTTCCCCGGGCACGCCGAGCTTGGTCGGGGTGCCGCCGGCGGTCAGGATCACGGTCGGGGCCTCGTACGTCGCTCCCGAGCTGCAGGCCACCTCGAAAATCCCGTCCTCGCGCCTGGCCACGGTCTCCACATTCTCCTGCCGGATGTCGGCGCCGAACTTCTGGGCGTGCTCGGCCATCAGGCGGGCCAGTTCGTGGCCCTTGACGGAGGCGAAGCCGGGGTAGTCCTCGATGAGGTCGGTGTTGAGGAGTTCGCCCCCTGGCACACCGCGCTCGAGGACGACGGCGTCCAGCATGCCGCGGCCGGCGTACATGCCGGCGCAGAGGCCGGCGGGGCCGGCACCGATGATGATCAGGTCGTGGGCGGAGCGGGACATGTGAAGCCCAAGTCAGAGGTTGTCCGCAATCGGCCGCTGATGGGCGGGGAAGCGGGGACGCCGGGAAGCGGGGAAGCCGCCCGGCATCAAATATAGAACAGTCGGGGGTTCCCGAGCAGGAGAGGTGCATCCGATCGGCGACCAGCGGAGGCGGCCCGCCAAAAGCGAGGCAGTTGCGGATTTGGCAGCGGGGCGTAGCATTTTGAGATGAGGTACTTCGCGATGAGGATCCCTCCCGTTCCGCCGGCTCCGGCGGGCCTGATCGCGCCCATGTAGCAGGCGGGAGTCTTTTCCGGCCTGATTCAGATCCCCCGTTACCGAGAATTTCAGCATGACCGTCAGGCCGATCCTCGCCCTGGTGCTCGCGGCAAGCGCGGCACTCGTCACCGGATGCTCGGCACCCTCGCCGGCCCTGACCGCCGATACGATCTATGCGGGCGGCGACATCATCACTGTGAGCGACTCCCAGCCGTCGGCGGAAGCGCTTGCCGTCAAGGACGGCAGGATCCTGGCCGTGGGCACCCTCGCGCAGATCGAGCGTACCCACAAGGGGCGGGCCACGACTGTCGTGGACCTGGCGGGCCACACGCTGTTGCCCGGGTTCCTCGACCCCCACAGCCACTACATCAGCGCGATCAGCGTGGCGAACCAGGTCAACGTCTTCCCGCCGCCCGCCGGTCCGGGAAAGGACATCCCCGCCATCGTCGCGGAGCTCAGGACGTTCCGGGACGACCACCGGGTCCCGAAGGGTGAACTGATCCAGGCGTACGGTTACGACGACAACGCGATGCCGAATGGCGTCGGCCTGACCCGCGACGACCTCGATCGGGACTTCCCGGACAACCCGGTGCTCGTGGGGCACGTGTCGATGCACGGCGCCGTCCTCAATTCGGCGGCCATGAAGCAATTCGGCGTTTCCGCCGCCACCCGAACGCCACCGGGCGGCATCATCTTGCGGAAGGCCGGCACCAACGAGCCGTCGGGGCTGCTGATGGAAACGGCGTACCTCCCCATTTTCGCCGCCCTGCCTAAGCCCACCGCCGAGCAGGAACTGGAGTGGAGTCGCGCCGGGCAGCTGCTGTACGCCGCGGCCGGCATCACCACGGCGCAAGAAGGCGCCACCCACCTGTCCGACCTCGAACTGATGCAGCGAGTCGCCACGAGTGGCGCCAACATCATCGATATCGTCGCCTTTCCGTTCGTCACCGACTTCGACACGGTGCTCGCGCGGAACCCGATCGGCACCTGGGGCCAGTACGTCAACCGACTGAAGCTCGGCGGCGCCAAGATCACGCTGGACGGCTCGGTCCAGGGGAAGACCGCCTATTTCACGACGCCGTACCTGACCGGCGGCCCGGGCGGGGAGCCGGGCTGGAAGGGAGAGCCCACCTTTCCCGAGCCCTACGTGCAGTCGTTCGTGAAGCGGGTCTACGACCTGGGCCTGCCCCTCAACATGCACGCCAACGGCGACGGCGCCATCGACATGGCCTTGCGGGCGCACGAGTACGCCGCTGCCGACGATCTCACAAGGCAGCGCCACGTCACGATCATTCACTCGCAAATGGTGCGGCCCGACCAGCTGGACAAGTACGTCACATACCGGATGACCCCGTCGTTCTTCACCGAGCACGCGTATTACTTCGCCGACACACACCTCCTGAACCGCGGCCAGGCGTCCACGTTCTTCCTCAGCCCGATGCGGACCGCCATCGACCTCGGGCTGCGGCCCACCAACCACACCGATTTCGTGGTCACGCCGCTGGATCAGATGTTCGAGGTCTGGACGGCGGTCAACCGGCTGTCGCGGGGCGGCGTGGTCGTCGGGCCGGAGCAGCGCATCACACCGCTGGAAGCGCTCAAGGCGATCACCATCAACGTGGCGTACCAGTACGGCGAGGAGGCGTCGAAGGGCTCGCTGGAACCAGGCAAGCTGGCGGATCTCGTGATCCTCGACCGGAACCCGCTCACGGTGGACCCGATGACCCTCAAGGAGATCAGGGTCCTCGAGACGATCAAGGAAGGGAAGACGATCTATCGGGCCGAGTAGGTGTGCCGCCTGGCACACCATGCAGCCCGCTCGCGAGGAGCGCTTATCGCCCGCTCCACCGCACCTCCATCCTCACCAGAAAGGCCGTCCATGCGATCCGCGACCCTGCTCGGCGCCGTGCTCCTCCTCGCTGCGTGCTCCCGCGCCGAGGTAGCCAAGACTGCCCCGGCGTCCGCCACTGTCGAGGAGCTCGGGCAGATGAATCGCGACTTCGCCGCCGCGCTCAACGCCAAGGACGCCGCGCTGGCGGCGTCGTACTACACCGAAGACGCGGTGGTCATTCCCCCGGGCGAGGCGATGGTGCAGGGCCGGGCCGCCATCGAGGCGTACTGGAAGGCCGGGATCGAGCAGGGGGGCGTGCGCGATGCGTCCGTCGAGACCATCAAGGCGGAGAGCTCGGGGGACATCGGGTACGAGATCGGAACCTTCGTCCTGACGATGAACGGCCCGAACGGCGAGCCGATCCAGGAGCGGGGTCGCTACATCGAGTTGCTCAAGCGCGGCGCGGACGGGAAGTGGTACTCGACCGCGGGGATTTGGAATTCGGCACCGCCTGCCACTCCGTAACCGACCCTCGGCTGGCGTTCCCTCTCCGGGAGGGAGCGCCTAGGCCTGCTTGAACACCTTCATGGCCGTGGCCACCATCGACGCCACGTCGGCCACATTGGCCGGCAGGATCATCGTGTTGGTCTTCTGCGCCAGGGCGCCGAACTGCACGATGTAGTTCTCGGCCACCCGAAGTTGCGTCGCCTCCACACCGCCAGGCTGGTGGATCGCCTGGGCCACCATCCGAATGCCCTCCGCCGTCGCCGTCGCGACCGCCAGGATGGCTGACGCCTCGCCCTCGGCTTCGTTGATCTGCTGCTGCCGGTTCGCCTCCGACGCCTTGATCACCTGCTGCTTGTTGCCTTCGGCGACGTTGATGGCCGCGTCCCGCTGGCCTTCCGACGTCAGGATGACCGCGCGCTTTTCCCGCTCGGCGCGCATCTGCTTCTCCATTGCGGCGAGGATGTCGTGCGGCGGCGTGATGTTCTTGATCTCGTACCGGAGCACCTTCACGCCCCACGGCTCGGAGGCCTTGTCCAGCTCCGCCACCACCGCGCCATTGATGTTCATCCGCTCCTCGAACGTCTTGTCGAGGTCGATCTTGCCGATTTCGCTGCGGAGCGTCGTCTGGGCCAACTGGGTGATGGCAAACGCGAAGTCAACGATGCCATAGGAGGCCCGCTCGGCGTTGAGCACCTTCATGTACAGGACGCCGTCCACCCCCACCTGTACGTTGTCCCGGGTGATGCACACCTGCTCCGGAATGTCCCATGCCCCTTCCTTGAGGGAATGGCGGTAGCGGATCACGTCGACGAAGGGAATCAGCACGTGAAACCCCGCCTGGAGCACGCCGGAGAAGCGGCCCAGGCGCTCCACGACGAAGGCGCTCTGCTGCGGCACGACCACCGCCGTCTTCGCGATGGTCAGCACGATGACGAACCCAAGGAACAGCGCGACGATCACGATCGGGCTCATTGAGTGGCTCCTTCGGGCTCGACGAAAAGGGTGAGGCCATCCACGCGCGTCACGCGACAGCGGGTACCGCGTGCGAGAAGTACCCCCGTGCTGGTGCGGGCCGACCAGCTGGTGCCCCGCAGTTCGACCTTGCCGATGCCGCCGGGTGCCAGGTCATCCGTCACAAGCGCCATCTCCCCCACCAGCTGGTCGATCTGCGGTGCCTGCGGGTCTCCCTGGAAGCGCTTGACCAGCCTCTCCCGAAAGAGCAGGAGCGAGGCGACGGAGAGGACCGAGAAGAGCAGCAGCTGGACGCCAATCCCACCCGCGGCACCCACGCTCGCGAGCAGGCCGACCAGGATGGCCGCGATCCCGAAGAAGATGACGTAGAATCCCCCGGCCGCGGCCAACTCGACTACGACGAGGAATAGACCAACCACGAGCCAGTGCCACCACTGGATGTCCATAGCGTCCCGCCGCAGCAGATGAGGGGAGCGTGATTCGGAACGTGAAAGTATATCGCGTGGCGACGGCCCTCGCCACGACCCGGCGAAACCGACCTACCCCAACCCGAGCAGCCCCAGCGCCCCATGACAGGCCGACACCGTCCCGATGAGCAACGAGGACGGACGTCCGCTCGCTCCCGCCTCCCTCAACATCCGTTCCGCCGCCACTGCGTCACTCACCGCAAACGCCCCCACCCCGTCGGTCAGGTGCCGCGTCACGAACAGCGCGGGTCCGTACACCTCCTCCGTCCTCGAGAGCCGCTCCACGACCGCGTGGGCCGTCTCGCTCATCTCCCACGTCCGCGGCGCGCGGATGACCGGGCAGGTGGCCGGCTCGATGCAGTGCGTGGGGCAGAGCCAGTCGGCCCAGGAAACGTACCGCGTGCCGTCCGGCGCGAGGGTGTCGTAGGGCGTGCCAAAGGCATCGGTGAGGGGTTGTTGCGCCAATTCCCTCCCTGGCCACAACGACTGCGCACGACGCATCAGCCAGTTGAACATCAGATGCGGCATCAGCGGCGAGGGAACGATGTATGACGGGCGTCGCCCCTCTCCGCTTGCCGGAGAGGGGGACAGGGGGTGAGGAGGAGGCGGGGCAGCGGGGCCGCGGGGCAGCGGGGCGGGAGCGAGATACTCGTCGAAGAACGCATCCCAATCCTGCACCACCAGCTCGCGGTGTTCACTCGGCGGCAGATCGCGCGTCAGCTGGCAGGCGGGATCCCGATCAACAACGAGGACACGATCGTACGTCAGAACTCCGCGGGCGCGGGCGCGCTCGAGCTGTCGGACGTAAAACGTCCCGTAGCAGCCGCCGCCGACAACGATGAATTCGTGGACCGCTATCGGCGCGTTGTAGGGGCACGCCACGGCGTGCCCCTACGCCGCGCCGTTGGTGATGGGGAGGACGTGCCCGGTGATGGCGTCGGCCGCGTCGCTCGCGAGGAAAAGGACTCCATCCGTGATTTGCCTCATCTCCACCCAGCGGACCTTGGCCCCGCTGACGGAGGAGACATTGTCGCCGGTGCGGACCATGCCCGGCGCCACCGCGTTGACCCGCACGCCACGGTCCCGCAGCTCGAGCGCGAGGCTCTGCGTGAAGGCAGCGACGCCCGCCTTGGCCGCGGCATAGACCGCCATCTGGTCCTGCGGCCGGAAGAAGGCCACCGACGCGAAGTTGACGATGACGCCGCGCGTTTCCGCCAGCGCCGGCACCGCCGCCTGCGACACCAGGAACGCCGTCTTGAGGTTGATGGCGATTTCGCGGTCGAAGTCCGCCACGCTGGTGCCGGCGATCGGCCCGAAGGTGGTGAGCCCCCCGGCCACGTTCACGACGACATCCAGCCGGCCGAAATGCCGGATGGCCGTTTCGACCGCCAGCCGGGCGATGTCCGGCTCCGTCAGGTCTCCCGCCGTCGGCCGAGCGTCGATCCCCTCGGCGGCGAACTCCCGGGCGCGCGCCGCCGCCTCGACCGCGTTCCGGTCGCAGAGCACCAGCTTGGCGCCGGCGCGGCCGAACGCCAGCGCCACGGCGTGGCCGATCTGCCCGACCCGCGCGACCCCGGTGACCAGCACCACCTTGCCGTCGAACCTTCGCTGATCAGTCATATCCGTCACTTCGGCGTGGGGCGGCGCGCCTCGAGGCGCTCAAGCCAGTCTTCGGGCACCGTCTGCGAGCCGAGAGATCCGTGCTCCTCGCCGGGCCCGATGTCGCCGTGCCAGTCGCTTCCGCCGGTGCGCGCCAGGTCGAGTGCGCTGGCGATGCCGGCGATCCTCGAACGCGTCTCGGGGGCATGCCGCGGGTGCCGGACCTCGACCGCGTCCAGCCCTTCCTGCTTGAGGCGCGCCAGGTAGGGGCGGGTCGCGCGGTCCCGGAGGTGCGCCGCCGAGACCACTCCGCCCGCCGCGTGCACCAGGTCCGCCACTTCGGCGAAGCTCGGCAGCACCTTGTCGGCGTAGGCCGGCTTGTTGCGGCCGAGGTAGAGGTCGAACGCCGCGTTGACGTCGGTCGCCCCGCCCGCCCGTACCACCGCGCGGGCCACGTGGGGACGGCCCACCGCCCCGCCGGCCGCCTCCTCGAGCACCGACTCGAACGACACCGGCAGGCCGAGCTCTTGCAGCCGTCCGCACATCACCTCGGCGCGGCGGAGCCGGTCGGCCCGGCAGCGGTCGAGGAAGGCCTCCACCCTATCGTCGCCGACGGGGAGGAAGTACCCGAGGACGTGCATCTCGCCCCACGGCGCCGCCACGGAAAACTCGCAGCCGGCGATGACGCGCACGCCCGCCGCCTCACCCGCCGTGACCGCCTCGGCGATGCCGGCGACCGAATCGTGGTCGGTCAGCGCGATCGCGACGAGGTCGGCGGACCTGGCGCTGGCCACCACGGCTGACGGCGAGAGGGACCCGTCAGACGCGGTGGAGTGCATGTGCAGGTCGATGAAACGAGGGGGCGTCAGCGGCGGTACCCCGTCTCGGGCGAGGTCCAGGAGGGCTGCGACCGGGCGAAGAGTTCGTGCAGCTGGGCGTCGGTGAGCTCGGCGAGCGACAGCTCGCGGCTCCGCGCGCCCAGCGGGGCGTACTTGGCCACCCGCTCGACCCGGTCGGGGCCGGTCCCCTTGGTGAAGAGCATGGTGAATTCGTCGCGCACGAACTGGGTGACGTGCCCGGTGGGTGTCACCTTCCAGGTCGTGCCGTGTACGTCGATGGTGCGCGTCGGCATGCCAACCTCACTCTGAACCGTCGACGAAGGTGCGGCCCTCCGTCAAAGAAACCTCGAGCCACAGGTCGTCCGCCCCCGGCGCGTACGACCCCAGCGCGCGGAGGGCGCGGATGAGTCGCTCCTCCGCGTCCGTCGGGGCCACCGCGGAATGCGCCACGTCGCTGGCCGACTCCCGGAACTCCAGGAAGACTCCCGGCTGGTCCGGGTGCCGGAAGACCCACAGGTGCTGCCCCCGCACCCGGAGCGCCGCCGCGAGCCGGCCGGCGGCGGCGAGATACTCGGACTCCCGCGCGGGGGGCACCTGCACCCGGCCGACGGCGAGGGCCCGCGGCACCGCTCAGGCCGCGGTGTCGGGGAACGACTGGAGCATGGCCTTGAGGTCGGCGAGGAAGCGGTCCGCGTCGGCGCCGTCCACGATCCGGTGGTCGTAGGCCATGGTGAACATCCCCTTGGTCCGGATGGCCAGGGTGTCGGTGCCGTCGGGCAGCGTCACCACGTGCGGGCGCTTCTCGATGGACCCGATGCCGAGGATGGCGACCTGGGGCTGGTTGATGATCGGCGTGCCGGCGAACGAGCCGAAGCCGCCGGGGTTCGTGATGGTGAACGTCCCTCGCTGCACTTCGTCGGGGGTGAGCTTCTTGGCCCGGGCGCGCTCGCCGAGGTCGTTGATGGCCCGCGCCACGCCCAGGAGGGAGAGCTCGTCGGCTCGCTTAATGACCGGGACAATGAGGCCCCAGTCGAGCGCCACGGCGATGCCGATGTTGATGTCGCGGCGGAACACGGTGGCGTCGCCCATGACGGCGGAGTTGACGACCGGGTGCTTCCGGATGGTGTCGGCCACCGCCTTCACGATGAAGGCGAGGAAGGTGAGGTTCACGCCGCGCTCGGCGTACTCCTTCTTGCGGGCGGCGCGCACCTGCGCCACGCGGGTGAAGTCCACCTCGAAGAGGCTGTTCACGTGCGCCGACACCCGGCGCGACATGATCATGTGGTCGGCGGTGAGCTTCCGGATCTTGCTCCACGGCTCGACGCGATCGCCTTCCCACGGTTCGACGACGGGCGCGGGGACTTCGATGAGTCGGCTCGCGCCGCGGCCAGTCGAGGCAGCAGGGCCTGCCGGCGGGGCGGCGGGGCTGCTGGGCAGGGGGGGAGTCGGCGCGGATTCAAGGTACGAGAGCACATCGCTCTTGGTCACGCGGCCGGCAAGACCACTGCCTGAAATCGCACTGATGTCGAGGTTGTGCTCCGCGGCGATCTTGCGGACCAGCGGCGTGCTCTTCCGGCGCAGCCGTTCCTCCGCCGTTTCCGGCCCGGTGGGCGCCGGAGGCGGGGACGCTGTCACCGGGGAAGCAGGGACGGGCGCCGCAGCTGCCGGCTTCGGTGCCGCGGGAGCCGGAGTCGGCACCGCCGCCGGAGCCGGAGCGGGCGCCGGCGCAGCCGGGGCCGGCGCCGGGGCTGCAGCCGCGGCACTGGCGTCGGTCTCGAGCCGCGCCACGACCGTCTGGACCGCGACGGTCTGCCCTTCCTGGACCAGGATCTCGACGAGGACGCCGGCCTGCGGCGCCGGGATTTCCGCGTCCACCTTGTCGGTGGAGATCTCGAAGATCGGCTCGTCGCGCTTGACGGCGTCGCCCACCTTCTTCATCCACCGCGAGAGCGTCCCCTCGGCGATGGACTCGCCCATCTGGGGCATGATCACGTCGACCTTGGCCATGCGAACCTCTCCGAATTCCTAGTAGGCGGCCAGCCAGCGGGCGGCGACGACGAGGTCGTCCGTCTGCGGCAGCACGAAGTCTTCCAGCGTCGGCGCGTAGGGCAGCGGCACGTCGTGCGCCGTGACACGCCGGACCGGCGCGTCGAGCCACTCGAACGCCTGGTCGTTGATCCGCGCGGTGATTTCCCCGGCCACCCCGCCGGTCCGCGTGTCCTCGTGCGCGATCAGCACGCGGTTGGTCTTCCGGACCGAGGTCATGATCGCCTCGTCGTCCATCGGCAGCAGCGTGCGCAGGTCCAGCACCTCGACCTGCAACCCGTCTTCCTTCTCGAGCCGTTCCGCCGCCTCGAGCGCCTTGTACACCATGGCGGACCAGGTGACGATGGTCAGGTCCTTCCCCTCGCGCGCCACCCGGGCCTTCCCGATCGGGGTGAGGATCTCCTCGCCCTCGGGCAGGTGCTCCTTGATCCGGCGGTAGAGGTACTTGTGCTCAAAATACAGCACCGGGTCGTCGTCGCGGATGGCGCTCTTGATGAGCCCCTTGGCGTCCCGCGCGGTGGCGGGGCAGACGATCTTGAGGCCCGGCGTGTGGAGGAACGCCGCTTCCGGGTTCTGGCTGTGGAAGGGGCCCCCGCGGACGTACCCGCCCGACGGACCCCGCACCACCATCGGCGTCGGCAGGCCGGCCCGGTACCGTGCCGTGGCCACGTAGTTGGTCAGCATGTCGTAGGCGCAGGAGATGAAATCGATGAACTGCATCTCCGCCACCGGCCGGAGCCCCATGTGGGCGGCGCCCGCGGCGGCGCCCACGATGGCCGCCTCCGCGATCGGCGTGTCGATGACGCGCCGCTCGCCGAACTCCGCCAGGAACCCCTCGGTCACCTTGAAGGCCCCGCCGTAGGCGCCGATGTCCTCGCCGAGGATGAAGACGTTCTCGTCGCGGCGCATCTCCTCCTGCATCCCCTGGCGGATCGCCTCGAGGTACGTCACTTCAGCCATCGATCCTCCGGTACCATTCGAGCTCGGTGCGGGCCGGGTCGGCCAGCACACCGTCGAGCGCGCTCATCGCCTCGGGCATCGGCTCGTTCTCGCACGCGCCGACCGCCTCGTCCAGCAGCGACGCGATGCGCGCGTCGATGTCCGCCAGTTCCCCGGCGGTGGCCCACCCCGCCGCGGTGAAGTCGCGGATGCAGCGGTCGATCGGGTCCTTGGCCTCCCACGCCTCGATTTCCCCGGCCGGCACGTACGACTGATTGTCGTGCTCCGCATGCCCCTTCCGCCGGTAAGTGACCAGCTCGATCAGGGTGCAGCCGCCGCCGTTCCGGGCCAGCTCCACCGCCGGCTTCGTTGCGCCGTACACCGCCAGCACGTCGTTGCCGTCGGCCCGGACGCCCGGAATGCCGTACGCCGCCGCCTTGTCCACGAGCTGCGCCACCGCCGTCTGCTTCCGCATCGGCGTGCTGAAGGAGTAGCCGTTGTTCTCGCAGACGATGACCATCGGCAGGCGCTGCACCGCGGCGAAGTTGATTCCCTCGTGAAAGGCGCCGGTGCTCATGGCGCCGTCGCCGACGTACACCAGCCCGACGCGCGGCTGCTTCCGCATCTTGAACGAGAGCGCGACCCCGGCCATGACGGGCACCATGTCGCCCAGGTGGGAAATCTGCCCGATGAAGCCCCGGTCGAGGTCGCCGTAGTGGATGTTGAGCTCGCGGCCCCGGGTGGGGCTCTCGGCCTTGGCCATGTACTGCCGCAGGATCTCCAGCGGCTGGGCGCCCTGCACCAGCATCGAGCCGAGGTTGCGGATCAAGGGGGAGAGGAAGTCGCCCCTGGTGCGGTCGAGGGCGTAGGCGCTGCCGACGCTGTCGGCTTCCTGACCCAGCGACCGGAAGAGCCCGCCGATGACCTTGGTCTGGCGGTAGAGGTTGACCAGCCGCTCCTCGAGCGAGCGGGTCAGGCGCATGTAGTAGTACAGCTCGTGCAACTGCGCCCGGCTGAGCCCGTGGGGAGGCGCAGCCGGCGTCGCAGCGGAGGCGGCGGTGGTCGTCATGTCGGCCGGTTACTTCGACTCGATCCGCATGCCGTAGAACGACCGGTACACGAACACCACGCTGACGAGGAAGAAGACGACGGCCATCACGTGCGGCAGGAGGCTCCCCTGCCCCGCAGTCAGGTACACGCCGAGCTCGACGGCGAGGAGGCCGAAGAGGGTGGTGAACTTGATGACCGGGTTGAGCGCCACGGACGAGGTGTCCTTGAAGGGATCGCCCACCGTGTCGCCGACGATGGAGGCGTCGTGCAGCGGCGTGCCCTTCGCCTTCAGTTCCGTCTCCACGATCTTCTTCGCGTTGTCCCAGACGCCGCCGGCGTTGGCCATGAAGATGGCCTGATAGAGCCCGAAGAGCGCGATGGAGATCAGGTACCCGATGAAGAAGAACGGCTCCGCGAAGGCGAAGGCGAGGGTCGAGAAGAACACCGCGAGGAAGATGTTGAGCATCCCCTTCTGCGCGTACTTGGTGCAGATCTCGACCACCTTGCGGCTGTCTTCCACGGAGGCCTTCGTGACCCCCTCGAGCTTGATGTTGGCCTTGATGAACTCCACCGCGCGGTAGGCGCCGGTGGTCACGGCCTGCATCGAGGCGCCGGTGAACCAGTAGATGACCGCGCCGCCGGTGATGAGCCCGAGCAGGAAGGGCGGGTGCAGGATGGAGAGGTTCTCCATGCCGCTCACCAGGCCGTGCGTGAGGGCCATGATGATCGAGAAGATCATCGTGGTGGCACCGACGACCGCCGTGCCGATGAGCACCGGCTTGGCGGTGGCCTTGAAGGTGTTCCCCGCGCCGTCGTTCTCCTCGAGGAGCTCCTTGGCGACGGTGAAGTCGGGGGCGAAGCCGAAGTCGCGCTTGACCTCCGCCTCGATGCCGGGCATCTGCTCGATGGTCGAGAGCTCATACACCGACTGGGCGTTGTCCGTGACCGGACCGTAGCTGTCCACCGCGATGGTCACGGGCCCCATGCCGAGGAAGCCGAAGGCCACGAGGCCGAAGGCGAAGATGGCCGGGGCCTGCATGATGCCGCCGCTCAGGCCCATCGTGCTGACGCCGTAGGCGGCGGCCATCAGGCCCATGATGGCGAGGCCCAGCCAGTACGCCGAGAAGTTGCCGGCCACCAGGCCCGACAGGATGTTGAGCGAGGGGCCGCCTTCGCGGGAGCTGCTCACCACCTCGCGGACGTGCCGCGAGGACGTGGAGGTGAAGACCTTCACCAGCTCCGGGATGATGGCGCCGGCCAGCGTGCCGCAAGTGATGAC
>Ga0116153_10001898_pt1 | contig 17647 bp, 18 predicted proteins | sample AD_UKC028_MetaG_FD_89896 | JGI IMG/M metagenome (GOLD analysis project Ga0116153, IMG submission 89896) | Active sludge microbial communities of municipal wastewater-treating anaerobic digesters from USA - AD_UKC028_MetaG | ecosystem: Engineered > Bioreactor > Anaerobic > Digestate | place: USA...
AGAAAAATGTAACGTTTGCCCCACTGCCAGCGCGGATCGCCCGGATCGGTGTACCCCCACAGGCTTAGTGAATGCGTGGGCAGCAAATCATGCGGCCGTTCCAGGTTGTGCGGAATAACGGCAACTCCACCCGTACACATCACGCTCAACGCCCAGGGTGCCAGGCGCAGCGTCTGGCGGCCCATATTTTGCACTATGTGCTCCAGCCTGACCCGGTTCTGCCCTACTACAGGTGAGATCTCGATCGTTTTCATGACGCCGCTTTTTTCAACCGGCGCGGTTAAACGCACGCCGTGGCCGCTTTCGATCACTTGAACTGGGGCATTGTCAGGAGCGTAAGTGAAATCCAGGTCTTCCGGCGCGCACCAAAAGCGGTGACCGCCGTAGGTCTTCCATTCCTCCCCTCCGCTGGAACCTGCCTGGTCATAATTCACGTAAAACAGATTCCCTTTGTCTTTCAATGCGCAGTAGATGATGCGCGGGCCGACCGCGGTGGTTACGATAAGGGTCATGTCCCCGTGGGTGAGTTGGACACAATCCTCCCAACCGGCAAAATGGATGCGTTCGATCTTCATGTGGAAACCTCTATCTGCAAAGATTCGCAAATCCGGATTAAGAATTCTTCCAGTCGCGTGCTTCTCACCTTGTATGATACAGGAAAAAGTCGTTATACGGGAGGAAAATTGATCACAAATGTGGTTCCCTGACCTTTTCCGGCTGAATCCACCGCGATCGATCCACCCTGGGCATACACCAGCGCCTTGCAAATGGCCAGCCCGAGACCCATCTTGCCGCTGGCACCGGAACGGTTCTTATCAGCGCGATAGAAGCGGTCAAACACGTACGGCAGATCCTGGTGGTCAATTCCCTCACCGCTATCCTGTACGATGAGGCTTACCACCTCACCGGTTGCTGCACTCAAGCGGATCGTCCCGCCCGCTGACGTGTAACGGAGAGCGTTGTCCACCAGGTTCTTCAGTACCTGGATGAGGCGTCCTTCATCCACTTTAATGAATGGGAGTCCTTGTTTTATATCCAGCTTCAGGTTGATCCCTTTTTGTTCAACGATCGGTTGATAAATTCGCGCCACATGTTCCAGAATTGAGGAGGGGTCAGTGGGCTGGAGTAGTAATTCCAGTGCGCCTGATTCTGCCTGCGTAAGTGTGGTCATGTCACCCACCAGGCGGCGTAAATGCTCGATCTCTGCTTTGATCACCTCGATCCGTTCCGGGGTGAGTGATACATCGCCGCTTTCCAGCATCTCGATATAACCGGAAATGATCTGCAGCGGAGTGCTCAGGTCGTGCGTGATATCCGCGGTGAGGCGTTTTCGCTTCTGGTCTGCTTCGAAAAGCTCAGCGCTCATCATATTAAAGGTTTCAGTCAATTGACCCAGTTCGTCATGCGAGGTCACTGGCACTTGTTGTTGCAGATCTCCCGCGGCCAGCCGTTTGGAAGCGGTTGAAAGGAGACGGATCGGCCTGATCAGCCTGCCGGCGAGTAAATACCCCATGATCACCGCGGCCACCACACCAGCAAGGGCAGCCAGCCCGATGGCCAGGTTGGTGCGCCGCAGGAATAACTGCTCTTCTGCGTTCAACGCAAATTGATACTTGTTATCCGGCAGGATCCAGGCGACGGTTTTTCCGTCAACCTCTACCTCAACCGCCTGTTTCAGCAGGTCACGCGGAACATCATCACCGATGTTGTACCCGGCGAAGGGGATTAGCGCTTTTAGATCTCCATCGACCATGCCATTCAATCCGCGCATGTCATGCATGTCACCCATCATTGGCCGGTTAAAAACAGCGTCATTGATGAGGTAGTACTCAAAAAAACCATCCATCGTGGAATAAGCGCTGTAGTACCCCTGGGCTGCGATCTTGAGGTCTGCCGTCTGTTGTTCCACCACCAGGTTCATGAGCGATTGACCCGAAGTTAATCGGATCAGCACTGAAACCACGCTGACCGTGATCAGTGCCACCGCCAGAAAGGAGAGAATGAACTTGGCTTTTAGAGAACGCTTCACGCGGCCTCCCCCATGAAACGATAGCCGATCCCAAAAACGGTTTCTATGTATTTCGGTTGCTCCGGGTCATCATTAAGCTTTAAACGCAGGTTTCGGATGTGGATCTTTAATGTGGCTTCAGAGCCTGTGTAGCCGTTTTCCATCAACCCAATGCAAAGGTCGGTCCGTTTGATGACCTTTCCGGCCGAGCGCATCAACATTTCAAGGACGTGAAACTCGAGGGGGGTGAGTTCGATGGGAACGCCATGTTTGGTGACCAAATGGCGGTTGAAATCAAGTTCTATATCCCCGATGGTCAGACCTGGCCGATCTTCGTCAAGGGGGGCTGCTCGTCGCAGTACCGCTCGCATCCTCACAAGTAGTTCGCGCAACCGGAATGGTTTGGTGATGTAATCATCAGCCCCAAGGTCAAAACCCTTGATGATCTCCGCTTCCTGTTGTTTGGCCGTGATCATGATGACAGGCGTGTCTGATTCCTTGCGCAGCTGCGTGATGAACTGGTAACCATCCATATTGGGCATCATAATGTCCAACAGGATCAGGTCCGGATTTACAGAGCGATAGACGTCCAGAGCTTCTCTGCCATCCATCGCTGTGTACACTTCATAATCCTGGCTGATCAGAAAATCATTGATCATTGTTAACACGTTGCGGGTGTCATCCACCACAAGTATTTTTCTTGTCATGATCCCATTATATCCATTCCATGACGATTTCGATGTGCTGAAGCAGGATGGGAGTCCACCCCATCCTGCTTCGGTGTAAAAGGAGGAGAGAAAATGATGGCAGCATCCTGTGAAACCAATACAATTGACCCCTTCCTGTTCAGTCATCCAGATCAGCGCTGTTGTAGGCGATTATTACAGGTTGATCGTGTCCATTACAGCTTTCCGTCGAACCTCCATCGTAGTAGAGTGTCAATTCCGCGGTATCTTTTAGAAAATTGATCTTTCCAACACTGACCCGTTTGATATCCAATCCGGTGCGGTCTTTTAAGTCAGCCAGCAATTCTTCCATGCGGTCAGGACGAACCAGTTCAATCTTTTCGTAAATAATGCGTTTTGTGGCGTCGTATTTAAACCCCCAACCCCTTTCCAGGATGAACATGAGTGCAAGGATCGACAGGTTGGCTGTGATCAATTGTGGCCAGCTGGCACCATCCGCGCTGGCAGTGTTCATCACAGGTAGCGCTACGATGATGAACAGGTAGGTCATTTCCCGCACTGGCAACGGGTCGGTCCGGTAGCGCAGAATGGTGAAGATGGCGAAAAGGCCGAATCCCACGCCAAGACTGATCCCAATGCTGTTCATAAAATATAAAACAAAAAAAATCACGCTATTGAATGCCAGAAAGGTGAGTACATAACGCTTGCTGTGTGTGGAAGGATAGTAAATAAATCGTACAAGGATGATTGCGATAACAAGGTTGAACGAAAAACTCAACAATAAATTCGAAAAATCAGACATGATTTGCTCCTTTGGAGATCTTTTTGATCAATAATGTGCGCTGCTTTAATGCATTCTTTTTTACACGGTCGTATAGCAATGAAGTTCCCATACAGTATTTACTAAAACCGGTGTATGGGATGTGTTGATCACGCATCAGCCGTTTGAACGGTGAAAAATGATCGTGGTCATCCATTTTGATCTCCGCGACCGCAATTCCCTCCAACAAGGAGAGACGATTTTCATTGTAAAAGGCAATATCAAGGTCAATGGTCAATCTCTCACAGCGTTCCACGTTTACCAGTGTGATGCGCGTGAAGGTGTTCCATATCTTGGGTTCCAGTTCTTCGTTCTCGTACGGCATGACCTGGTCAAGCCACTCGCTGGCAGCGATTGTTACGCACTGCAGTGCCTGCTGCGTGGGCAGGCGTTTTTTTATTGTGCGGTCTTTACGTGTTCGGTGTTTCACCTCAAAGTAAGTGAGATGAGAATCGAGATACTCCCTCGAGCGCACCTTATAACGCTCAGCCTGACCATTGACATGCATGTTGAAAAAGGCAAAGTCAGGGGTATCAAAGTAAAGGGTGCGATAATGATTGAAAGGTGTTCCATTAACGACCAGGACACGATACTCACCGGACAAGGCTGCCAGGGTGTTTTGCAGTGTGTAGATCGGCATCACGTACTTGTAATCCACCCGATTCAACAGCTTTACAGCATCCATCTCCGCGAGGGTGATGGACTGGTATGGTTTCAGAATCTCTTTAATGTTTGTGAACGATGGCGGTTGTGCATCATTCAGGTGATGATCAACCCACATATCTCCGCCGTTTGCTTGCGATTGATTGAAAGTCAATTGTATGTTCAGGTTGCTCATTTCAACTCCATCCGCTTGTTTGGCTGCGTTAATTTCATGGTAACCTCAGTGTTTATGCGGGTGGTTTATTATTTGTATAGTTATTAATTAAATGATTGGCGGAAAGCCTCAGGCTTCCCGCCAACATTAAGTCAAGGACGAGGGCCTCTGCCCGGCCCATGACCATATGTGTTGCCAATGGAGGTGAGGATGGAGTTGGCGGCGAAACTGGTGTACTGGCTGCCAGCGGAGTAATCCGCTGGATTGGCCAGTCCATCCACGATCTTGCCAGTTGTTTCACCACCCACTGACATGGTGTATTCGACCCCGCTTTCCAGTTGAGGGGATGAAAAGACGACGGATTGAAATTCCTTCTCCGGGATAAAGGTCAGGATTGGATTGCCATTCACGTCTTCAATATGGATGGAAGTGACAGCGGGAAGCACCTGGTCAAAGTTGAGCAGCAGCGAATTCTGGGTGGAGGTTTCACTCAATCCCATCGACATTCCTGCGCTCCCTGCTGCAACGAGGATTCCGCCTGAAATGTTGAAGGTGCTCATGTAATCCAGCGCGCCGTTCATATTCTCGACAGGACCCATCACCAGCACTACTCCATCGGTCATCTCCACGGCACCATTCACGTCGATCCCATCACCTGCCGCGTTCACGTAGATGTAACCGCCGTTGATGTGGAGCGCGTCATTTCCTGTATTGGTGAACGTGTCCTGTCCAAATCCGCCCTCGGGTCTCGCTCCGGGTTGACCACCGGGTTGCGGCGGCTGCCCCTGTCCTGGAGTGAAGAAACCGGTGCCCATGCCGGACCCATCCACACCCGACGACACATTGATACCGTCGTCAATGGATCTGATGTGCAGGTTACCGGCGTTGACCGTGATCAATGCGCTTTCAATACCTTCGTAGCTATCTTCGATCGTGATCTCCCCGCCATTGATGGTCAGACTGGTGTCTGCGTGCATACCATCGTCGCCGGTCGTGATGGACATTATTCCGTTGTTGAGGATGATGTCGCCATTGGAATGAATACCATCGTCTGCGGCGTTGATGGTGAAGGTGCCATCATTGATCACAACACTGACCAGTCCCTTGATTCCCTTAGCAGATAAGGTTGCATCGACAACCTCGTTGTTTCCTCCACTTGAGGCAAGTTTAAACGCACCATTGTTGATCATTACATTGGTTTGGGCGGCGATGGCGTCTCCACCGGAGGTGATCTCGAAGTTCCCATCTTCGATCTGGATGTACCCGAGGGAGGTGTCATCCTCTTCATCGGATTTCAACCCATCCCCGAACGCGGTAACGACAATGTTTCCGTCCTTAATGACCAGGTAATCCTTGCCGCGGATGCCGTCATCTACCGCTTTGACCGTGATCGTAGCCCCGGCGATGAGCAGACCATCCTTGCTGGTGATGCCATCCTTATAATTGGCGTTCACGGTCAATTCCCCGCCGCCGTAGATGGTCAGATTCGCCTTGCTGAACAGGGCAGCATCGGGTTCATTTTCCTCAACATCGATGTTTGTGTAGGTTGAGGCGTCGGTGAGGCTGTTTTGGCTGTTATCCGCCAGGATGATGATCACCTTTTCTGCATTGGCGATAAAGATCGGAGCGCTGGTGGCACTGGTGATCTTCACCCCATCCAGGATCAGTCGCACAGTCTCAATCTCTTGGGTATCCACGATCACCTGACCGTCTTCAAGGCTGCCGCTCAACCGATAGGTGCCGGCTCGGCTGATCGTGACCGTGCTGTCGGTAACCCCCACCCCGTCGCTGCTTGCGTTGGCGCTGCTGCCATCCAGGATGATCTGTACCTCACCAGCCGTGTCCCATGTGTAATCCTCAGCCAGTTCGTGGTTTTCCGCCAGGATGGCCGGGGCGGGTTGTGTGGCTTCCACCTGGGTGATCTCACCGTTGATTGTGGTAGTGGTCGTGGTCGGCTCAGCGCTATTCGAGGCAGTGGTCGCCTCGGTTTCAACTGGGGCAGCGGTAAGTGATGAACATGCCGCCAGGCTGATGATGATCAATAATGTACCAAGAAATAAGATCATTTTTTTCATAAGATTCTCCAACTCATTGATTACCCCGGCAAGTATTTGTCTGGGTAATGAGATTCTATGAAAAACCCCGCGCTGCGGGGTGTAGAATTGGTATAGATTGGATTTCTGTTGCCTGGGTAGTTGAGATTACCAGCTGGTATTACCCTCCCTTGTAAGCCTTCAATGTGCGATCTCTCGCGCTGGCGTGGTCCACGATCGGCTGCGGGTAATCCCTACCAATGAAAACGTTCACAGCGGTCTGTTCCAACGGGCTCATCTCCCAGGGTGAATGGATATATTGGTCAGAAACACGTGCGAGTTCGGGCACCCAGCGGCGCACGTACACACCCAGCGGGTCAAACTTCCTGCCCTGTAATACGGGATTGAAGATCCTGAAGTAAGGCGCGGCATCGGTTCCGGTTCCGGCCGTCCATTGCCAGCCGCCGTTATTGGCAGCCGGGTCGCCATCGACCAGTTGCTGCATGAACCAGCGTTCACCCTCCTGCCAATTGATCAACAGGTCCTTAACAAGGAAGGAGGCAGTGATCATGCGCGCGCGGTTATGCATCCAGCCCGTGGCACGCAGCTGGCGCATGGCGGCATCCACCACCGGGTAACCGGTGAGACCCTGCTGCCAGGCTTGCAGCTCGTTAGGAGCGTCGCGCCATGGTATGTTGCGTAACCCCGGGTTGAACGCGGTTTTTAGAACGTACGGGAAGTGGTACAGGATCGCCTGATAGAACTCGCGCCAGATCAGCTCATTGATCCACACTTCGCAGCCTTTTCGCACCAATGGATCATCGGTTTCCGCGGCGGCTAGCATGGCAGCGCTCACCGCTGTACGTGCTGAAAGCATGCCAAAGCGCAGGTACGGTGATAGGGATGAAGTGCCATCAAGGTCCATGCGGTTGCGCGCATCGGCGTAATCCTGCACCGGTCCAGCCAGAAATGTATCCAGCCGGCGCAAGGCTTCCTTTTCACCAGGCGGGAAGTGCCCGGGTGCCTGGCTCGCGGGGATATCCTGGCTTTGTATGGCAGGCAGAGGCGGCAGGCTCGATGGCGCTGGATGCGTGTAGCCCAAAAATGGCAAAGCTTTCCACGCCTTGCTGAAGGGTGTGAACACTGTGTAGGGGCTGCCATCCGCCTTGGTGACCAGGGCGGGCGGGTGCACACCAAGGCCATGCATCAACTTCAGGTTAACCTTTTCGGCCACTGCGCGATCCCGTTGGACGGCATAAGGGCTGTAATCTTCTTCAGCGTATACTTTATCCGCTCCGGTCTCTGCTGCCAGTTGAGGGAGTACCTCCGCCGGGTCACCGCTGCGCAACACCAGCCCTGAGCCCAGTTTGCGCAGGTCGGATTCCAGCGCGCGCAACCCGGAGAACAGGAAAGCCTGCCTCTTTTCCGCTGGTCTGGCAAGTAATTGCTCATCCAGAATAAAGACTGGCACTACACCCTGCCCATTTTCGAGAGCTCCGGTCAAGGCAGAGTTGTCCTGTAACCGCAGGTCGCGCCGGATCCACCAGATGTTCACCGGGTTCGCCTCAGGCTTGTTCGCGGCCGCCGCGGGCTAATTGCAGGATCTCTTCACGTGTTGAGAAGATCCTGACCAGTTTTCCGTCCTGCATCATCAACACGCGGTCAACGTACTCACACATGCGCAGATCATGGGTCACCATGATGCCCGCGCGTTTCTGTTCATGGATGAGACCCGCGAAAGTCTCGACCACCTGGTAGGCGCGTTCCGTATCCAGGCTGGCAGTGGGTTCATCCGCCAGCACCAGGCTGGGGTTGTGAATGAGGGCGCGCGCGATCGCCACGCGCTGCTGCTGACCGCCGGACATCTGACCCGGCAGGTTGTGCAGGCGTTCGCCCAACCCCAGGCGCGCCAACAGCTCGCGTGAGCGCAACTTCCCGGCCTTGTCCAGCCGGTTGTTGAGGCGCAGCATCAATTCCACATTCTCAACAGCGCTGAGGTAGGGCACCAGGTTGTTCGCCTGAAAAGTAAAGCCGATCTTTTCGCGCCTTAAGGCTACCCGCTCCACCTCTCCCATGGACGCCAGATCGACACCATCCAGCAGGATCTGCCCGGAGGTGGGCTGCAGCAGCGCGGCCAACATGGAAAGCATGGTGGTCTTGCCGGATCCGCTTGGGCCTACCAGCGCGACAAACTCCCCGGCGGCCACGTTGATATTGACCTCATCCACGGCGTGGATGGTGCCGAAATCCGTCTTATAGGTCTTGGTAACCAGTTTCGTTTCGAGTGCGTTATGGTTGTTCGTGGTCATGAGGATAACCCCAATGCTTTCAATGGTTCGATGCGCGTGGCATAACGGATGGAGACCAGCCCGCCCAGCGGACCGATCAGCAGCAGGGCGATGAGCGCCAGGGCTGAGGTTGTGCCGTTGAATACGATGGGGACCGTGGGTGGGAAGAAGAGCGAGAAAGCGAAGGTCAACAAGCCGCCGATGGCCACGCCGATGATGGTCACCACAATGATCTGGATGACCGATGCCCACGCCACAACCGGGTTGGAGGCGCCGATCGCCTTTAGCACACCGATCTGTGCTACTTTCTGAAGGATCTGGATCTGGAAGAAGCCGCCAATGACCAGGATGCCAATGAAAAGCGTAAACCCACCCTGGGTGTTGAGGGTGCTCTGCTGAGCTGCATACCCCGGCAGCGCCTGGATGGCCTGTTTGAGCGTGGCGGCTTCAACATTGTTCACCTGCGCGCCGATGCGCTGCTGCACGACCTCCACCTGTTCAGGGTCTGCCAGTTTGACGATCACCACGTTGGCGATGGGATTGGAAAGGTTGACCTCGGCTACAGATTTCGGACGCACGCGGTCCCAGGTATTGAAGGGTAGGAATACTGACGGCTGCAGGGAGTACTGCTGGCCATCGGTGATGCCCACGATCTGAAGTGTGAAGAACTCATCCTTTGTGCCCTGGGTTGTACGGATGGTCAGATTCTGACCGACCCCCAGTTTTGTGCGGTAAGCCGTGTTACTGTCAATGATCACTTCGTCCGCCAGGTCGGTGCTCAACTGTTGACCCTCCACCACGCGCGGTTCCCCCACATGCCCGGGGTTTACCCCCAGAATGGCCACTTTTAAGGGTTCTTCCGGCAATACAAGGTTGGCATTGGAGGTTCCCAGCATCCCGGCATCCGCCACGCCTTCCACCCGGCGGATGGAAGCCAGGCGGTCCCGACCAAGCCGGCTGGCATTGATCAGATTTTCAGATTTAGCCTGGTAAACAAGCAGCTCGCCATCCAGCTTGGAGATGTACTCGCGATTGCCATTGCCCAACCCTTCACCCAGCGCGGCGATAAAGAGCACCAGCAGGGTGATCAGGGCGATGACCAGGCTTACCAGCAGGAAGCGGCCGCGGTTGCGCCACACTTCTTTGACCGCCAGGTAACCTGCTAACGAAAAGATTTTTCCCATAATGCTTGTCCTCTCAGGTTTATGGCTGGAAGTAAAGAGCGGCCGTCATCCCCCAGCGCATGGCAGGATCAACTTCATTAACCCTAATGGTGACCGTGTAGGTGATATCGCCACGTTTTTCTTCATAACGGGAGTTGATGGCGGTGACCACGCCGCTGAGGTCGAGCTCAGGCAGCGCATCCAGGCGAACTGTAACCGTGTCACCCACAGCGATCGAGGTGACCTGGGTCTCGTTGAGGTTGTCCGTCTTAACGATCCAGCTGGAGGTATCCGCGACTGCCATAACTGGCAACCCGGCCGTTGTAGTTTGACCGGGCTGGATGCGAATGTCGACCACCGTGCCCGAAAGGGTGGATTTTAGTTGATAGGACTCTATCAGCGCTTGGGCGGCTGCCCTTGTAGCGTTGGCAGTATTCAGCCTGGCTTCAGCGCTCTGCAACAGATTATTATCGACCCCGTCACCGGCTTCGAGGCGGGTGAGTTCGTTTTCTGCCAGCTGCAGCGTCGCCGAGGCGATGTCCAGCAGCGCCTGGTTTTCAGCGGAATCATTAGCGTCAAAATCGGCTTGCGCGTTATCCAGGGCTTCCTGCGCGTTGAGCACTTTCAGTTGGGCCTGCGCCAGGTTCAGGTCGGCGGATTCCTTGAGTGCATCCAGCGCCTGTTGCGCCGCGAGCACTTCCTGTTCCGCGCGCGCTACTGCCAGTAAAGCGTCTGAAGAGACCGTGTATGCAGCGAGTGTTTGCCCGGCTTCAACTTCATCTCCATCCTTCACAAGCACGGATTCCACCGTGCCCGGAAGGGAGAAGGACTGGTCTAGCCAGTTTATGGGCAACAGTTGACCTTCCGCGATCACCGCGGCGGGGATTACAGCTGTTTCGGGTGTGGCGGTTGCAGGGGTTTCAGCGCTGCCACAGGCCGTAAGGGTGAGCAGCACGGTGATTGCCAGGATCGTTAGGGTGGTAATTCTTTTCATTATTATTTCTCCAAAGTTGAAATGATTATTCATCTACGCCGGGTCCCACCGGTCCATCGAAGGGCTGGTACCAGGTGGTGGATAATACACCGCTCAGCAGCAATTCCAGAGGGGGGTGATCGGCGATGTGATCATAGTAATAAGGCAGGGCAATTCGCCCGTCTTTTGTGATGATGAAGGTGCCGGACATTTGCATGGCATCCTGACCGGCTGGAGCAGGCTCTACCTGGTAGCCTTTCTTACGCGACCGGGAGATCGCGCTCCAGACTTTCGGATTCAGGAAGGTCTGGAAGAGATTGCCACGCTCAAGTCCGTAAGCTTCGTAAGCCTTGCGTTCCGGGTCGGAAAGCAGTAATAATCCCGGGGCAAATTCTGCCGCGAATAAACTGGTGGCTTCAGGTGTGCCTTGGGTGATCACAGCGAGGGCAAGCCCGGCTGCTTCGATCTTTTCCTTCCCCTCAAGCAGTTCATCCAGCATTTCCTTGCACTGAGTGCAGCCGAAGTGGCGCGTGAAGGCGAGCAGCAGCGGCCGATCCTGCCAGAGACTGGACAATCGCACGGGCTCACCGCTGGTATCCTGTAATTCCAGGTCAGGGGCGTTGTGATAAAAATTCAAATGTTTTTCGTTTTTCATGTGACTCCTGTGAGTTTACTGATCCCGGCTGCCAGGTTTTAACAACCTGGCATCCAGCCAGCTAATGATTGATGCGCCTGGTGTGCCGATAACAAATTTTAGAGCGTTACGATAAGCTGCCAGGTAGGGGTCCAACCTTTCGGGGGAAATATTACGGGTGCAAAGCAGATTCCTCACCCATTCAAGGTCCGCTGTCATGAGGTCAGGCTCACCCAACTGCAGCGCCGCATACAATTCGTTGCCAAAATAGCGGTTCGCCTGGTTCAGAAAATCGATCGGCAATCCGCTGCCGCTCATGTTTTCAAGCACTTGCAGATCGACCGCTGTACGATGTTCCATGAAAACCCGGGCAAGCTGGCGATGAGTATTCTCAATGATGTTGTGTGCGGGAATAGTCACATGGTTGGAAAGTAGTTCCTCAACTGCTGTGAGCGATGCGCTGATATCTTCTCCTAGGAACACAGCAGGTATCCGCTCGCGCAGAACGGGAATGCGGTTGAAGATCAAACCACCGTAAGCCATGCGCTTTCCGGAGGCGAGTAGGGCGATAAATGTATTTTGTAAATTGGCTGCAGTGCGTAAGGTCTGGGCAGCCATTATGATCAGATCTGGTTGGAGTTGCAGCACTGTGGCGACCATTTGATCAGTGGGGATATCAGCCCCAAGATTGATAACCCTGATACCACGGCGGCGGAGGAAAAGATCCAGTAGCGTAACAGGGAGCGTGTGCAGCTCTCCAGGCGGGCAGCCCAGCAGAATGGTCTGCGACCGGTTTGGGGGAGGGGTCATGCTGATCAAGGTCTGCAACCTGCGGCTGGCGAGGGAAGATGCGAAGTGTTCCTGCTGGGCCGAAATCCCGGAATCATACCAACCCTGCCCGATCTCGTGCAGACCGCGCTGGAGAATTTCGACACAAACTGTTTCAACGGGGTGAAGAGCAAACGCCTGGTTCAACACTTCTTCTGACCTGACAGCATTAAAGTCCAGGCAGGATTTGATCCAGTCTTCGCGCAATTGGTTTATGTTGGTACTGGTGACTGTTTCAACTGTGACCGGTTGAGCGGGTTTTGATTTTACGTAATGAGCCAGGGGATCCAGACCGCTTTCGGTCAGTGATCGCCAATGATCTGCCGCACGGCTGATGCTTAACCCTTCCGTCTGCCTCGCGACGAGCCATTTGATCACCTCAATGTCATATGCAGAATACAACCTGTGACCGCCCTGGGTGCGGCAGGGTTTAGGCAGGTCATAGCGTCGTTCCCAGGCTCGAAGCAAATCTGCTTTCAATCCGGTTTCCTGCAGGACCGCGCTCAGGTTATAAGTAGGTGTCTTGCTGTAATCCATCATCTCTTCACTACCAAAGGATCAAAACGAGTTGTCTGTGGAGGGCAAGGTTCGTTTTTGCTCATAATTATTGTACAGATTTTACATAATTGTCTAATATTTGTCAAGGTAAAATTATACAAAATATTGACAAACTTTGGTTTTATTGATAATATTTAACTTAAAATACTAAAAGGCAATTGGCGGAGCTAATGATGAAAGTACTGATCACAGGTGGGACGGGGTTGATCGGCCGGGCGTTATCTGACCGATATTTGAAGGACGGTCATCAGGTGACTGTTCTCACCCGCGCACCAGAGCGGGTAAAAGACGCGCTGCCGGGTGTCAGATTGCACAAGTGGGATGGGCGGACTGCCCGCGGGTGGGGGCACCTGGTAGAGGAAACCGATGCAATTATCAATCTGGCTGGCGAGAATCTCTCAGCAGGCAGTTGGACGGAAGCTCGTAAGCAAGCCATCCGTGACAGCCGTGTCAATTCAGGACGGGCGGTAGTTGAAGCCGTTAAAGCTGCGCAAATTAAACCAAGTGTGTTGATCCAGGCTTCAGGCGTGGGTTACTACGGAGTAAGGTCCACTGATCTGTTGGATGAAAGTGTCGCCAATGGCGACGATTTCCTTTCCAGCGTCAGCCGCGATTGGGAAGCTGCTACTGAACCTGTTGAAGCACTTGGCGTACGGCGGGTGATCATTCGCTCCGGCGTGGTATTCAGCCCGCGGAGCGGGGCGCTAGCGCGTATGCTGTTGCCATTCAAACTCTTCGTGGGGGGGCCGCTGGGTTCAGGCAGGCAATGGCTTTCCTGGATCCACCTGGAGGATGAAGTCCGCGCGATCCGTTTTCTGGTCGATTCATCTGGTGCTTCTGGGTCGTACAACCTGGCTGCCGATCCGGTGACCAACGCTCAATTTGCAAGGGTAGCCGGAGAGATCATGCGCAGACCTTCATTTGTACCGGTGCCAGCCTTCGCGCTGCGCCTTATCTTAGGTGAGATGAGCACTGTCGTGCTGGAAGGGCAACGCGCTTCCTCCAAAAAATTAACTGATCTGGGCTTTAAATTCAAATTCTGGTCGCTTGAGGATGCTTTACGAGATCTGATCGTGAATTAAACAAAACAACCAGGCGGAGGGAACCGCCGGAAAGCAGAGTAAAAATGAATAAAGATCAAGTTCGTCAAATTGCTGTGATCCTTTCCATCGTTCTAATGATTGTCGTGAATGTGCTCGCCAACGCGCTGCCCCTCAACGGGCAGAACACCGGGGCGATCTCAGACCGCTTCGATGTGTATTTCACCCCGGCGGGCTATGTGTTTTCGATCTGGGGATTGATCTACATCGGCCTCATCGCTTACGCCATTTACCAGGGGCTGCCCGCTCAACGTGAAAATCCACGCCTGCGCAGGATCGGTTGGTGGGTGGTGCTCGGCAGCCTGGCCAACACCGCCTGGATCTTCCTGTGGCATTACGAGGTCTTCCCGTTAACCATCCTTGCCATGCTTCTCCTGCTGCTGACGCTCATCATCACTTATGTGACCCTAGGCGTCAACCGTGTTAAGGTTTCAACAGGTGAAAGATTTGCCGTTCATGTTCCGTTCAGTATTTACCTGGGCTGGATCACGGTTGCTACTGTGGCTAACGCTGCGGCGCTGCTGGATTTTCTAAAATGGAACGCATGGGGCATCTCTGAGGTATTGTGGATGTGGATCATTCTCGCCGCGGTGGTGGTGATCGCCGGCGCGATGAACTTCATCCGGCGTGACATCGCCTATACCCTGGTCATCCTGTGGGCTGTCGCCGGGATCGCTCTCAAGCACGCATCCGTGACTGGTGTGGCCGTGGCAGCCTGGGTCGCATTCGGGCTGGTGGCGGTAAGCCTGGTTTACGCGTTGTTCAAAAACCGAGCCGGTTAAGTGAGCGTTTTTTGGGAAACACAATTTAATTAAGCGGGTAAATGAATGTCGCTGCTCACTGACATTAATATGTAACGGTTAGTAATATCGCTACAGTATTTTTGAATAATTGTGTACTATTAATAAAAGGGTGATAAGAGAGGAGTAGGATGCCAAAGGTCGATCTCAATAAACCAGCTCCTGATTTTTCGTTGGAGGATTTTTCCGGAAAGACGGTTAGATTATCCGAGTTTTCCGGTACCGCAAATGTGCTGCTGGTTTTCAACCGCGGATTTACGTGACCATTTTGTCAGAAGCACATGGCGCAGTTGCGCCTGGACGCAAATGAGTTTGAAAAACGAGACACGAAGATCCTGGTCATTGGACCGGAGGATGCAGCGGCATTCAAGACCTATTGGGAAAACAACGGACTTCCCTTTATCGGGTTACCGGATCCAAAGGTCAGCGTGTTAAAATTATACGGACAGGAAGTAAACCTGTTCAAACTGGGCCGCATGCCGGCTCAGGTCATTGTGGATAAGGCAGGGATTGCCAGGTTCGTCCATTATGGGCATTCCATGTCAGATATCCCGGAGAACAGCGAGCTATTCGCTTTGCTGGATCAGATCAACCAGGGATAAGGAGTTGAAATGGCATTAACGGTATTGAAGATCATCGCTTCCATTGCCACAGCGGCGACCGGTTTGCTGGCGCTGGTGAAACCTGACGCGGTTTATGGCTTTACCGGGCTAACTGCCAGCGGGGTGCGTGGTATTTCAGAGATCCGCTCAATTTTCGGCGGTCTGTTCATCGCCATGGGCATTGTGCCCCTGTTTTTGCGTCCGCAGGGATTTCGTATGCTCGGCATCGCTTACCTGGCCATCGCGGTTGCCAGGCTCTTTTCAATGTTCTTTGACAAATCCTTTGACAGTTCAAACATCATCAGTCTTGTGATCGAGATCGTGCTAGGGGTTATTCTGGTTATCTAGGAGGGGGGAAATGACGATACGAGTTGTAACTGACAGCACCTGCGACCTGCCCGTGAGCACCATCGAAAAATATGGCATCAAGGTGATCCCGTTGTACATCAACGTGGGAGAAGAGGAATATCTGGACGGGATCGATATCACCCGTGAAGAGTTCTACACCAGATTACCTGGTTTTCCAACCCACCCGACCACCGCGGTTCCTTCGCCGTTGAAATTCAAGGCGATCTATGACGCGCTGGCAGAAGAAGGCGCAACGGATATTATTTCGATCCATATCTCTGAGTCGCTCAGTGCCATGGTAAATGTGGCACGCGCCGCCGCGCAGGAAACGATCTCAGCTGCGATCCACGTGATCGATGGGCACCAATTAAGCCTGGGCACCGGGTTCCTGGTGGAAAAAGCCGCCGAATTGGCAACAAAAGGCCAGCACTTGAAAGAGATCCTGGATGCGCTCAATTCACAGATGAAACGTACACACGTTTTCGCTGCACTGGACACACTGGAGTTTTTGAAGCGCAGCGGACGCATGAACCGTTGGGTGAGCAACATCGGGTCACTGCTGCAGATTAAACCGATCCTCACTATGCACGATGGCCTGCCCGGGAATGAAAAAGTACGCACACGAGATAAAGCGTTGAAACGGGTGGTGGAGATGCTGGAAGCGGTGGGTCGGATCGAACGGGTGGCCTTGGTGCACACCAACGCCCCTGAGCGTATCGCTGAGCTGCGGAAAATGGCTGCGCATCTGTTGCCGTCGGGAGACATCCTCACTGAGGACATTACTCCTGTGATTGGCGCGCACATCGGTCCAGGCGCGTCCGGGTTTGCTGTGGTTGCAGCTGAATAATAATGAATAAAAGATAAGAATTAACAATGGGATTCGTTTCAACTTACCTCGTACTCGCCGCGGTTATCTTTGGTTTGATGATCCTGCTCTGGCTGCTCAGCCTGGCATTAAAGAATTCGAGCATCGTGGACATCTTCTGGGGCAGCGGCTTCGTGATCTTTGCCTGGGTGGCTTTCGTTCTCACACCCGATGGATTTTTGCCCCGCAAGCTGCTGCTGGCAACACTGGTTACCATCTGGGGGGTGCGTCTCTCAATCTACATCCTCATTCGTAACTGGGGAAAACCTGAGGATTTTCGTTACCAGGTCTGGCGCAAACAACATGGCCAAAACTGGTGGTGGTACAGCTTGTTACAGGTCTTCCTGTTGCAGGGTCTGCTGCTGCTCATCATCGCGGCGCCATTGCTGGCTGCGCAATACAGCTCAACCCCTGCCCGTCTGGGTGTGCTGGATATTGTTGCCATTCCTTTGTGGATTTTCGGCTTCATCTTCGAATCTGTTGGTGACCTGCAGTTGAAGCGTTTCAAAGCCAACCCGGCCAACAAGGGTAAAGTAATGGACAGTGGTTTGTGGCGTTACACTCGCCACCCCAATTATTTTGGTGATGCAACACAATGGTGGGCATATTATCTCATTGCAGCTTCTGCCGGCGGCTGGTGGATGATCTTTAGCCCGATTGTGATGACAACGTTATTGCTCAGGGTTTCCGGCGTGAAATTGCTTGAAAACACGCTTGATACGCGACCCGGTTACAAGGAATACTCAGAACGGACCAGCGAGTTCATCCCCTGGTTCCCGAAGAAAAATTAAACTCACATGAATGAATATGAAAAGGACTCCTCATCAGGGGAGTCATTATTTATCTACGGTATAACAGTTGGGGTGGGCGTTTCACGCACCAGGTAGACTTCAGGGATCCAGCCCACTCGACCGTCAGCATCCATCACCTCCACCCAGACCATCGCGTCGAATAACTCCCGCCCGTAAAGCACGGTGATGGGCTGACCTTCCTGCAGTTCACCGATCACCGGTCCGCCCGGCTTCTGGCACAACTCAAGACCCGGTGGTTCTCGCAACCACACTTCTGCGCCGGATGGGGTGCTGGTGCTGGTCGGTGTGGCCGTGGCGGTGGCGGTGGGGGTG
>Ga0116153_10001903_pt1 | contig 17611 bp, 18 predicted proteins | sample AD_UKC028_MetaG_FD_89896 | JGI IMG/M metagenome (GOLD analysis project Ga0116153, IMG submission 89896) | Active sludge microbial communities of municipal wastewater-treating anaerobic digesters from USA - AD_UKC028_MetaG | ecosystem: Engineered > Bioreactor > Anaerobic > Digestate | place: USA...
CCCGGCATCTTTAACGGACCTATGACAAGGGCACTGGCAGTGGACTCCTATCTCGCGGGCGACGCCGAATCGGTGGTCGCGCGAGTCCGGGTGGGCGACCCGGCCGCGTTGGAGATCCTTTACCGCGCCTATGAGACCCCCGTCTTCAACCTGGCCCGCCGTATCTGCCGCACCGTGGAAGACGCGGAAGACGTCCTCCAGGAGACCTTCTTCGAGGTGTACCGCAGCATCGGCCAGTACCGGGGCGACGGACCGCTCTGGGGCTGGGTGCGCCGCGTCGCCTCGAGCAAGGCGCTGATGCGGCTCCGGCGGAACAAGTACCGGGAGACGGACGAGCTCTTCGACGACGCGCACGCCATGCGCCGCGAGGACACGCCGCTCCGGATGGATCTCGAGGCCGCGCTCGAACGCCTGCCGGAAACCTCGCGCGCCGTGGTGTGGCTGCATGACGTCGAGGGCTACACCCACGAAGAAATCGCCGAAATGATGGACCGGACGCCGAGCTTCTCGAAGTCGCAGCTGTCGCGCGCGCACGCCAAGCTGCGGGTCTGGCTCGGCGAGGAGGCGCACGCATGACCCACCTCACCATGGAACAGCTCGTGGCGCTTCGCGACGCCGGCAGCGAACCGGGCAGCGCGGCGAGCCAGGCCCACGTGGCGGCCTGCCCCAGGTGCGCAGCGGAGCTCGACCGGCTCCACCAGCGCGTGGCACGGCTGCGCGCCCTGCCGACGCTGCGGCCCCCGCGAGATCGCTTTGCGATCGTGGCGGCGCGGGTGCGGCAGGACCGCCGCCAGCTGTACGTCCGTCGCGCCGGCATCGGGGCGCTGGCGCTGGCCGCTTCACTCCTGCTGGTGGTGGTCGGTGGGGACCTCCTGGCGCCGCCGGCCGCCAGCGCGTCCGACCAGCTCACCGCCGTCATGGCGGAGTCCGCCACCCTCGAGCAGGCGCTGCGGCAGATCCGGAGCAGCCAGCGGGTCACCGACGCCTACACCACGGGCGCCGCCACGTCGCTGGAAGACCGGATCGCCGAACTCGACCGGCAGCTCGAGGCGGCGCAGATGGACGGCACCACGGACGTGGATGTCGAGCTCCTCCCGCTCTGGCGCGAGCGGGTGGGCCTGATGGACGCGCTGGTCGACGTGCACGTGACGCGCGCGCAGAACGTGGGGCTCTGATGTCCCGCCTTCGTTGTGCCGCCCTGGCAGTCTCTCTCGCCGCGCTGGTCGCCGCCCCGCTGATGGCCCAGGGCGCACCGGCGCCGGCGCCCCGCTCTCCCAAGCCGCCGAAGTCGGACTCGATGGTGATCGTCATGGACTCGATGCGGATCCGGCTCGACACCATGCGCACCCGCGGCTACTACTTCCGCGATTCGATGCAGCCGATGATGGCGCAGGCCTTCGCGCTCCGCCGGGTGCGGATCGGTGTCGTCGTGCGGACCCGCCCCTCGGAGACCGACTCCCTGGGGGCGATGATCGACGCGGTGACCCCGGGCGGCCCCGCCGCCGCGGCAGGGCTCCAGGCCGGCGACGTCATCACGAGGTTTGGCGCGACGCCGCTGGCCGTGTCGCTCGCGAAGGTCCCGGCTGGCACGCGAGTGCCCAGCCCCGGCTTCCGGCTCGTGGAGCTGGTGGCCAAGCTGCCGCCCAACGACACCGTGGCCGTGGAGTATCGCCGCGGGAAGTCGCGGATGAAGACCCGGGTGGTGACGGCGGCGGATCCGGAATCCTTCACCGTCGTCGTCGGCCCCGACGGCGGCACCGGCGTGCCTGGCATGCCCGGGGCGGAATATTGGGTCGGTGGGGGCGAGGGGATGGAGCAGCGCGCTCTGGACCTGGCGCTCCGCCGCAGCGAGATGGCCCGCGGCTCGCGCGCCGAGGCGGGGGAATTCACCTTCATGATGGGCGGCCCGCTCCCTGATATCGAGTTGGCGCCGGTCAATCCGCAGCTAGGCAGCTACTTCGGCACCACGGAGGGGGTCCTCGTGGTCGATGTGCCGGACCCTGCGCCCCTCGGCCTCAAGGCCGGCGACGTGGTGCTCGCCGTGGACGGCAGGGCGGTCTCGAGTCCGCGCCAGTTGCTGCGGGTGCTGGGGAGCTACGAACCGGGAGAGCCGCTCCAACTCGAGGTGATGCGCCAGAAGAAGCGCGTCACCCTGAAGGGGGCCCTCGGGCGCTAGGCGGGTGGGGCGGGGGAGAAGAGGTAGGTCTCCATCTGTTCGAACAGGAACTTCTTGGCCTCCGGGCTTCGCAGATCCAGGCCGTAGTGGTTGATGAGTTGCTGCTGGTACTTCAGCCACTCACCCCAGCACACGGCGCAGATCTGTTCGAAGGCCCGGAGGCCAAGCTCGTTCTGGAAAGGCCGGAAGGCCATCTGGTCGCGGACCTGGCCGCAACGCACGCAGGATACGGTCGCCATGCCCGCAAGATATCCGGGGGCGGGCGGCCTAACCATCTCCCCGGCGGAGCGCCTTGACGCCGCTCGCGGTGCCGACCCCGGCGCCGATCCCGAAGATGGCGGCGGTCCCCATGGTCACGATCGGCAGCAGCGCCGCCGGAAGGGCGACGACGGCCGCCAGGAGCCCCGCGGCGATCGGGAAGACGGGGTTGTTCACGCCGTCCACAAACCGAAGGCGGCGGCGGACGAAATTCTTGGCGACGACGAAGCCGCCGACGGCGGCCGCGATGGTGATGCTCAGGGCGATGAGGCCCATGTTGTCCTCGAAGGTTGGAGCCGTGTTTCAGTACGAAACACCACCCCCTGATGTTTCACTAGGCCGGTCCTGTCGTGTTTCCTCCCCGCTTCCCCGCTTCCCCGCTTCCCCGCTTCCCCGCCTACCACCGGATGACCGCGCTCCCCCACATAAAGCCCGACCCGAACGCCGTCAGGACGAGCAGGTCGCCGCGCTTGAGGCGCCCGCTGCGGACGCATTCGTCCATCGCGATCGGGATCGTGGCGGAGGTCGTGTTGCCGTAGCGCATGATGTTGTTGTAGACCTGGTCGTCGCGGAGCTTGAGCGACTTCTGCACCGCCTCGGAGATTCGGAGGTTGGCCTGGTGGGGGATCAGGAGGCTCACATCGTTCCAGGTGTACCCCGCCTTGGTGAGCGCCGCGGTGGCCGATTCCGGCATCCGGGTCACGGCGTGCCGGAACACCTCCCGGCCATCCATCTGCAGCCACTGGCGCCCCGCCTCCAGCTGCCCGACGGAAATCCGCGGGTGATACATCGAGCCAGGCGCATCCACCCAGAGCTTCTCCGCGTGGTCCCCGTCGGAGTGCAGGTCGAAGCTCAGCAGGCCCCGCCCCTCGGAGGGATCCACCGGCCCGAGGACGGCCGCCCCCGCGCCATCGGCAAAGATCACCGCCACGTGCCGGCCGTCGGTGCTGACGTCCATGCCGGTGGACTGGATCTCCTGGCCGACCACGAGAATCCGCTCGAATTGCCCGGACCGAATCCACGCGTCCGCCACGGAGAGCCCGTACACGAACCCGCTGCACTGGGTCCGGATGTCCAGCGCGGGCAGCTGCCCCGCGCCGAGCGCCCGCTGCAGGTACACGCCATTCCCGGGACAGAAGTGGTCGGGGGACGACGTGGCAAACACGATCGCGTCGATGTCCTTGGCGGTGAGGCCCGCCGCCTCCAGCGCCCGCTGGGCCGCCGGCAGCGCCAGGTCCACCGAGGTCTCTCCCTCGCGCACCCAGTGCCGCTGCTCGATGCCGGTGCGCTCGCGGATCCACTGATCGGAGGTGTCCATGAGGCCGGCCAGGTCGTCATTGGTGACGATGCGGTCCGGCACGCAGAAGCCGGTGCCCAGGATGGCGGAGCGGCGCACGAAACCTCCGGCTAGCGGCGGAAGAGGTAGGCCAGTTTCACGAAGAACCCGTCGGTCTGGCGCTGCAGCGAGCCGAAGTCCCACGCGTCGGCCGAGGCGGAGATGGAGCCGTACCCGAGGAAGGCGACGGTACCGGGGCTCGGTTCATAGGAGGCGAGGACGTCGAACCGGAGGCCGTGATTGTCCAGCGGGCTCGACAGCTGCCCGTTGAAATAGAGAATTTCGCCCGTGACCGGATCGCGGAGCTCGGCGCGGCGGGTGGACTGGTACTCGGTGATGACCCGGAAAAAGAGCGGCACCGTCGGCTGGTACTCGACCTTGAACCGGGGGATCACGCTGTTGGCGAATTCGGAGCCGTCGGCGGAGCGATTCAGCGTCGCGTAGGCCAGCCGCCCCTCGAACCGGAGCGTCTTGCTGGGCCGAAAATTGACGGTTGCGCTCAGCGCCACGCCCTGCCCCTCGCTCCCCTCGGCGTAGAGCGGCGTGTGCCCGAACTCATAACTGGCGGCCGCATCGAAGAGCCGGTAGGTGGGCGTGGTGACGGACAATTGCCCGGCCCAGAGATTGTCGAGGCTCGGCGGCGGCGCGAACGGCACCCCCGGGGCGGTCTCCAGCCCATCGTAGAACTCGGGGGCGAAGGTGGTGAATTCCCTCCCCGTCTTGGCGCTGAGCTCCCACCCGCCGCGCAGGGTGAACTGGAAGGTTACTTCCTGGTTCCCCTCGATCGGGGCGTTCTGGGTGAACCCGTCGTATTCGTACAGCAAGGTCGGCCCGAAGAAGGTGGTGAAGTTCTCCAGCAGCGCGCCCTTCGCGCCATAGAACGAGAGGCGATTGAAGATGTGCGCCGTCACGATGTCGTTGCGCGGCACGAAGCCCGACCCGGCGATGAAATCGGTGCCGATGCCGTTGATCGTGTAGTTGAACCCCCACGTCCGGCCGGTCCGGTCGAAGGTCAGCTTCCAGATCGGATCGGTGACGGTCCCGTCGCCGTCGTCGAGGCTGGTCCACGACTGGCCGTACTGGGCCTCGACGAAGTAGAGCTTGGCGAAGACGATGTGGGCGTCGCCCTCCACGAGGCGGTTGTAGGCGCTGCCTTCGATGCGGTCGGTGTAGGTCAGGCCGGCCACGCTATTTTCGCCGAGGTCCCGGCGGACGCGGAGCAGGCTGAACCAGGCATCGGTGGCGCCCAGGTCGTCCACGGAGCCGAGGTAGGCGATGCTGTTGCGGCCCAGCTTGCCGGTCACCTTGGCGCCGCCGATCGGGTCGAAGATGCGGCGGGTGTAGATCAGCTGGCCGGGCGTCGAGAAGAGGTCGATTCCCTTGAGGAAGAAGGGGCGCTTCTCGGGCACGTAGAGCGCAAAGCGCTCATTGACGGTGATGAGTCCCTGGTCGCTCTCGACCTGGCTGAAGTCGGGGTTGACGGTGCCGTCGAAGGCCAGGGTCGTGGTGGCGAGCTGCAGGTTGATGCCGGCGCTGGGCTCCGGGTCGTCGCGGTGGAAATTGCCCTCTGCGTCCTGGGCGCCGGCCCACCCCGCCGTGACGAAGGGCTGTGCCTCGAAGACGAGTCCGCGCTGCATCCCCTCCAGGCCCGTGAGCACCCCTTCCTGCGCCAGGAAGCTGGAGTTGGCTCGCCGCACGTCAGTCCAGGTGTCCTGGTACCCGCTGCGCTGCACATAGCGGACGGCGTTGAACCCCCAGTCCTGGGGCCCCGAGCCCGCGTACTGCAGGCTCTTGAAGGGGATCCGGACCTCGACTTCGTAGCCCTGCTCGGTGCGCCGCCCCTTGGAGTCCCAGAGGTAGTCCACGTTGAGGTCGTCCTGGCCGCCGAAGAGATTGCCGGCGCTGGTGCCCGTCTCGCTCCGGAGGCCGTCCTCCTGCACGCCGAGTCCGTTCACGCCGAAGAAGGCGGCCCGGCGTCGATCGTTGAAGGTGTCCAGGTAGAGCCGCACCCGGTCCTCGCCGTCGATCTTGTCGCGGTCGGTGAAGGTGGCGCGGATGCTGGAGGGGTCGCGATCGTGTCCGATGATCCCGAAGTGAATGGCGGTCGGCGAGAACCAGACGAGGACGATCGTCTCCTCCTCGGCCGGCCGGCCGTCCACCGGGCGCCACTGGTGGAATCCGTCGAGCCGAGCGGCCTGGCCCCAGACCGGTTCGTCGAGGACACCGTCGACGGTGACGGTGGCTTCGATCCTGGGAATCGTGACCGTGGGCGGAGGAGCCTGGGTCGGTGTCTGGACCAGGGCTGCCAGGAGGGGGAGGAGCATGGCGAGAAACTTAGTGCGGTGCGGCCGCTGGGTCGCGGGTCCGGTCCGGGATCGTCCCCCGCAGGACCGCGACGCCGTCCACGGCGACCAGCATGTCGGGCTCCGGCAGGGCCGCCACGCCGATCATCGTGAGCGCCGCCCCCTCCCCGATCGGGAAGATGCCGGACGCGGCGGTGCGCATCGCGTCGAAGTCGTCGCGTGTGCAGCCGACGCAGTAGATGGTCAGCTTGACGATGTCCGCGGGGACCCCCCGCGCGAACCGGACGATGGCCGTTGCGTTGCCGAGGGCCCGCTTGAGCTGGGCCACGCGGTCGCCCTCCCCGACCAGCAACCCGGTGCTGTCGAGGGGCACCTGTCCCGCGAGGTAAATGGTCTGCCCGATCTTGACCGCGCTGCTGAAGCCGGGCAGGGTCGGCACGTTCGGCGCCTGGATGAACTCGGGCGTCGGCGGCGCCATGGGGTAGATCCGCCCCGAGCCGGGAGGGGCCGCCGGCTGGGGGGGAGCGGACGTGGTGGGCCCGCAGGCGGCCAGGGCGCAGGCGGCGAGGAGCGCCGCGGCGGCCCTACTCATACCGGAGCGCCACGATCGGGTCGAGGCTGGCCGCGCGCCGCGCCGGCAGGATGCCGAAGAAGAGCCCCACCGCGGCGCTGAACACGAAGGCGACGAGGATGGCCGTGAGCGAGATGTAGGTGTTCCATCCCGCGAGGCGGGACAGCGTGATGGCCGCCACGGACCCGAGGAGGATGCCGAGGGCGCCGCCGACGAAGGACAGCACCATCGCCTCAATCAGGAACTGGGTCTGGATGTTGTTGCGCGTGGCGCCCAGCGCCTTCCGGATCCCGATCTCGCGGGTGCGCTCGGTGACGGACACCAGCATGATGTTCATGATGCCGATGCCGCCGACCAGGAGGCTGACCCCGGCGATGCTCGCGAGGAGCGCGGTGAACACCTGCGTGGCCTGCTGCTGGGTGGCCAGGATGTCCTGGAAGTTGCGCACCTGGAAGTCGTTGTCGGCGCCCGGGCGGATCTTGTGCTCCCGGCGCAGCACCCGCTCGAAGTCCACCATGCCCTGCTCCATGGGCACGCCGTCGGCCACCTTGACCGTCATCGAGCGGAGCCGGTCGCTGCCGAAGATCCGGTAGCGCGCGGTTTCCAGCGGGATCAGGATCTGCTCGTCGGGGTTCTGGAACGAGCCGGCCGAGCCCTTCCGGTTCAGGATCCCGATGATCTCGAACGGAATGCCCCGGACCAGGAGCATCTGCCCGATCAGGGCCGCGGGGTTCGCGCCGAGCATTTCCGGCACGTCGAAGCCGAGGACGGCGTAGCGCTGGCGGGATTCGTCGTCGCCGGAACTGAACATCCGGCCGTAGGGGACGGTGTAGTTCCGCACCTCGGCGTAGTTGGCCGTGGTCCCGACGATGTTGGCGTTGATGTTCTTGTTGCCGTACTTCACCTGGAGCGACGACTGCATCTCGGGCACCACCGCCTCGATCAGCGGCGCGTCGCGCGCGATGGCCTCGGCGTCGTCGGTGGTGAGGCTGACGCGGACGTTTGACGCCACTCCCTGCCGGAAGGACTGGCCCGGGAAGACGGTGAGCAGGTTGGCGCCGAGGGCGGCGATCCGCTCCTCGACGGCGCGCTGGGCGCCGGTGCCGAGGGCCACCATCGCGATGACCGCCGCGACGCCGATGATGACGCCGAGCATGGTCAGCGCCGTCCGGAGCTTGTTGGCGCGGATCGACTGGAACGCGACCGCGATCGTTTCGCCGAACTGCATGGCTACCGTCCTCCGCCCGCTGCGGGGGTCGTGGTGGTCTGGCGCACGCCGGGGAGGCCGCCACCCGTCATGTTGCCGATCCGCTGCTTGAACTCCTGCTGCGACTGGATCATGCTGGCGCTGGGCAGGATGAGCACGGAATCGCCGAGCGCCACGCCGCTCATGACCTCGCTGTAGTCGAGGTCGGTGAGGCCGGTCCGCACGTTGACCGGGGTCGGCACACCGTTCCGGAGGACGAACACGATGTAGCGTCCGCCGAACTGGAAGTCGTTGGCCACAGGCCGCGGCCCGCCGCCCGGACGCCCGCCACCCATGCCGGCGAAGACCTGCCGCAGCGTGGCCCGCTCGGCGTCGGTGAGCTCCTTGCCGCTCATCCGCTTGGCGAAGATGGCGCGGACCTGCGCCTCCGTCACGCCCTGAGGCAGCGTGATGGTCCGGCCGTCGGGGGTGGTCATGGTGTTCGCGGCCGGGGTCCCGCCAGCGGCCGGCGCCGTGCCGGCTCCCGGGGCCACCGCCGCCTGCGACGTCTGGCCCACCGCCGTGTCGGTCCTGGCCTTGGCGGCGCTGTCGCTGGCGGCCAGCTGGGCCTCGATCCCGGCGGGATCGAGCCCGAGCACCTGTGCCGCCGAGCCGACGTCCCGCTGGGTACGGAGCGCGGCGTTCGGGATGGCGAGCACGCTGTCGCGCTGGCCGACGTGGATTTCCACTTCGGCGTTCATGCCTGGCCGGAGCCGCCCGTCGCGGTTCGCGATCCGCACGATGACGGGGAACATCGTGACGTTCTGCTGGGTGGTAGCCAGCGGCTCGACCTTGAGCACTTCGCCGTCGAAGGGGGTGTTCGGGTATGCGTCCACCGTCACGGTGGCGCGGAGGCCAGCGCGGATCTTCCCGATGTCGGTCTCGTCCACGAGGGTCCGCACCTGGACCAGGTTCAGGTCGGCCATCTTGAGCAGGACCGTGCCGCCGCCCACGTCGCTGGTGGGCGACGAAATCACCTGCCCGCGCTCCACGTTCTTCTCGATGATGGTGCCGGTGATCGGGGCGCGCACGTCGGTGTCGGCCATGCGGATCTTGGCGTTTTCCACCGCCACCTCCGCGCCGACGACCTCCGCCTTGGCGTTGGCATACCCGAGCACGGCCTGCTCCTGCTCCGTCTGCGTGATCGACTGCGACTTGAAGAGCTCGTCGGCGCGGGCGAGCTGCGAGGCCGCGTTCTTGAGCCGGGCGCGCGCCACCTCCAGCTGCGCCTCCGCCTGGGCGAGGGTGTTCCGCGGGGTGCGCTGGTCCACCTGCACCATGAGGGCGCCGCGCTGCACCAGCTGGCCGGTCTCCACCATCATGTCGAGGATCTCGCCCGACGCCTTGGACTTGACCTCCACGGTGGTGTCCGGCTGGATGGCGCCGGCGGCCTGCGCCGACACCACGATGTTGCGCTTCTCGGCCGGCACCGCCTGGTACACCACGGTCGGCGTTTCCTTCTTGCAGGCCGCGAGGGCCAGGAGGGCGAGGATCAGGGTCTGGGTCCGCATTAGCTGTGCTTCTCCGTCAGGAAGTCCCGCTCGACGCGCCCGTCCTTGAGGTGGACCTGGCGCGCGGCGTGGGCGGCGATATCGGATTCATGGGTGACCAGCACGATCGTCTGGCCCCCGCGGTGGAGGTCCTCGAAGAGCGCCATGATTTCGGTGCTCGTGGCCGAGTCGAGGTTGCCGGTCGGCTCGTCGGCGAGGATGATGCTGGGGCTGTTGACCAGCGCCCGTGCCACCGCCACGCGCTGGCGCTGGCCGCCGGACAGTTCGTTCGGGCGGTGGTGCATCCGGTCGCCCAGCCCGACCTGCCGCAGCGCCTCGGTGGCCTTGGCCACGCGGGCCTTGGCGCCGACGCCGGCGTAGACCAGCGGCAACTCCACGTTGTGGAGCGCCGTGGCGCGCGGCAGGAGGTTGAAGGTCTGGAAGACGAACCCGATTTCCTTGTTCCGGATCCGGGCCAGCTCGTCGTCCGCAAGTTCCGAGACGCGGAAGCCGTTCAGCCAGTACTCGCCGCCCGAGGGGCTGTCTAGGCAGCCGATCATGTTCATCAGCGTGGACTTGCCGGAGCCGGAGGGGCCCATGATGGCCACGAACTCGTTCTTCCGGATGACGATGTCCACCCCGCGGAGGGCGCGCACGACCTCGCCGCCCATGTCGTATTCCCGCTGCAGGTTGCGGGTGACGATCATGGCGTCCCGCGGCACGTCGGGCGGCAGCATGGCCATCCGCTCGGCGGTGGTGCTCATGGTGGCGCTCACAGCGACCTCCCGATAAGGGCTTCGATCTGGGCCTTGGCGACGACGTAGTTGTACCGGGCCTGCACGACATCCACCTCCGCCTGCGACAACGCCTCCTGAGAGCTCAGCACGTCCACGATGGTGGCCGCGCCTACCCGGTAGCGCTCCTGGTTGACGCGCAGGTCTTCGGTGGCCGCCTGGAGGCTCGTGGCGGTGATGTCGATCTGGGCGCGGGCCGATTCCAGTTCGGCCAGGCGCGCGGTGAGCGAGGCGTCCACCTGGCGCCGGGCATCGGCGGCGGTCGAGGCGGCCGCGTCCGCGGCGGTGCTCGCGTTCACGATGGACTGGTCGCGCTGGAACTGGTTGAAGATCGGATAGCTCAGGGCGAGCGTCGCCGACCGGCTGTCGAAGAACTCGTAGTCCTGGCTGTCGTTGCCGTTGTAGCTGTACCGGCCGGAGAGGTTCAGCTGGGGCCACCAGGCCGCCTTGCTGGCCTTGACGCTGGCGCGGGCGGCATCGGCCTGGGCCTGCGCGGCGCGCACCTTGGGCGAGTTGTTCTCCGCCTCCAGCCGGATCGCCGAGGTATCGCCGATCTCGGCGACCGTCAGGAACGAGGAGTCGGGCAGCGCGCGCACCCGGCCGTCCATCCCGACCAGCCGGCCAAGGTTCGCCTCGCTGGTAGCCACCGCCGTCAGGGCGGTGAGCAGGTTGAGCTGCGAGTTGCCAAGCGTCACGAGCGAGCGGAGGGAGTCGGAGCGGGTGGCGCTGCCGGCACGCAGCTTCGCCACCGAGACCGTGAGCTGTTCCTCCGCCCGCCGCAGGCTGGCCCGGCGCACGCGGACCAGTTCGTTCGCGGCGAGCGCGCCGAAGAAGGTCTGCTTGGCGCTCAGGGTCGTCTGGTACTGGGCGTCGAGGAGCCCCGCGTCGGCCGCCGTCTCGGTGGCGCGCGCCGCGTCCATCTGCGCGCCTCGGCGGAAGCCGGTGAACAGGTCCACCGACGCGCTGAAGCCGTTGCTGATGCTCTTCGCGTACGACTCGCCGGAAATGACCTCGCCGGTAATCTGGTTGACGCGCGAGGGGCCGTTGGAATAGCTGGTTCCGAAGCTCGAGTTGAACGAGAGGCTCGGGATGTAGGCGCCCCAGCTCGACCGGTACTGTGCGCCGGCGCGCTGCACGGCGCCCTGCGCCGAGACGACCGACGGCTGAGCCACCTGGGCCCGCTGGATGGCGTCCTGGAGGGTGATCCCCGGCGTGGTCGGGGCGGTCGGCTCCTGGGCGCTCAGCATGGCGGGCAGCGCCAGGGAGAGCGCGACGAGTCTAGCGAGGTGCATTCGAAGAATCCTTGTTCCGGCGCCGGGCGTCCTGGCGCTCGAGCAGCTCGGCGTACCGGCGCTGCTGGTCGGGAGTGAGGTGCGCGTTGATCTCCGAACGGAGTTCCGTCCGGACGGTTTCAAACTTGGGGCGAATGTCCTGCCAGATGGAGTCCATCCGGGGTTCATACCGCTCGAGGATCTGGCCCACACTGTCGCGCTGGGCCGGGGTCAGGTCGAGATCCTTCGCCAGTCGGGACAGGTACCCCGACGGCCCGCCGTTGTGCCCCATGCCCGGGGGCCGGTGGTAGAGCGCCAAGGCCCCGCCGCCCGCCACGGCCCCGAGCAGGAAAGCCGCCAGTAGCAGCAGGGCGGCGGTGCGAGTGGACTTGGTCATGCGTGTGTGCTCCTTGCCTCAGTAAGCCATGACGGCGAGCAGGGCGACGCTGCCCGCGGGTGCCGTGTCGCTCGCCAGCTCCACCAGGGAGCCGGCCGCCGAGTTCGCGGCGCTGCGCGTGCTCGCCTGGCTGTCGGTGCCGCCAAAGGCGGCGCCGAGCACCGCCAGGAGGACGGCCGCTGCGGCCAGCCCAGGGAGCGTCCACCGGGCCACCGATCGCCAATCCCCCTCCTCGGCCGTGGCCACCGCGACGCCTCGCATCCGTCCGGCGAAGGCGGCGTCGTCGGGCGCGGACAGGTGGGCGCGCAGCAGCGCACCGAGTTCCTCGTCCCGCCCCGCATTGAAATCCTGCATGTCCGTCATTTGTCGTTCCCTCCTGTCGGGGCCAGCGCCGCGCGCATGGCACGGCGAGCGTGGAAGACGTCGGAGCGGACCGTCCCCACCGGGACGTCGAGCATCACGGCAATCTCCTCGTGCACATATCCCTCGGCGTCGTGCAGTACCAAGGCCATCCGGCGGCGTTCCGGGAGCGTGGCGAGCGCCCGGTCGAGGGCCTCGCGAAGCAGCGCCCGATCCAGGTCCCGGTCGGGACCCGCACGGGAGTCCGGAGCGCTCTCGGGGACCTCCTCGGTCTGGCGGAGCTTCCGCCGCCTCCGCAGGTCTGCCGCCGCGTTCACCACGATCCGGAGGAACCAGGGCCCAAACGGCCGGGCCGGGTCGAAGCGGTCCAGCGCCCGCCAGGCCGAGTACAGCGCATCCTGCACCGCGTCGTCCGCATCGTGCGGGTCCAGCAGGGCCGCGCGGGCCACCCGCCTGGCCCGCTCCGCGTGGCGCTCCACGAGCGCCCCGAAGGCCTCGCTGCTCCCTGCCCGGGCTTGGGCCGCCAGCTCGGCTTCGGTCACGGGAGAGGTACGCATTGGGGCGGGAAAGCGTTGAGACGGGGTGGCGGGAGGGGGGTCACTGCTCGGTCCGGCGCCGGAACGCCTGCAGACCTGCTCCGACGGCCATCCAGAGGCAGAGCCCGGCCACGATCAGCGCCATGGTCTGCGGGAGAACAATGAAGAGGAGCCCCAGCAGTGCCAGCACGAGGGCGACGGGGGCGAAGACGGACCGCCGGGCCGCCGTGGCCAGCCCCCGGAGGGCCAGGCCGGTGCGCCGGCGCTTTTCCCGGAAGCGGCGCACGTGGCCGGCAGGGGCGATTTCGGGGACGTCGCGGTTGATCGTGCCGGGGAGCATCCCGCCGAACCGCCTTCCCTGGCCCGCCTGACGCCATTGCACCTCGGAACTCTGTGCGGCGTCACGTCGGAACTGCGCCTCGAGCTGGGCTCCGAGGCTCGTGTCGTGGAGCAGCACGTCCAGCTCGAAATTGCCGATCAGGCTCGACGGGTTGAGGTTGCTCGACCCCACCCGGCACCAGGCCCCATCCACCACGATCGTCTTGGCGTGGAGCATCGGCCCGTCCCACTCGAAGATCCGGACGCCGGCCTGGAGCAGCGCGCGGTACCCGATACGGGTCAGGTCGCGGATCAGCGGGAGGTCGCTCGCGCCCGGGACCAGGAGGCGCACGTCCACGCCGCCGCGGGCGGCGTCGAGCAGGGACTGGAAGAGGGAACGCGGCGCCACGAGGTAGGCGTCCGTGATCCAGAGCCGGTCCACGGCGCCGGCCGCCAGCAGCTCCACGATGCGCTGGATGCGCGCGCGCCGCGGCTCCCCGATGATGACCCCGATTTCGGCCTGGCCCGCCGCGGCGAACTCGCCGGCGTGCTGTCCGGGCGGGATCACGCCGCCCGCCAGCGTCCAGGTCTGCTCGAAGGCGTGGTCGAGCGCCATCGCCGCCGGGCCGTCCATCTGGATGGCGGTGTCCCGCCAGGGCTGGATCCCGCGGGCGGGATCACCGGCCCACTCGTCGCCGATGCAGAGGCCGCCGACGATGGCGGTGCCGGCGTCCGTGACCACCAGCTTGCGATGATCCCGCGCTGCGTTGCCCAGGAGATCGACGAGTCGCGGCGGGTTGAAGCGCCGGAATTCCACTCCGGCGGAATGCAACTCGGCGGCGCGCCGCCGCCCGAGCCCGCGGCTCCCCAGCCAGTCGGTCAGCACCCGCACGGCCACGCCGGCGCGGGCGCGCTCCGCCAGCGCCTCGTAGAAACGGCGGCCGGTCGCGTCGTCCCTGATGATGTAGTTCTCGAAATGCACCCACCGCTCGGCGCGGCGGATGGCCTCGAGCATGGCGGGGAAGACCTCGGGGCCGTCCACCAGGAGCCGGGTGGCGTTGCCCGGGATGAACCGGGAGCCTCCCGCGCGGGCCAGCGCGCGCCCGGCCATGGCGGCCGCGGCGAACCGGCTCATCCCGTGGTACCGAGCCCCAGCACCGCCTCGTGCGGCCGGAGTGCCTCGAGCAGGAACTGGATGAGCTCCTCCAGCGGCACACCGAGCTCCTCGGCGCCCAGCCGGACGTCCTCCCGGCTCACGCCGCGGGCAAAGGCCTTGTCCTTGAGCTTCTTGAGCACGCTCTTCGGCTCGAGATCGACCAGGGAGCGCGAGGGGCGGACGAGTGCGCACGCCACGAGGAAGCCGCAAAGCTCGTCCACGCCGAAGAGGGCGCGGGCCATCGGCGTCTCCCGGGGCACGCCGGTGTAGGCGGCGTGGCCGAGGATGGCGTGTTGCCACGACTCGGGGGCGCCGAGGCCGGCCAGGATGCGCACCCCCTCGCTGGGGTGCTCGGCATCGGGGGCGTGCGCGGCGTTGGGAAACCGCTCGTAGTCGAAGTCGTGGATCAGGCCGACGGTGCCCCAGGCCTCGGGATCCTCCCCCGACCGCACGGCCATGGCCCGCATGGCGATTTCCACGGCGTACATGTGCTTCCGGAGGGCATCGGAGGCGGTGTATTCGTGCACGAGCGCGAGGGCGCGGTCGCGGGTCAGCGTCAATCGGTGCTCCGGTGAGGGTCCGGGGTGAAAGCTACCGATTCGCCGGGAGCTTGTAAGAGGTGGGCGGGGCAAAAGGAGAAGGGCGGCGGGCCGGATTCCGGCCCGCCGCCCTTCCTCGTGGTGCGACTGATCAGTCGGTCAGGGGATGCTGGTTCCGAAGAACTGGTTGACGGTCGAGACCAGCGAGTCGGCGATCACCTGGTGCGCCACCGTGGAAGGGTGTACGCCGTCGAGCGAGAAGTACGGTCCGAAGCCCACCGAACCGCCGGCCAACGCCGGGGCGATGTCGGGCACCGGCGGGATGGCCCCGGTGGCTACGAGCGCCAGGAGCGGCGCATTGATATCGAGGTAGGCCATGCCGCGTGCCGCCGCCTCAGAGGAGATGAAGGCGTTGTAGCCAGCAACGGCCTGGTGCATGCCCGAGAGCTCGGTCGGCGTGACGACCAGGGCGTCGATGGAGCAGTCCATGGTCTGGGTGAGCCCCTGTGCCGCGGCGGCAATCATCGGCACCGCCTTGGTCCACGGAATCAGGGTGGAGAGCCCGTCAGGCGCGGCGCAGTTGGTGAGCACGTTCCACCGACCGAGGGCGTTGAGCCCGGCCAACGTGGCGTTCGGGGTCGTGGGCAGCGGGGCCTGGCACCGGAGCGCGTCCACATATGTCAGGCAGTAGTAGATGGCGGTGCGCGACGCAAAGGGGATGACGGAGACGTCGCCCACGCTGAGGAGTGTGGCGGCCGCCCCCGTGGCCTCGATGGAGTCGAGCATGGCGCCGTAATTGGCTTCGAACACCGGCACCGGGGTCACCAGCGCGGGGTTGCCAGGGTTGGCGCTGTTGGTGAGTGCCCCGAGGACGTCGTTGTTGCCGATCCAGACGGAGACGAAGGTCGGGTCAGCGTCACGCATGGCCTGAATCTGCGTGCGCCCGCCAAGGATGAAGGTCGTGAGCGCGTTGCTGGCCGACTGCGGGATCATGTTGTCCAGCGGCGAGAACGACGTGGCGTTGGGCACCGCGACGTTGCTGACGTAGAACAGCCGCTCGTCCGCGCGCAGGTCGCAGGTGGTCGACGTGCCGCCGCCGACCCGGGCCTGGGTGACGTTGTTGGTGAACGGCGGCGGGCACCCGCGGCCCTGCAGCGAGGGCACGAAGAAGGGGGCGTTGGCGCGGCCGGCGAAGAGCACCGCGTAGGAGCGCTGCTGCGTGCTGTCGTTGATGCCGGCAGACTGGAAGCCGGCGGTGATGCTGTTGCCCAGCGAGACGTACCGGGCCATCAGCCCGTTGCTGGTGGAAAGGTCTGGGGCGTTGAGCGGGTCGTTCTCGTAGCACCCCGCCAGGAGGGGGAGCGCCAGCATGAGACCCGCGGCCACTCGAATGCGCTGCATATGCTGTGATCTCCCGATCAGAACGAGTAGGTCAGGGTGATACCAACCAGGTTCGCCTGGAACGTGTACACGCCGTCGTTCAGCGCGGCGGTCGGGACGGCCATGCCGCCGTCGCCCGACCGGCCCTGGCGGTCCGCCTGGTCGATGTACTGGTAGGCAAGGTCAAAGCCGAACCGCTCGTTGATGCGTGAGCCGAAGCCGGCGGTGAACTCGGTGCGCGCGGCTTCCGGCAGGTTCGGGGTGACGGTCTGGTCAGGGGCCGCGGCGTTGTGCGCGATGATGCCGAGGCGGGCCGTGGACTTCGAGCCCACGAGGTACTCGGCGCCGAGCCGCCACGACGTGGTGTTCTTGTAGTTCTCGACGATCGTCTTCTCACCCAGCAGCGCGAAGTTGAGCGGCAGCGTCTCCCAGACGCTCCAGTACTGGATGCCGACGTCGCCCAGCAGGCGCAGCTTGTCCGTGGCCTGCAGCGTGAGGCCCATGCTCAGCTGCGCGGGGTAGGGAAGCGTCGCGGTACCGCCCTGGTTCACCAATGAGCCGCCGGGCTGGAACTGTGGCGCCACCAGTGCATCGATCGGCGTCCCGGCCGGCAGTCCGAGCGGGTTGCCAGGTGCCAGGTAGAGGTTGGTCTCCACTTGGGTGATGGTGGCCAGGCCGTCGTCCACATTCACCGTCTGCTTGGAGAGGTACCGGATGCCGAACGAGAGGTCGTCCGTGAGCTTGGCGATGGCGCCGATGTGGAAGCCGGTCGAGATGTCGTTACCGGCCAGCTGGACGTCCGCGAAGTCGGTCCCGTAGGCCACGCCGAGGTTGGCGAAGGTGACGCCCGGCGCGGCTTCCTGGTCGGCGAGATCCACGCGCTGCTTGAGTTCGACCGACGAGCTGGTGATGTCGAAGCCGATGCCGAAGCTGAGGCGGTCGCTGGCCTTGAGGCCGAAGCTGGGCTGAAAATAAATGCCCTTGACCGAGCTGTAGTACCCGAGGAACCTGCCCTCGGCCGTGGTCGGCCACTCGATGGCCAGGCCGTAGGGGGCAAAGACGCCGAAGCCGATCGTGGCGTTGTCGGAGAGGCCGTAGCCCATGAACAGGGCGGGCACCGGATGAGTTTCCTCGACGAGGCTGCTGACCTCGCCGGTGGTGCTGTTGGTGAAGTCGCCCGTCGCGCGAATCATCGTGGCGCCGGCGCTCGTGACGCCCTTCCCCTTGGCCAGGAGCAGGCCGGCCGGGTTGATGAAGATGGCCGAGCCGTCGGCGCACGGCGAGGCGACGCCGGTGCCGCCGCGTCCCATCGAACATGACCCGTGCTCGTTGACGCTGAACCCCTGCGCTTCAACCGGTCGCGGCATGACCAGGACGGCGGTCAGTACCCCGGCGGCAATCCAAACCTGGAACCGTCGCATACGTGGACTCCAATTCGGGACGACTTCAGGGACGCTCCGGGCGGACCCGGCGAGAAGAG
>Ga0116153_10001904_pt1 | contig 17608 bp, 13 predicted proteins | sample AD_UKC028_MetaG_FD_89896 | JGI IMG/M metagenome (GOLD analysis project Ga0116153, IMG submission 89896) | Active sludge microbial communities of municipal wastewater-treating anaerobic digesters from USA - AD_UKC028_MetaG | ecosystem: Engineered > Bioreactor > Anaerobic > Digestate | place: USA...
CGCGTGCGGGTCGATCGACTGGCCCCAGAGGCGCATCAGGCGGGTCACCTCCTCGATGAACGACGCCGACCCCGCCACCGCGCCGGCGATGACGTCGCTGTGGCCGTTCAGGTACTTCGTGGCACTGGTGATGACCACGTCGGCGCCATGCTCGATGGGCCGGAGGTTGATCGGGCTGGCGAAGGTGCCGTCGACCAGCAGGGCCAGGCCGAACTCCTTGGTGACCTGCGCGATCGGCGCCAGGTCGATGATGCGGAGGCTCGGGTTGGTGGGCGTCTCGATGAAGATGGCCCTCGTGGACTTCCGCACCGCTTTCCGCCAGAGCCGGTGCTGGGTCGGGTCGACGTACGAGACCTCGATGCCGAACCGGCCCAGTTCGTCATCGAAGAGCCGACGCGTGCCACCATAGATCCACTCGCTGGCCAGGAGGTGGTCTCCCGGCCGGAGCACGGCCAAGTGCGCGAGCGCAGTGGCGCCCATTCCGCTCGACAGGAAGACGGCAGCCTCCGCCCCCTCGAGGAGGGCGTACTTCCGGGCCAGGTCCACCTGGTTCGGGTTGTTGCCGTACCGCGTGTAGAGCACCTCCTCGCTCGAACCCACCGGGTTCACGAAGGTGCTGCTCTGGAACACCGGGCCGACCACGGGCGTCCAGTCGGCGCGCCGGTGGGGAAGGCCGTGGATGGACAGCGTCGAGAGGCCGGGGCGGCGAGGGGTCATCGGGGGAGGGGGTGGAAGGTGCCCGCCTCTGCGCGCAGCAGCCGCAGGAGCGACAAGGTGAGCAGGGCGTCGGCCGCCCGCTCGAGGGTCCAGCCGAGCACGTCGGCAATGCTCCCGGCGTCGCCCGGCCCCAGTCGGAAGACGCAGTGGAAGACGCGCTGGAGCTCGGGGGTGACCCGCCCCAGCAGCTGCGGCGGCTCGTCGGGCGACGTGACCACGGCGATCGCGAGGGCGTGGTGGTTGAGCACGTGATCGATCGCCTCGGTGTGGTCCTCCCGCGTCCCCAGCAGCATCACGTACCGGTCGGTGCCGGGGTCGGTGTCGAGCAGGAGCTTGGCGACGATTTCGTCGGCGCAGCTGAAGTCGAGGAGCCCGACCTCGGTAAAGTCGAGCATGGTCGTCGGCGCCTCGGACCCGGCGATGGCCTTCTGGATGTAGCCGCGGACCGCCGCGCCGGTGGGGCGGGTGACGAGGTCGCAGTAGGGCGTGGCCACCGTCTCCTTGAGGACGCGGCCGAGGGGGATGGTCTGGATCATCGGGCGCCTCCTTCCTGGGCCGGGATGACCACCTGGACCTGGGAGCCGGGGAAGAACGGGAGGTTCTCGGCCAGGGGGACGTCGTCGTCCCACTTCGGCACGATCGAGAGCCGCGCCGTGCCGCTCCGGATGGAAATCTTGCCGTCCCACCGGCTGAGATACCGCTTGATGCCCGCCAGCCCCTGCCCGCGGCCCGGGTCCCGGAACCGGCTCACGCCCTGGATCAGCGCCGCCTCGAGCGCGGAGGCGTCGCCCCAGCGGTCGCCGAACCGCTTGGCCTGCGTGGCCTCGAGCGAGCGGCGGAAGCCGAGCCCAGCGTCGCTCACCGCGATCACGATGACCCGGCGCCCGAGTCGCTTGCGGAAGTTATACAGGTGGACCGCGACCCACCCGGAGGTGCCCGCGTGCTCCACAATATTCTGACATGCCTCCGAAAGCGCCATCGCGAATCCCATCGTGGCCTTCGCCTCGAGCCCGAGCTCGTGGCTCAGCATCCGGGCGGCCCGCTCCTGGATGCGGCCGACCACCTGGTGCACGTCCTCCGACGCCCCGACCGGCGTGATGTCGAGCAGGTGGTCCGAATCCTCGGTGGCCGGGGTGCGCGGCACCTTGCCGTGAATCTCGAAGAGGTCGGCGGCGTGGCGGAAGAACCCTGTCTTGGCCCAGTAGCGCCGGACCTCGTCGCTGGCGGGCACGGTGAACAGGGGCTTTTCCCGGTGGGCCTCACGGAGCGCCTGCGCGGCGGTCAGGAGCCCGACGAGTCCGTAGGGCGACGCCCAGGTGGCGGTGCGCGCGTCCACCAGGACGCGCTCCTCGGGCGGCCAGGCGCCGAAGCCCTGCGCGAACTGGTCGAACGACCGGTCGTCGAAATAGGCCGGCACCTCCACGATCCGTGTCACGGTGCGACGAGCTCCCCGCGCAGATGGCGCCCCAGGCCGCTCGCGCCGCGGAAGGCGGCGTTGCGGGCGGCCAGGGCGTTGGCCTCGCCGATGGCCTGCGGCACCGGGGCGCCCGCCAGCAGGCGGGCGCAGCACGCCGCCCCGAACACGTCCCCGCAGCCGGTCGGGTCGAGGGCGTCCACCGCAGGGGCGGCGACCAGCGCGGTGCGGACCGGCTGTGCGGCCGCGGAGTCGATGTCACGACCCCATCCATCGAACCCGGGCGCGGCCACGTAGACGGTGCCGCGCGGACCGAGCGTCACGAGCATGAGTGATACGCCCGCCCCGAGCGCCGCGGCGGCCAGTCCCATCGGGTCGGCTGATAGCTGGTGCATCTCGTCCTCGTTGACCTGGATGGCGTCGAAGCAGCCGAACCAGGAAGGCGCGTCCGGCAGCGGCTGGAGGGTGCGTACCCCGTCGCGCTGCATGCCGAGAAAGAGGCTGTGGAGGTCCGCATAGATGGGGCCCTGGAAGCCGCGGCGCAATGCCTGCGCAGTGCCGAGGCACATCTCGAATCCGGAGATGAAGTTGACGTAGAGGGCGTCGAGGTCGGCCACGAGGGGACCGAGCTCCGGCCAGGTCCACCCCGGCACGCCGCCCTGCATCCGCTCGCACCGCCGCTCCGCCGACTGGTACCGCAACACCACCCGGTTGTTGGGCGCCGGGACCTCGATGCATCGCGCCCCGGGCGCGAGGTGGGTGAGCCCGCGCAGGAACTCGGCGGCCTGGGGCGCCAGGTCCCGGCCGACCCGGATCAGGGGCACGATCTCCCACCCGTCGTCGAGCGCGGCGTCCATGCCGGCCAGCGCGTAGGCGATGCCCCCCCACTCCTCGGTCGGCGGACCGACCGGGTCGCGCCCGTGGATGACATCCCACACCATGGTGCCGACCACGCCGACGCGACGCACGGCTCAGCCGTCCCGGCTGTCGAGGAAGGAGCGCGCGGCGCCGTAGACGCCGGCGGAGCCCGTCAGCGCCCCGGGGACGATCCGGCACACCTCTACCGCCGGGCGGAAGGCGCGGCGCGTCACCTCGCGCCGGAGCGGCGCGAAGAGGCTCTCGCCGGCGAGCGTGACGCCGCCGCACACGACCACCACCTCGGGGTTGAACACGTTCACCAGGTTGGCGATAGCTGCGCCGAGGATGCGGGCCGTGTCCTGCACCACTTCCCGCGCGAGGGCGTCTCCCGCCGTGGCGGCCTCGTACACGACCTGTGCCGTGATGGACGCGGGGTCCGTGTCCATGAGCGCGCGCAGCGAGCTCTCGGCGCCCCGTTCGACCGCCTCCACCGCGCGCCGCGCGATCGCGGGCCCGGAGGCATAGGCCTCGAGGCAGCCGTAGTTGCCGCAGGCGCAGCGGCGCCCGTTCATCTCGATGGTGGTGTGGCCGATCTCGCCGGCGCAGTCCGAGGCGCCGTGGTAGAGCTGGCCGTCGAGGATGATGCCGCCGCCGATGCCGGTCCCGATGGTGATGCCGATCGCCTGGCGGGTGCCGCGCGCCGCGCCGCGCCAGTGTTCGCCGAGCACCGCGCAGTTGGCGTCGTTGTCGAGCGAGGCGGGCAGGCCGAGACCGTCCGACACCCGGCCTCGGAGCGGAAAGTCCACCCAGCCCAGGTTCGGCGTCAGGAGCACGATCCCCTGCCGGGTGTCGAGCGGCCCGGGGGAGCCGACGCCGACGCCGGCCACCTTCGCGCCCGGCACCGCGGCCGCGAGCGCGTCCATTGAGCGGCGTGCCAGGGCGAGCATGCGGGCCACCACGCCGTCGGCCCCTTCCTCGGCCCGGGTGGGCTCGGTCAGCAGTCCTTCGAGGCGCGAGCCGTCCTCGGAAACACAACCGGCGACGAGATTGGTCCCGCCGACGTCGATGCCGAGGACGTAGGTCATGTCAGTGCGCCGCGGCGGACGTCGGGAGGGCAGTCACCGCCTTCAGCACCAGGTCCACGCCGATGGACTGCATGCAGGCGTGATGGCCGAGGGGGCAGGTCGCGGGGCCGTGAGGCGAGCAGGGGCGGCACCAGAGCCCGGCTTCCTGGACGACGCGGCTCGACACGCCGAGCGGGCCGAATCCCTGCGACGGCGTCGTCGGGCCGAACACCGCCACGACCGGCGTGCCGACGCCCGTCGCGAGGTGGAGCGGGGCCGAGTCGTTGGTGACGAGGAGGCTGGCGCGCTCGATGAGGGCGGCGGACTCCCGGAGCGAGAGCGCGCCGGCGGCGGAATGCGCCCGTCCGGGTGCGGCGCCCGCCACCTGCGCCGCCAGCTCGCCGTCGGCGGTGCTGCCGAGGACGACCACCGGCTGCTGCAGGCGCGACACGAGTGCGGCGTAGCCGGGCCACCGCTTCGTGCCCCAGATGGATCCGGGCGCCACCGCCACGAACGGAGTGGCGATGCGCCGTTCGGCGAGCCACGCGCTCGCGGCCGCGCGGTCGGCATCGGTCAGCACCAGCGACACCTTCGGCGGCGGGGCCGCGATGCGGCGATCGTCGGCCAGCGCCAGCAGCCGGGCGCTCTCGTGGCCGCCGCGCGGACGCGCGACGCGCCGGGTGTAGAGGATGGCGGCGGGGCTGTCGGCGAACCCGGTGCGGTCGGGAACGTGGGCGGCGAAGGCCAGCGCCGCGGAGCGCCACGAGCGATGCGGCAGGAAAGCGGCCGAGTACCGGGTGCCGGCCAGCCGCTCCGCCAGGCGACGAAAGCCGCCGATGCCCCGGTCCGCCCCGCGCTTGTCGTAGCGGATGACCTGGTGCACCGCCGGATGCGTCTCGATCAGCTCGGCGGCGGCGGGCGTGGTGACGACGTCCACCGGCCCGAACCGCGCCGCGAGCCGCGCGAGCAGCGGGGTGGTGAGGACGACATCGCCGAGAAACGCGGTCTGGATGACGAGCACGGGTCCGGGGCGCATGGGCATCTGTGGGTGAGGGGGCTAGTCGACCTTCAGCACGGCCAGGAACGCCTCCTGGGGGATTTCCACCGCGCCGATCTGCTTCATCCGCTTCTTGCCTTCCTTCTGCTTCTCCAGGAGCTTGCGCTTGCGGGTGATGTCGCCGCCGTAGCACTTGGCGAGCACGTCCTTGCGGAAGGCGCTGATGGACTCGCGGGCGATGACCTTCTGCCCGATGGCGGCCTGGATGGCCACCGCGTACAGCTGCCGCGGGATGAGCTCCTTCAGCTTTTCCGCCATCTTGCGGCCGAATTCGTACGCCTTGTCGCGGTGAATGATGACGCTGAAGGCGTCGATCTGGTCGCCGTTGAGGAGCAGGTCGAGCTTGACCAGGTCCGAGTCGCGGAAGTCCGACATCTCGTAGTCGAGCGACGCGTAGCCGCGGCTGATCGACTTGAGACGGTCGTAGAAGTCGAGGACGATCTCCCCCAGCGGAAACTCGAAGTCGAACTCAACCCGGGAGGTGTCGAGGTAGTGCATCCCGTTGTAGATGCCGCGCCGATCCTGCCCGAGCTTCATGATCGCGCCGATGTAGTCGGCTGGCGCCATGATCCGGGCCTTCACGTACGGCTCCTCGATCCGGGCGATGGACGCCGGGTCGGGGAGGTTGGTCGGGTTCGACAGGACCATCATCTCGCCGTCGGTGCGGTACACGTGATATTCCACGGTCGGCACGGTGGTGATGAGGTCGAGGTTGAACTCCCTCTGGAGCCGCTCCTGGACGATTTCCAAGTGCAGGAGGCCGAGGAACCCGCACCGGAACCCGAAGCCGAGCGCCGTCGACACCTCGGGCTCGTAGTTCAGGGAAGCGTCGTTGAGCCGCAGCTTCTCGAGCGCGTCGCGGAGGTTCTCGTACTGGTCGGAGTCGGTCGGGTACACACCGGCAAAGACCATCGACTTGACGATCCGGTAGCCCGGCAGGAGCTCCGTGGCCGGGTTCTCGGCGTCGAGGATGGTGTCGCCCACGCGCGCGTCCCGGACGTCCCGCAGGCTGGCCACCAGGTAGCCGACCTCGCCCGCCTCGAGCACCGGCGCCTCGCGCTGCCCCAGCTGGAGGTATCCGACCTCCTCGACCCGGTACTCGTCCGCCGGGTGCGAGCCGAACGCGATCTTCATCCCGGCCCGGACCGTCCCGTCCACCACCCGGATGCTCGGGACGGCGCCCCGGTACCGGTCGTAGTACGAATCGAAGATGAGCGCGCGAAAGGGCGCATCCTCCCGGCCGCGGGGCGGGGGCACGCGGGCCACGATCTCCTCGAGGAGTTCCGGAATGCCGGTGCCTTCCTTGGCGGAGACGCTCAGGATCTCCTCCCGACGGGCGCCGATCAGGTCGATGATCTCCTGCGCACGGCGCTCCGGCTCCGCGCCCGGCAGGTCGATCTTGTTCAGGACCGGGATGATCTCGAGTCCGGCGTCGAGCGCCAGGAAGAGGTTGCTGAGCGTCTGCGCCTGGATGCCCTGCGACGCGTCCACCACCAGGATGGCGCCCTCGCACGCGGCCAGCGAGCGGGACACCTCGTAGGTGAAGTCCACGTGCCCGGGGGTGTCGATCAGGTTGAGCTCGTACTCGACGCCGTCCCGGCCGGTGTAGGACATCCGGACCGCGTTCAGCTTGATGGTGATGCCCCGCTCGCGCTCGAGGTCCATCGTGTCGAGGAGCTGCGAGCGCATCTGGCGCTTCTGGACCGCACCCGTCGTCTCGATCAAGCGGTCGGCCAGGGTGGACTTCCCGTGGTCGATGTGCGCCACGATGCAGAAATTCCGGATGCGGGATTGGGACATGGGCGCAAATATAACGGAGCCCGGGTCACGCCGAGCCGGCGAGTTCCTCCAGTCGCGCCATGGCCCGGCGGAGGTGCGGAATCACGATGCTGCCGCCCACGATCAGCGCCACGCTGAAGATCTCGAGGAACTCCTCCTGCGTGACGCCCTCCTCCCGGCACCGGACGATGTGGTAGGTGATGCAGTCGTCGCAGCGGAGGACCATGCTCGACACCAGCCCGAGCATTTCCTTCGTCTTGACCCCGAGCGCTCCGGCCTCGTAGGCCCGCCCGTCGAGCGCGAAAAATCGGTTGATGGTCAGGTTGCCCGCGCCCAGGATCGAGGCGTTCATCTGCTCGCGGAAGGCGCGGAACTCGGCAAGGGAGCCAGGGGCGGCGTCGGACATGAGAAGCTCGGCGTGGCAGGGAGCGAATGCGGCGGGGCCGCGGGGCAGCGGGGCAGGTTGGCAGAAACGATTCAGGAGGCCAGCCGCGCCTCCTGAATGGTAACAAGTCCCATCGAATTGAACTGGCTAGCGGGCCTGGCGCACCTGCTCCAGGGCGCCCGGGTTCCAGGTCGGCTTCGTGGCGGCGTTGCCGACCGCCTGGCCGGTCCAGAACACGAGCTGCAACAGCCGTGATTCCTTCTCCGCGTTGATCTTGTCCGGCGAGTCGCTCGGCTCGTGATAGTCGGGATGGTGCCCGCTCGTGAAGTAGAGGATCGGGACGCCGGCCCGCGCGAAGTTGTAGTGGTCCGAGCGGAACAGGCGGCGTTCCTGTGGCGCGAGGTCGTTGACCGGGGTCATGCCGAGGTCGCGATGCGCCGCCGCCACGGAATCGAGGGTGGGCCCGAGGCTCGAAAAGGTCATGCCGATGGTCTCGACGGTGTCGGGCCAGTTCCGCCCGATCATGTCCATGTTCAGGTTCGCCACGACCTGGTCGATGGGCACCGGTGGATGGGCGGTGAAATACGCGCTGCCCCAGAGCCCCTTCTCCTCGCCGCTCACGGTCAGGAAGATGAGCGACCGCCTGGTGGCGGCGCGCTTCCGGGTGAAGGCCTCCGCCAGCTCGAGGATCCCGACCGTGCCGGAGCCGTCGTCGTCGGCGCCGTTGTTGATGCTGTCGGGCTTCCCCGGGCTGATCCCGATATGGTCCATGTGGGCCGAGAACACCACGTATTCGTGCTTCAGGGTCGGGTCGGTGCCCTCCAGGATGCCCACCACGTTCGGCGCGGTGGCGGTGCCCAGGACGGTGTCCGACGCCATCACGGTCGCTTCCCAGCCGCTCATGGGGAGCACCGTCATTTCGCCCGCGCCGTTGAGCTGGTCGAAGACGCCCTGCGCCTGCGGGAACCGGGCAATGATCGCGGCCTGGGGAACTTCCACCACGAGCGGTATGCCCCCCGTCCGGGCGGCCGCCTCGTCGCGCGACACCTGGACACGACCCGCCTGACCGGCCAGGGCGGCGATGACCGTCGTGTCGCGGTCGCTGAGGGCGATGATCCCCGCCGCGCCCGCGGCCACCGCCTTGAGCACAATGGCGTTCGCGAACTGCGGCACCTCGGACCACTTGACCACCCAGACGAGGAGTTTTCCGGTGACGACGCTGTCGGCGGGAAACCGGTCCGGATTCGGGGGGCCGCCGAGCAGCAGGATCGGGGCGCTGATCGGCTTGCCGTCCTGCTCCCCGGCGTGTTGCACCACCGAGGTGGCGTATGGCAGGAGGATGCTTCCCTGGCCGTTCAGCTCGGTGAACTCCACGTAGGAGCGATCCACCTGCAACTGCCGGAGGACCAGCGGGAAACGCTGGAGGTAGGTGCCGCTGTCGCCTGCGGGGCGGAGGCCGAAGGACTTGAACTGGGCCGCGATATACGCGGCCGCTGTTTCGAGGCCAGGGCTCGGCGTGTCGCGCCCCATCATCGAGTCATCGGCGATGAGGTGGATGCGCCGGGAGACATCCTTGGCGGTGATCGAGGCCGCGGCCTTCGTCACGTCACGGGCCTGGGCGGCGAGCGGGGTGCCCGCCGCCAGGCCCGCCAGCGCGACGAGCGCGCTGGCGAGCTTCAGCCTCACGACGCCGGCTTCGGCGGCTGGACGATCTTGGCGTAGCTGTCCGGATTCCACTGCGGGCGCTGCGGATTGTTCGCCACCGCCTGCCCGAGGTAGAACAGGAGCTGGAGGATCCGGGACTCCTTGTCGGCGTTGATCTTGTCCGGGGAGTCCGACACCTGGTGGTAGTCGGCGTGCACGCCGTTGAAGAAGAAGAGGATCGGCACGCCGTTCTTCGCGAAGTTGTAGTGGTCCGACCGGCCGTAGAAGTTCTCTTCCGGCCAGCGGTCGTCGATGGCGGCCATGCCGAGTTCGGGATGCTGCGCGTTGACCGCCTCGAGCGTCTTGCCGAGGTCCGAGTGCTCGCGGCCGATCGCGACGATCGTGTCCGGCCAGTTGCGGCCGATCATGTCGAGGTTGATGTCGGCCACCATGTCCTTGAGCGGCACCGTCGGGTGGTTGACGAAGTAATTGCTGCCCCAGAGCCCCTTCTCCTCGCCGCTCACCGTGATGAACAGGATCGAGCGCTTCGGGCGCGCGCCGGGCCGGCTGAACGCCTCGGCGAGTTCGACCACGCCGACCGTCCCGGAGGCGTCGTCGTCGGCGCCGTTGTGGATGCTGTCCGGCTTGCCGCTCGCGATGCCCACGTGGTCCATGTGCGCCGAGTACACCAGGTATTCGTGCTTGAGCTTGGGGTCGGTGCCCTCCAGGATGCCGATGGTGTTCGGCGCGGAGCTCTTCTTGAGCACCGTCTCCTTGAGGTCGATCATCACCTTGAGGCCCGGGTCGGCCAGGATCACCATGGAAGTGTCGGCCCGGATCTTCGCGACGTCCACGCCGCCGGCCGCGAGGACCGCGGCGAGGGCCGCGTCGTTGACCTCGACGACCGGGGGGCGGCCTTCGGCGCCGGCGAGGCGGATGCCCGGCCGGTATGGGGCCTTCATCCGGTTGGCCCAGCCGGCCGAGTCACGGTTCGAGAGGATCACCACGCCGAGCGGGTGGAGCGCGTAGACGGCGCCGATCATCTGGCCCATGCCGCCCGCCGTCGGTCCCTTGCTGTAGTCCATGACGACCACGACCACCTTGCCGGTGGCGTCCATGCCCGCGAGGGCGTCCCGGTTTGGCTTGCCTCCGAGGACCACGACCGGGCCGCCGATCTCCTTGTCGGGCGTGGTGCCGCCCATGAAGCGCGCATCGGTGGTGAATTCGGCGTGGACGTGCTTCCCGCCCGCCATGAACCCGACGTGGGATTCGGCGGCGTCGAACTGGACCTGCAGAATGTCGTACCGCTGGAACCAGGTGCCGTTCTCGCCACCGGGCTTGAGCCCGAAGGACTTGAACTGGTCGGCGACGTACTGCGCCGTCATTTCCAGGCCCGGGCTGGGCGTGTCGCGCCCCATCATCGAGTCGTCGGCGATGATGTTGACCCGGCGCGCCACGTCCGGGGCGGTGATGGTCGCGGCCGCCTTCTTCACCGCCGAAGACGGCGGCGGGACGACGGCGGCGGGCGCCTGCGCGGCGAGCGGAGAGGCGGCGAAGAGGGCGAGCGTGAGCAGGTGTCGCATGCGTGGTCTCGGTCTGGGTGAGTCAGGGGAACGGGACGGCCCGGCAGGCAAACTAGGCATGCCGGGCCCGGAGTCGCTACGGCGGGATGGAACGGAGAGTTTCAGGAGCCGCGGCGTTTCAGCTTGGGCTCGCCGGTGGCTTTGGGGGCCGACCCGGACCTGCCGGGGCTGGGGCGGGAACCGCCGCCCTGAGGTCCGGCGGAGCCTGCACTCGGTCGGCTGGGGGCGGCACGGCTCGGGGCTGGAGGCTTGTCAGCCTTCCGGCCCTGTTGCGGGGTGGTTTTCGGCGCCGGCTTGGCCGGATCCTGCTTGCTCTCCTGCACCGCACGCGGGGCCTCGACCTCCGGCTTCGGAGCCGGGAGCTGGACCGTTGTGAGCGAGAGAATCAAGAAGGGATACAGCACGAAACCTCCTGGAGGACAACCACGTCGAGACCTGTACCGACTAGCAGGCCTCGTGCCACCCATCGATTGGCTCATAATACTATCCTGCACAAGCATTTGCGTCACCTGCGGACCCGCCCTCGAGTGGTCCGGATGTCCCCCCCGGGGTACAGACGGGCTCCGCGTTGACTTCGCGCGTCACTCCCCGGTACGTTGCCGCCCGCATGGCCACCACCCACGGCGCCGCCCGGCTCGACCTGCTCGATCCCTTCGAGGTATCCCGCCTCGGCGGCTTGGAGGTCGTGACCGAAGGCCTCGTCGAGGGATTCCTGGCCGGGCTCCACCGCTCGCCACGCCGCGGATTCTCGGTCGAATTCGCAGAGCACCGGATGTACCAGCCGGGCGACGAGCCCCGATACGTGGACTGGAAGCTCCTCGGCCGCAAGGACCGGCTCTACGTGAAGCAGTTCGAGGAAGAGACCAACCTCCGCGCGATGGTGGTCCTCGACTCCAGCCGCTCGATGGATTGGTCCGGACTTCCCGAGGCCCGGCTGACCAAGTTCGACTACGCGCGCCGCCTGACGGCGGCCCTCGCGCTGGTGCTCCTCCGTCAGCGGGACGCTACCGGGCTCGTGGTGTTCGACGACACCGTCCGGGCCGCGCTCCCGCCGCGGGTGAGCCGCGCCCACTGGATGCGGATTGCCGCCACGCTCGGCAATGCCACGCCAGGTCGCACGACCGCGGCCGCCCCGGCCCTTCAGGGCGTGGTCGAACGGTTGCGGCGCCGAGGCCTCGTCGTCTTCATATCCGACCTACTGCTCGACCAGTCTCCCGCCCTGCATGCCCTCAAGTTCCTCAGGCACCGCGGCCACTCGGTGCTCGTCCTGCACGTGCTCGACCCGGCGGAGCTCGAGCTCGACGGTCCCGCCGAGGTGCGGTTCGAGGATCCCGAGTCGAGCGCCGCGGTGGTGCTCCGCCCGAGGGATTGGGCCGAGGTGTACCGCAAGACCGTGGGAGACGTAGTGGCCGGGTGGCGCCTCGCCCTGCGCCGCGAGGGGATCCGGTACCACCCCGTGCGGACCGATCTCCCCTTCGGCCGCGCGCTGCGTGAGGCGCTGGTTCGGCCGGGCGGCATCGCGTGAGCGGCTTCCTCAACCCCCTTTGGCTCTGGGCGCTGCCCGCCGCCGCGCTTCCCTTGATCCTGCACCTCGTGGCCCGGCGGCAGCCGCCCACGGTGGCGTTTCCCGCCGTCCGATACCTGCAGCAGGTCACCCGCGACCACCAGCGCCGCCTCAAGCTGCAGCACTGGCTGCTTCTCCTGGTCCGCACCCTCCTGGTGCTGGCGCTGATCCTCGCCGCGGCCGGTCCGACCGTGGCCCGCGACGGCCTCGCCAGCCACGCCCCCGCCGCGCTGGTCCTGATCCTCGACAACTCGCCAAGCAGCGGTGCGGTCTCCGGCGGGACGCCGGTGCTCGACCGTCTGCGCTCGGCGACCCGCACCGTCCTCGACAAGGCGACTCCGGAGGACGCCGTCTGGCTCATCACCTCCGACGGGCTGGCACGTCGCGCCCCGGTTGAGCGGCTGCGCGCGGCGATCGACTCGCTCCATCCGTCGGAAATCCGGCTCGACCTGGGCGTGGCGCTGGCGCAGGCCGGCGACCTGCTGACCAACGCTGACCGCCCCGGCGAAATCGTCCTGCTCTCCGACCTGCAACGGAGCGCCCTGTCTGCGGTGCGCCTGACGGTGCCGGTGCTGGTCGGCATGCCGGACCTCATCCCTCCCCCCAACCTCGGCGTCGCCACACTCGAACCAGGTCCGCAGCCGTGGTCTCCCGGGGAGAATCGGGTGCGGGTCCGGCTCGCGGGGGACTCGGGACGCACATCGCCGCTGTCGGTCCAGCTCGGCGACCGCACGGGTCGCCCCCAGCTGGCCGGCGTGGGTACAACCGTGGAAGTACTCCTGCCTGCCGTCGCTTCGGGGTGGTGGTCCCTTACGGCGGATCTCGATCCTGATGAATTCCGGGCGGACGATCGCCGCCGAACCCTCTTTCGGGTGCTGCCGGTGGCACGGGCGCAGTGGGACCCGGCGGACCTGTACCTCTCCGCGGCGGCGATGACGCTCCTCGAAGGTGGGCGGCTCCAGCAGGGGAGCCAGGTGACGCTGGGCTGGCTCGGCCCCGCGGCGTCCGTGGTGGCGCCGCCCCAGGATCTCGCGTCGCTGGGCTCGCTCAACCGGGCGCTCGAACGCCGCGGGATTCCCTGGCGGTTCGCGGGGCCGGTGGTGCAGCCGCAGGCGAGCGACAGCGGACCGCTCGGCCCACCGGCCCGGGTTTCCCGGCGCCTCCGCCTGACGTACGTCGGCGGCGCGCCGCGGGGCATCGCGGCGACGGTAGGCGGCGAGCCGTGGATCGTCCACGCGGGCGACGTCGTGCTGCTCGGCAGCCGACTCGATCCGGCGTGGACCGACCTGCCCACCTCCGCCGGGTTTGTGCCGCTGGTGGACGCACTGGCCAACCGGCTGGTACGGGGAGAACAGGCTCTCCTGTCGGGATTTCCCGGCACTCCGGTCCGGCTTCCCGACGATGTCGAGCAGGTGACGGACAGCGTCCGCGCCTGGCGCGTCGAGGGCGGAGCGTCGTGGCGACCGCCGGCCACTGGCATCTATCTCCTCCGGTCGGGCGCCGACACCCTCGGCGCGGTCGCAGTCAACCTCGACCCGAGGGAATCGGAGCTGTCGGCAGCGAACCGGACGGATCTCGAGGCGCTCTGGCCCGGGGTTCGTGCTGTTCCGCTCGCGCGGGTCGGCGAGGCGGCGTTCGCTTCGGGCGCGCAGGGCCACCTCCGCGGGCCCCTGCTGTGGCTCGCGCTCCTGCTCGGTCTCGTCGAGGTGGCGCTGGCGAGCGCCCGGCGGCGGGCCGCATGACCCTCTCGCTCATCCTCGACACGCTGGACCGGACGCCGACGGCGCTCGACGTGGCCGCGCGCCTCCCGGCGCGCGGGAGTCGACTCGCGCTCGGTGGCCTGCCCGGCTCGAGCGGCGCCGCCCTCGTGGCGTGGCTGGCGCGTCGCTTTCCCGACCGGCTGTTCGCCGTCATGGCCACGACGCCGGCCGAGGCCGAGCGCTGGCTCAGCGACCTGCAACGACTCACCGATGTCGCCACCGCGCTCTATCCCCAGCGCGAGGGCCTCGGCGAGGAGGAGCCGCATCACGAAATTGCCGGGGAGCGGGTGGAGACGCTGCAGGCGCTGGTCGAGGGGCGGATCCGGATCCTGGTGACGACGGCGCGCGCCTCGGTGGAGCGCACCGGTGTGCCGGCGTGGCTCCGCGCCGCCACCCTCCGGCTCCGCCCGGGAGGGACCGACACAGCGGGCCTCAGCGCGGTGGTGGCGGCGCTCGAGTCGATGGGGTACCGCCGGGTGCCGACGGTGACCGAGGTGGCGGAGTTCAGCGTCCGCGGCGGCATCGTGGACGTGTACGGCTTCGGCATGAGCACGCCGGCGCGCTGCGAATGGTGGGGCGACGTCCTCGCGTCACTCCGCGGCTTCGACCTCACCACGCAGCGATCGCTCGAGGAACTGGACGAGGTGACGGTGCTGCCGGTCGGTGGCGCGCCGCGCGGCACCGCCGCGCCGGAGGGCGGGGCGCCCGTCCGGAGCTCGCTCCTCGAGTTGCTCGCCGCCGACACCCTCCTGGTGGAGGAGGCGGAGGGCCCTGACGCCGACGAAGTGGACCGGGCGTGGGCGGAGGCCGAGCACCACCTCGAGCTCTCCCGGCGGATGGGGGAGGATGTCCCGGGCCGCGGCGAGCTGTACGAATCGCCGGCGCGGTGGCGGGAGCGCCGGGCCGCGTTTGCGCGGATCCTCCTTCGCGAGGAGGCGGTGGATCTCCAGGTGGGCTTCCTGCCGCCGGAGCGGATCGACCGCGAGATCCCGCGGCTCCGCGCCCTGCTCGCGGGCGGGCAGCCGACCCTTCTCCTCTGCGACAACGAGGGGCAGTTGGAGCGGCTCGAGGAACTGCTCAGCGAGGGGCACCGGGGGCCGCACGCCTCCATGGCGGTCGGCGCGCTCGACGGCGGGTTCGTCATGCCGGCGCTCCGCGTCCTGACCGATCACGAAATCTTCCGGCGCGCGCGCCGCCTCCGGCGGCCTCGTCGCTACCGTCAGGCGGCGCCCACCGCGGCCACCGGCGCGCTCGCTGCAGGCGACTACGTGGTGCACCTCGACCACGGTATCGGCATCTACCGCGGCATCGACACCATCACCGTCGGGGGCGGGCTCCTCGAGGTGGCCGTGGTGGAGTACGAGGGGGGCGACCGGCTGAACGTGCCGCTCTACCGGCTCGACCAGCTGGAGCGCTACCGATCCGCGGGGGAAGACGGCGACCGGCCGCCGCCCAAGCTGCACCGCCTCGGCGGGCCGGCCTGGAAGCGGACCCGTGAAAAGACTCGGCAGGCGATCCGCCAGATGGCGGCGGAACTGCTCGACCTCTACGCGCGCCGGACGGTGCAGGCGGGGTACGCCTTCCCGCCCGACACCAAGTGGCAGCGCGAGCTCGAGGCGAGCTTCCTGTACGAGGACACGCCGGACCAGAAGAAGGCGATCGAGGAGGTGCGCCGCGACATGGAGCAGCCGGTCCCGATGGACCGGCTGCTCGTCGGGGACGTCGGCTACGGCAAGACCGAGGTCGCGGTCCGCGCCGCGTTCAAGGCGGTGCAGGGAGGGAAGCAGGTGGCGGTGCTCGTCCCGACCACCATTCTCGCCGAGCAACACGGACGGACGTTCACGGAGCGGCTGGCCGATTTTCCGGTCAAGGTGGAAGTCCTGTCGCGGTTCCGGAGCGCACGGGAGCAGAAGGCGGCGCTCGCCAGGCTGGCCTCGGGGGAGACCGACGTGGTCATCGGCACGCACCGGCTGTTGTCGCCCGACGTGACGTTCAAGGACATCGGGCTGCTCATCGTGGACGAGGAGCATCGGTTCGGCGTCAAGCACAAGGAGCGCCTGAAGGCGCTCCGGCTCGCGGTGGACGTCCTCACGATGAGCGCGACGCCGATCCCGCGCACCCTGCACCTCTCGCTCTCCGGGATGCGGGACCTGACCCAGATCGAGACGCCGCCGCGCGACCGCTCGCCGATCCTCACCTTCGTCGAGCCGTGGGACGACGCCCTGCTCGAGGAGGCCTTTGCGCGGGAACTGGACCGCGGCGGCCAGGTCTTCATGGTGCACAACCGGATCGAGACGATCGACACCTACGCGGCGCGGGTCCGCGCGCTGGCGCCCCGGGCCCGGGTGGGAGTGGCGCACGGCCAGATGCCGGCGGACGAGCTCGAGTCGGTGATGCAGAAGTTCGTGGCGGGGGAGCTCGACATCCTCGTCTCCACGATGATCGTGGAGTCGGGGCTCGACGTGCCCAACGCGAACACCATGGTGGTGCACGACGCGCACCGCTTCGGGCTGGCGCAGCTCTACCAGCTGCGCGGCCGGGTGGGGCGGAGCCACCGGCGGGCCTACTGCTACCTCCTTGCTCCCGACGAGGTGGACCTCCTGGCCGAGGAGCGGCTCAAGGTCCTGGAGCACAACAGCGACCTTGGGGCCGGTTACCGCATCGCACTCAAGGACATGGAACTGCGCGGGGCGGGGAACCTCCTGGGCGCCGAGCAGTCCGGCCACGCGCACGCCGTGGGGTTCGACCTGTACATGCGGTGGCTGGAGGAGACGGTGCAGTCCCTCCGTGGCAAGGGGGGTGTGGAGGATCCTGTTCCTCCCGAGGTGGTGCTCGACAGCCCGGCACGCCTGCCGGACTCCTACGTGGCCGACGACGAATCCAAGCTGGACATCTATCGCCGACTGGCGCGGGCGGGGTCATCTGGCGACATTCAGGGGCTTGGCGTGGAACTGCGGGAACGCTTCGGGCCGTTGCCGCCGGAGGCGGAAACCTTGCTGAACCTGAGCCGGTTGCGCGCGGTTGGCGCCCGGTTGGGGTTGCAGCACGTGGTGGCCCGTGGCGACGAGGCGCGACTCACCTTTCGCGCCGGGACCGCGCCCCGCATGGCCGGCCTGGCGGCGGCGCTCGATGACGTGCAGCTCGCCGCCGACGTGCGGCGGACGGTGCCGCTCTCCCTGCGCCTGACCCGCCTCGGCGGCGAAGCGTTGCTCCCCGCGCTGGTGCGCGCGCTCGAAATGGTCCGGGCCTAGGGCCCGTGGTGAACTTCCAAACTGGAGAAATCATGCGCAGGATCGTACTGGCAGCCAGCGTGCTCGTCCTCGCCGGCTGTTCGAACTTCGGCGACCTCTTCTCGGCGCACGCCGACGTGGCCGCCACCGCCGCCGGCCAGTCCCTCTCCGCCGAGCAGCTGGCGGCCATGATGGGCAAGGCCAAGGGCGCCCAGATGAACGCGGAAACCGCCGAGTTCATCGCCGGCGTCTGGAGCGACTACACGCTCTTCGCGCAGTCGGTCGCGCGGGGCACCCTCAAGACCGACTCGGCGACGGTGGCCACGGTCCTCTGGCCGCAGGTGGCCGAGGCGAAGGGCGCCATCTGGTACGACACCCTCGCCGCCCGGCGCGAGCAGGCGTCCCCGGCGTCGGCCGACAGTTCGTTCCTCGCGGACACGGTGCGCGCGCTGCAGCACATTCTCGTCAGCGTCCAGGCGACCGCCTCCCCCGAGGAGCGCGCCGCCGCCCGCAAGAAGGCGCAGCTCGCGCTGGCCCAGCTCCAGCAGGGCGC
>Ga0116153_10001907_pt1 | contig 17561 bp, 17 predicted proteins | sample AD_UKC028_MetaG_FD_89896 | JGI IMG/M metagenome (GOLD analysis project Ga0116153, IMG submission 89896) | Active sludge microbial communities of municipal wastewater-treating anaerobic digesters from USA - AD_UKC028_MetaG | ecosystem: Engineered > Bioreactor > Anaerobic > Digestate | place: USA...
CGGGCACCCTGCAAGGTGGCTTCCGCCGCACGCAGACCGTCTTCCTCGTTTTCCGGGTTGAGTCGCGCGATTTCCTGGCCGGCCGCGACCGTGTCACCGACATTTACCGCCCGGCTGACCATGCGCCCGTCGATACGAAACGCCAGATTGACTTCCGATTCCGCCTGCACCCTGCCGGTGAGCGACACCGAATCGCCACCGTTCCCTGACTGGATGGTGACTACCCGCACCGGCCGGATTTCCGGGGCAACGGCCTCCTCTGCCGGCCGGCAGGCGACGAGAAGCGTCAGAGCCAAGCCGACGACCATCAGATTCAATTTGCCCAGAGCCAGTTTCCGGTCAGTCAATGACATGCTTCATCCCCATAGAATAAACAGGCTTGATCAAAACGGACAGGCCACCGTGAGTACCGCCGAAGTTCTACCTGAATGGCGCGATTATATTCGAACGGATGTCATTGATTAACCTTTCCGGTTCGATCTCAGCAAACGCTTGAAATTGCACGATCGATTGTGTTCATGGCGCGTCAGAAATCCACGCGAAGGTTGACCCAGGCCTCGGTTGAACTGTAATTGAAGGCGATCGCGTTGCTTTGGTCGCGAATATAAAGAATCTCCGGACGCAAACTCCAGCCCGGCATGAAGGTCCAGGCCAGGCCAGCGCCGACTTCGTACAGATTGTCCTGACGCGTCAGGTTGACGCTCTGGTCGACGGCATCCGGATGAAAATGGATGCGATCCGTATCGTAAGAATCGTGCTCCCACGAACCGAACACGAACCCTCCCAGCGTCTTGCTCAAGGTGAAATCGTAGGCCGCGGCCAGGCCATAGACCACGGAGTCGCCATCAGGCCGGTTGGTGGCGAAATTGTAGCCGCCATGGGCGACGAGCGAAATCGTCGATTCGCCCCCTTGTAACGCATGTACCCAGCCGACATTGGCGAGCGCAGACGAAAAGGTCCGGTCACGCGACGGGCCGACCGGATAACGCCGCCGCTGCAATTCGAGACCGCTGGTCAGTTGGTTGTCGGGATCAAGCCGGTAACGGTAATCCGTGAATAGCCCGTAGTCGTTGCGATAGATGCCGTCGCCGCGATAGCTCGTCCGCCCACGCACCCCGAGCGCCAGGTTGTTTTCACCGAACGAGCGACTGCCGGCAGCGCGCCAGCGCAGATCGGAATCGTTGCGGCTGTCCGGGTTGTCGTAGTAGCGAAAGCGATAATCGAGACCGACATCGAGGGCGTAGTTGTCCTGAAGCGCATAATTCAGGCCGCCACCGACGCGGGCATTGTAGAAAGTGTCGCGACGATCATCGCCGCCCAACGCATTGGTGCCGCTTGTCGAATTGACGCGATACTGCCCGATGCCGGTCTCCGCGTAACCATTCCCGACCAGGCGAGCGCCTTTTTCAAGGTAAGACTCTGCCGCGCGGGCGTAGATTAGCACCTGTGACACCAGATCAGGTGGCAGGTTGTCGAAACGAAAAACCGTCTCGAAGGCTATTTTTGCCTCCGCGTACATGCCGAGTTCGAAATAGGCACGCCCCAAAGCCAGGCGCGCCGCAACCAGATCCGGTTGCAGTTCAAGGCTTCGCGTCAATAGCGCTTGCGCCTTTGCTGCCTGTTGGGTGCCTAACGCCGCGCGACCCGCCAGATAGTTGAAATTGCCGCTGCCCGCCATGCTCTCCCGGAACGGTTCGAGCAGATCATAGACCTCCTGATAGCGCTTCTCGGCAACCAGGCGTTCCGCGCTCGCAAGATCGGGTTCCGCCGCAAGCGCCACATTGCCCAGCGCCAAGACGAGGGCTGCGGCGCTCACCTTCCCCCATGCCGACATTCCCCCCATGGGTTGGCCGTCTATTTGCCCGCCAGATTGGCGGTCAAGGCCCGCTCGCCATCAGCCCGATGCATGTCCAGCATGCCATCCCGGATTGTCCACACCGTCACGCTCTCGAGCGCCGCCAGGAATTCCCGTTCCTGCTGCATGAGGCCTTCGGCGGCACACGCCATGCGCGTCGTGGCCAGCGGCGCGATGGTCAAGCGGTCGCCTTCGCGCTTGTAGCTTGCGCGAAACTTGTTGCAGCCGCTGAACCCCTGCACCATGCCATCCTTGAACGACAGATTCAGCCTGGTGCCAAGCAACGGGCTGACAACGGCCTGCCGCCCATTATTGAAGCCGGTGACATCCCAGGTAACGCCGTCGAGCTCGGGTTCGGGCGCAACCTGGAACTCCAGTGGGGCGCCGGCCGGCGGCGTCAGGGTCAGGCGATCTTTGCCGATCAGAAAACGGAAATCGCCATTCAGCGCGCTCTTGAAGACATTCTCGATCTTCATTGCCGGTCCGGGACAGGCCATCATCGTTCCAGCCAGTCGCCCAAGAACCAGTTTGTCGCGGTCCACGGTGTAATTGCCGAATAATCGGTTGCAGCCGGAGAAGCCTTCGATTCGGCCCTCGGCGAAACGCAGCGTGACGGGACGCCGCAAAGCGGCGAGAGACCCCGCGTCATACCCGGCCAGGGCTGCAAGCTTCCATGTCGGCCCCTCAAGCACGGCCGGCGCCGGCGCTGCGGGCGCTGCGGGCACGCGACAGCAACCGGCGAGAAAGCGGCCGTCCGGCAGCGAAACCCGCGCCAGCAACGGATGCCTGATTTCGGACATGCCATCGCTGCAAGCCACTTCGCGCAGAAAGGCTACGAGACTGTCGCCCTTGCCGTCCGCCGTCTTGCCGCGCCAGGCGCGTTCGCCGAGAAAATACAGGCGCGTCTCGCTCCCCTGGTAGCCCACCGGCTTTTGGTCCGGAAGCACCAGCCGCGCCGCAGCGGGCCCCGAGAAATCCAGATGCCACGACGGCTCGTTGCCAAAACAGATCAATGAAGGCGTCTCGGCACTCGTAGCCACCGTTGAAGCGGCCAACGCGACCACTCTCAGGAAGTTCCTGATCAAACTCATGTCTCGCTCCTTGTCCAATAAACGACATCGCGCGCACAGTATAACAACCAGCCCCACCCAACGCATGCCGGCCGTCCGGCTGCAAAAGCCGCTATCATAGGCAGCCCGAACCTTTCACGCCCACCATGCACGACGACGATTTTTCCGACAGCCAAGAGCGGCCCTCGAAGACCAAAAAGAAAGCGGCCATGCACGAACTGCAGGACCTGGGCGCCGAACTGGTCGAGCTTTCGGCTGGCCAGCTCAAACGCATCAAGCTGCCGGAAAATATCTATGAAGCGGTGCGCGATTGCCAGAAAATTACCGCGCATGGCGCACACAAGCGGCAATTGCAGTATCTCGGCAAACTGATGCGCAGCGCCGACGACGAACCGATTCGCGCCGGACTGGCGCTGGTTCGCGGTGAATCGTCCGCCGAAACCGCGCGCCTGCATCGCTTGGAACGGCTGCGCACCCGCCTGCTCGAAGATGAGTCGGCGCTGGCCGACATCACCGCAACCTGGCCCGGCGCCGACCTCCAGCAACTTCGCCAGTTGCGGCGCAACGCGCTCAAGGAGCAGGAAGCCAACAAGCCGCCGAAGAGTTTCCGTGCCATATTCCAGATCCTGCAGGAACTCGACCAATTGGGAGCACCCAATGCCGCAGAATGAAGAACTGGTCATCGGCCTGGTGTCGATCAGCGACCGCGCCTCGACCGGAATCTATGAAGACAAGGGCATTCCGGCCCTGCAGGAATGGCTGGACCGCGCACTGACCACACCGTGGCGCGCCGAAACCCGGCTGATCGCCGACGAACGGGAAGCCATCGAAAATGTGCTCGTCGAACTGGTCGACCGCAGCAATTGCCATCTGGTGCTGACCACCGGCGGCACCGGCCCGGCCCGGCGCGACGTGACGCCGGAAGCGACACTGGCGATCGGCGACAAGGAAATGCCCGGCTTCGGCGAGGAAATGCGGCGCATCAGCCTGAATTTCGTGCCGACCGCCATCCTCTCGCGCCAGGTCGCCGTGATCCGCAAGCAGGCGCTGATCATCAACCTGCCCGGCCAGCCGAAATCGATCAAGGAAACACTGGAAGGCGTCCGCGATGCCGAAGGCAAAGTGACCCACGTCGGCATCTTCGCCGCCGTGCCTTATTGCATCGACCTGATCGGCGGCCCCTATGCGGAAACCGACGCGGCCGTCATCAAGGCCTGGCGTCCGAAAGCGGCGATCCGCCAGTAGGCATCAGGCTATCGTCCCCAGACGATAGCGCGCCACCTCGTAGTCGTCGCCCTGTTCGACAAGGGCGACCGGGCTCAACTGGATGCGTTTGTCGCCGTCGTTCCACTCCAGTGTCGCGCGCAGGTCGAACGAAGCGAAGAGCATGACGGCGCGCACTTCGCCCGGCGCGTTGCCGTCACGGATCAGCAAGGTACGGATACCCGGCAGCGCCGCATAGCTCGAGGCGGCGCGCGGCTTCAGCTCGGCCGGCGTCGCTTGGCGCGCGAGGGTCTCGACCCCGACATGCGCTTCCGACTTATTGCTGCGATGATAGCGGCGCACGACGCCGAGCACCCAGTTGTCGCCGCCCTCCAACTGCATGGCAACCAGCGCGCCGATCTTGAGCCACTCGTCACCTGGCAGGATATTGAGTACAGCCCCGAAGCCGCCATGGCTGACGTCCTCGACGACCCAGTTTTCCGTCGCGGCACCGTCGGCAAGCCCGCGCGACTGTCCGGAAAACGCCATGTAGGCGCTGGCCAAGCCGTTGAGAACGATCGCGCGCTGCTTGACGCCATGCCGGTCATGACGCCGTTGCGGCGGAACCGGCGCCAGATAGGCAGCAAGATGGCGCAGCACCGGAAGCAACCCCTTGGCGAAGTACTGGCCGCCGAGGTTGATGTCGCCGGGCAGGTCATGGCCGCGCTCGAGATCGTCCAACAAGGCAGCAATTCCGGCATGCGCGCTTCCCGGTTTGAAAAAGCGCTGGCTCGGTGTCGATTGGGCCGGCATCCGGGCCATGCGTAGCGGCGGTTGGGCAATTTCGAGATCGACCCAATAGACGCTGTCATGCTCGGTCAGCGCAGAAAACACGAAGCCTGGCAGGAAGTGGGCAATCAGCCGTTCGGCCAATTCGATTTCCAGCGGCAAGAGGCTGTCCACCGAGGCCGCATGCAAAGCCACCAGCTTGACGAACTCCTGCTGCGCGCTACTGACGCCGGAGACGTTCGCATGCAACTGGATGGAGCGCGTCGCGACGCCGGCATTTTCGGCGAACATAAGGGCCGACCCGAGGCGCTGCCAAAGCACACCCAGCGATGGTCCATAACGAAACCGCTCCCACTTCAGAACCGCGCCAAGTGCTGCGATCAGCCGTGCCGTCAGGGCCGGCAGCAATACTCGAATCTGCTCGCCAGCCCGGCCCTTCTGACCCGCAGCAGCCAGGCAGCGTTCATAGCCGGCGGCGAGCACGGTCCAGAATCCATGGCAGATGGTCCACAATCGCCGCTCTTCAGTGTGCGAAGCGCGCGGTGCATGCAGGTAATCCCATGTCAGTCGCTTGATGTGCGGCTGCGCTGCGTCATCGAGCCGGCTGATCGCGTCGTAGAGGCGGTCTTCCGGAAAATCGCGGGCATCCTGCAAGGATTCGAGCCAGCCAACCACTTCGTCGAGCGCCTTGAATGCGTTGTCGCCCGGAATCTCGTCGACAATGCGCCGCAGCTCCCTGGGGTCGCCCAGCGGATGATCCACCTTCGGCCCGACCAAGCCGCCCAGCCCTCGCAATTTATTGAACACGCCCTTGTCTCCTCCCGACGATCGCCAGTTTACCCTGCGATTCATGATCGCGGCACATCGCGAGTTATGGGTGCAGTAAAATTGTGTCTCTATTTTGCCCGGCAGTCTCCGCCCATGCAGCAATACCACGACCTGATGCGCCACGTTCTGGAAAAAGGACACGACAAATCCGACCGCACCGGCACCGGCACCCGCTCTGTTTTCGGCTGGCAGATGCGCTTCGACCTCGCGCGCGGCTTTCCGATGGTGACGACCAAGAAGCTGCATCTGAAATCCATCGTCCATGAACTGCTATGGTTCCTGCAGGGCGACACCAACATCGCCTACCTGAAAGAAAACGGCGTCCGCATCTGGGACGAATGGGCTGACGAGAACGGCGACCTCGGGCCGGTCTACGGTAAACAGTGGCGGCGCTGGGAAACCGCCGACGGCCGCGTAGTGGACCAGATCACCCAACTGGTGAGCAGCCTCAAGAACAACCCGGATTCGCGGCGCCACATCGTTTCCGCGTGGAACCCCGGCGACGTGGACAGCATGGCGCTACCGCCCTGCCACTGCCTGTTCCAGTTCTACGTTGCCGACGGCAAACTGTCGTGCCAGCTTTATCAGCGCAGCGCCGACATCTTCCTCGGCGTCCCGTTCAACATCGCTTCCTACGCGCTGCTGACCCTGATGCTGGCGCAAGTCTGCGGCTACCAGCCCGGCGAATTCGTGCACACCTTCGGCGACGCCCACATCTACAGCAACCATTTCGATCAGGCCAGGCTGCAGCTTTCCCGCACACCACGCACCCTGCCGACGATGTGGATCAACCCTGCGGTCAACGACATTTTTTCCTTCAAATTCGAAGACTTCCGGCTCGACGGTTACGACCCGCATCCGCACATTGCCGCCAAGGTCGCGGTCTAGCCATGATCCTCGGCGGCGACCTCGGCGGCACCAAAACCCTGCTGGCGCTGGCCGAGAAGGATGCGGCCGGCAGCATCCGCATCGTCCGCCAGCAACGTTTCGCCAGCGCCGACTACCCGACCTTCGATGCGTTGCTGGACGAATTTCTCGCTGACCGCCCATCGATCGCCGCCGCCTGCTTCGGTGTCGCCGGGCCGACCGATGGCCAAAGCGCCAAACTGACCTACCTGCCATGGTCACTGGTAGCCAGCAATTTGGCTCGCCGCTTCGCCATACCGAAAGTCTCGCTGGCCAACGATTTTGCCGCCGCCGCCCATGGCCTGGCGCTGGTCGATGCCGAAAATATCGTCACGCTGTGCGCCGGCCAGCCGATCGACCATGCGCCGCGCGTCATTCTCGGCGCCGGAACCGGACTCGGCGTCGCCGGACTTGTCTGGCAAGGTGACCGCTACCGCATCATCGCCGGCGAAGGCGGGCACATGGGCTTTGCGCCGCAGACCGCCGAACAGGGCGAACTCTGGCGCTGGCTACTTGATCAGAACGGCCGTGTGACCACTGAAGATATCGTCTCCGGCCCCGGCCTGGCGCGGATTTATGCATTTTTTGGCGGTCGACCACAACGAGCGGACGAAATCGGCAGCGCCGCCCTCGTCGGCAGCGACCCGCTCGCCGTGAAGACCTTGCGCCTGTGGCTTGAATGCTACGGCGCTTTCGCCGGCGACCTCGCGCTGCATTGGCTGGCCCGCGGCGGGGTCTATCTGGCCGGTGGCATCGCCGCCAAGCTGCTGCCCGGCAGCGATGCCGAACCCTTCATCGACGCTTTCCTGGCCAAGCGCGAGCACCGCCACCTGGCGCAGGACATGCCGGTCCACCTGATCACCGATGAAACGCTGGGCCTCCGGGGAACGCTGGCGCTCGCTGCCGGCTAAGCGCGCAATCGCCCCATGCGGGGCGCCGACCGCTATTCGAGGTGGGCAATCGCCGGCAGGAAAACCTCGGTCACCAGCACTTTTTGCCCGCCGAGGCGATGCCACGAGCGCCGTGCCCACAGGTATTTTCCGTGTTCACCGTGCTCCGCCGCCCGGCGGAACAACGGATGTCGCGCATCGAGCCGGCAGTATTCGATCATCCCGCGCCGGATACCTGGCCAGGAAAACAGCAGCGAGCCCAGCGAACGGCTGCCGAGGCGCGCCAGCCAGCGTGTGAGACGGCCTCTGCCGGCGGTCGACAGCGTGGTATGGGCAAAAATCACTGGCACCCCGTCACATTCCAGCACTACCTCGCGAACCCAGGCATTGCAGTGGCCCGGCGCCTCGTCGGCCAACGGCGCCGCCTTGCCGTAACTCAGGACGCGCACGCGAAAATCGCGGCATGCCGCCTGGCAGCGCGCCGTCAGCGAACCCGGCTCGACGAGCCAGCCGCGCAGAACCCGATTCACATCCCAAGCCACAAGGCGCGGATGCCAATGGCTGCGGGCCATTATTGCGGACGCGGCGCTTTGTCGAGGCCGCCCAGCCTGACACCGGGTTTCAGCCCGCGTTGCGCGAACCAGCCGAGATTCATCTCCAGCGCATAGCGGGCCGGCACCCTGGCACAATGGTTGTTCTCGGTCTGTGGCTGCATGTCTTCGATATTGATAATGTAACCATCATCGTCGATGAATGCGACCGACAGCGGAATCAGCGTGTTGCGCATCCACATGCAATGGGTGTTTTTCTGTGTGAAGACGAAAAGCATGCCGTGCTGCGCCGGCATTGTCTGGCGATTCATCAGGCCGATCTGCCGGTTCTGGTCGCTGGCCGCCACTTCAGCTTCGATGCGATGGAATCCTGCGCTTAACTCGACGACCGGCATCGAGCCTTGCCCCCAGGCGGCGGCGCTCAGCACCAATCCGAACCCGGCGGCGATCACTGTCTTAAACATTGGATTTTCCTTGTAAATTTACTTGGCCGCCGGCACTTTTTCGCCACTCGCCGGGCGCCAGGCCATCCAGCGTGAATGGCCCGACAGCCGCCCTGATCAACCGCAGCGTAGGATAACCGATTGCCGCTGTCATCCGCCTGACCTGACGATTCTTTCCTTCGGAAATGCGGATTTCCAGCCACGCCGTCGGAATCGCCGCCCGGTAACGAATCGGCGGGTCGCGCGGCCACAGTCCGGCCGGCTCTTCGATCAGCCGCAGCTTGGCGGGTTGCGCGGTGAAATCCGAGAGCTTGATGCCGTGCCGCAGCCGATCGAGCGCCCCCTCGTCGGGCACGCCCTCGACCTGTGCCCAGTAAATCTTTTCCAGCTTGTGTTTCGGATCGGCGATCTTTGCCTGCAGGCTGCCGTCGTCAGTCAGGATCAGCAGACCTTCGCTGTCGGCATCAAGGCGTCCGGCGACATACACATTCCTGACCGGAATGAACGTGTCCAGCGCCCGCCATTTGCCCTCCGGCGTGAACTGGCTGAGAACGCCCCACGGCTTGTTGAAAAGGACGATTGTGGACACGCTTGAAAGTTTTCGAAAGCAGGCAGATCTGCAATTTTCACCGATTTTCCCGGTTGACCGTAACGCTCTGCCAGTCGAATCCCGGCATTTATTTCAGAAGGATTGAACGACGATCTTGCCTTTTGCCTTTCCTGTTTCGATGAGCGCATGGGCGGCCCGGATGTTTTCGGCGTTGATCGGCGTCAGGACTTCGCTGAGCGTCGTGCGAATTCGTCCAGCGTCGATTTCATTTGCCACGTAGGTCAGCAGTTTGTGCTGCTCGATCATGTCAGGCGTCTGGTGCATGGCGCGGGCGAACATGAATTCCCAATGCAGGCTGGCCGCCTTCATCTTCATGCCGGCCATCGGCATCGGCAGGTCGGTGGCATCGATCGTGACGATCCCGCCCTGCGGCCGGATCAGTTCAACCGCCGCTTCCCAGTGGCGCATGTCGTTGAAGATCGCGATGTAATCGACATGCCGAAACCCGAGGGCACGCACCTGTTCAACCATCGGTTCGCGGTGATTGACAACGTGATCTGCGCCAAGCGCTGTGACCCAGTTTGCCGTCTCCGGGCGCGAAGCCGTGGCGATGACGACAAGTCCGGCGGCCTTGGCAAGTTGAATGCCGATCGAGCCGACACCCCCGCCTGCGCCGATGATGAGAATCGACTGCCCTTTGTCGGCACCATCACGATCAATGCCGAGACGATCGAAGAAGGCCTCGTAGGCGGTGATCGTTGTCAGCGGCAGCGCTGCGGCTTCGGCAAAGCCGAGGCTCTTCGGTTTGAAACCGACAATGCGCTCATCAACCAGCTGAAACTCGGCATTGGAACCGGACCGGGTGATATCACCGGCGTAATAGACTTCATCCCCCGGTTTGAAGAGCGTGACCTCCGGGCCGACGGCTTCGACAATCCCGCTGGCATCCCAGCCAAGAACGCGAGGCGTAGTCTCAACTTGATCCTTGGGGGCGCGGACCTTCGTATCGACCGGGTTGATCGACACGGCCTTCACCGCGACCAGAAGATCGCGACCCGTAGCGGTCGGCTTGGGCAGATCCACGTCAAGAAACGCATTCGGATTATCGACTGAAAGGTAATGGGTAAGTGCGACTGCTTTCATTGTTAAATCTCCTGGCCTGCTGGGCTGGTCAACCGATCCGGGTCATTTCGTTCACGACGAATTCGGCAACGGCGCCGTCGGTAGCTTTCATATAGGCTGCAAGATGCGGGGCATCCATGTGAGTCTGCCACAACTCGCGTGATTCCCAATTCTCGCAAAACATGAAGTGCGCCGGATTGTCGTTGTCGCAGTGCAGGTCATACTGGACGCAAAGTGTATTACTCGACTAATTATCAATAACTTGATCCGGGTCACAAAACCATTGGGTGGCACGACGGATCCGCGGCTGCAATTTTTCGCTACTTTTCCCGGTCGACCGCAACCATTGGCCAACGCTCCATGATGGCCCACCGCAAGCGGTATAATCGAACGCTTATAAATAGCCGGCCGGCACCAAAGTTCCCGGCAAACGGATGCACCCCATCATTCCTGTAATCGCCGCTCCCTTGCCGGCAGCCCGCCGCATGCAACGAAGACGGCGCCTGATGCAGGCCACCTTCTACCTGTTGTTCATTTTCGCGCCGGTTTTCAATCTATTTCGGGTCGACCTGTACGCCGATCATGCCTGGTTGCTTGGATTCGAGTGGCGACTGGGGCTGGATGCCTTCCAGGGGCGCGGCGCCAATGGCATCGAAGCCGGGCTTAACATTGTCCTGCGCCTGATCGTTCCGGTATTTGCACTGGGCGGCATGCTGATTTTCGTCGCCATGAAGTGGGGGCGGCTGTTCTGCGGCTGGGTGTGCCCGCACTTTCCACTCGTTGAGTGGATCAACGCGCTGGTCATCCGCGCCAGCGGCAAGGCCGGCGTCTGGGAAAGCCAAAGCCTGCCGGCAACGACCGCCGATGGCCGAACCCGGCAGCGCGACTGGCGCTGGTGGCCGGTTGCGATAGTGCTCGCCATTGCACTGGCCTTCAGCTGGGCAGTCGTGCTGTTGACCTATGTGCTGCCGCCGGCCGAAATCTACGGAAATATCTGGCACGGCACGCCGACTCGCAATCAGGCAGTATTCCTCGGCATCATGACCTTGCTGCTGAGCCTCGATTTTCTGTTCGCCCGCCACCTGTTTTGTCGTTACATGTGCTCGGTCGGTCTGTTTCAAAGCCTGGCCTGGATGAAAAACCCGCGGGCACTTGTCGTCGGCTTCGACCGTTCGCGTGCATCTTCGTGCAGCACCTGCCTGCCGGAGCGCGAGGCGGCCTGCATTGCCGTCTGCCCGATGCGCCTCAAGCCGCGCAGCATCAAGCGTCACATGTTTTCCTGTACCCAGTGTGCGCTGTGCCTGGGGGCCTGCGCAGAAACCCAACAGAAAAATCCCGATGGACCGCTATTGAAATGGGTATCCGGCAAGTCGGCGCGCCAGAACGAGGCAGGTTTCAGCGCGAGCGGGACATCGCCGAAGGATTGGATGTAGGCAGTCCCGAATGGCTACCCTTCAATGCTTGCGCCATTTCGCCGGGCACAACCGTCAATGAAAAATGACTGTTCCTTTTGTCCAACTGGCCGCCAAGCTCGTAGCCTCCAAAACCTGCCGTGGGGTTAGGGCTGCTTCCAGTCCTTGACGCTGCTTTTCCGCCTCCTCATTTCCCGTGGCTGAAGCAACCATAAGCCAAGCGGCCGCCAACACTGGATCATAGTGCTCGCCACCTTTTTCGCCATATATTCTTGCGAGACCCTGCTGACTGGCTATGACCCCATGGGCAGCGGCTGGCTTGTATAACTCGAGCGCTTTGGCCCTGTCTTTACCTACAGCTTCACCTTTCTCATAAAACTCGGCCAAATTGCTTTGGCCATCCATATTTCCCTTCGCCGATGCCCTTTGTGCCAGTTCGAATGCCTTGAATGAATCCCTTGGTACGCCGTCACCTTTCTGATAAGCCCACCCAAGACCAACCATGGCACGAACATGCCCTTGTGCAACAGCTTTTTCGAGCCAGTCAAGGCCCTTCGCGGAATCTACGGGCACATCTACTCCTACCTTTTTCCCATAAGTGTAGGCCATGCCCAGGTTGAATTGTGCTTCAGCATTCCCCTTGCCGGCGGCCTTCTCAAGCAGCTCGAGTCCTTTGAAAATATCTTTCGGAACACCGTCTCCTGCGAGGTACAGGATGCCAAGTTGAGTTTCCGCTACGGCATCGCCTTGGCTCATTCCCTTGACAAGCCATTCGACCCCTTTGGGCGCATCTTTGGGAAGTCCTATGCCATTCCTGTACAAGTGACCTAAATAGGCTTGCGCAAATGGCTCCCCTTGTTGGGCTGCCTTTAGTACCCATTCAGCGCCACTTTTCTCGTCGCCAAGATCTATAAGCAAGATGCCGAGTGGGAGTTGCGCCCGAACACTACCTTTCCGCGCTGCATTCTCCAGTAACTGCTTCGCACGCACTCCGTCCTTAGTCACACCTTCGCCAACAGCATAGAGCCGCCCTAGTTCCGCCTGCGCGTCCGTGTCACCTTGATCTGCCGCCTTCTGAAACCAATAGACAGCGTTGTGCTGGTTCTTCGGCACCTTGTCTCCCTTCAGGTAGCGTATGCCCAAGGCAAGCTGAGCTTCGACACTTCCGGCTTCCGCCTTCGAATTCAAATCCATTATGGATAATTCTGATGGCTTGGAAGCTGATACCCGGATGACTGCCTGAACAATGAGCACTGCAGAAAGAAGCGCAATCAAGACAATAATGAAATGCCAAATCGGAACTTTTCCTGATCGGCGTTGGCCCCCCTCACGTGCGAGTTTCTGACCCCCTGCTTCGGACTGGGCAATCTGGTTTTGGGTGGCAACACGCCGCTGTTGTTCCAGTTTCGCTTCTTCATGCGCTTTAAGGAGAACCAATTCGGCTACTCGCTTTTTGCTCCGTTCGCGCTGTTGCTCTGCTTTCAACGCTTCACGTTTGGCAACGATTTTCCGTCTGTCCATATAATCTTCAGCGACAAGACGTTCAACCCGCATTTGAATGTACAACGCTTTCGCTTTGCTTTCGTGGCCCCCTGATTTTGCGAACGCCCTTGTCCAAGTGGCCTTGTCTGGACTTTTTTTATCCAATTCATTCGCCACGGTGGCATAGGCCCATTCGTCCGTCGGCCTTGCAGTGTTCGGCTCCAGCTTTATCCTTTGTGATACGACCTGGGCATTTTCGAAAATGTCACGTTGGCAAGAGGCTACCCTTGTTCGCATTCTCGCTTCGTCGATAAGACGTTCAACCCGCATCTGAATATATAAAGCTTTCGCTTTTTTTTCATCGCCCGCAGATTCTGCGAACACCCGCGTCAAAATGACCTTGTCGGGACTGTTTTTCTCTAGCTCATTCGCCACAGTCGCATAGGCCCAATCGTCCAAAGACCTTCCGGTATCTCGCTCGGCAGTCGGATTGGATAATCTCAGAACTACAACGTCTGTGGAAACCTCTTGCGCTTGCCCAAAAGCCACTTTCCTTTGATATCCGGCACTGGTCGCGTCCTCTGTGCCCTGTGATAAGGCTTGGATATTCTCCAGATCGCTCGAAGAACGCAATGGCGTTCGCAAGAACAGCATTTGCGTCAGACGATTGGCAACCACAAACCAAAGCTTCCTTGCGCTTTCGAATTGTTCTTTGCTCATAGCGATATAGCTATTCCAGAACCAAGCCGTTGAGAATCTGATGACGGGCAGATTTGTTCAACCGTACAACCGCACCAGCTTTTTGCGCTTGATCTGCCCCGAAGTCCGGCAGACATATCAGGGCGCCTCGAAAGACCTATAAGTCTGATAGATGCTTAGTAGATTACATTATCCCGAGCCAATAGCTTAAGTTCCTGACGAAAATGCCAAGTGCCATCAAGGCTGGGCTGTCTCGCTGTTGGTATCGCCTGAAGAATTGCGCGCTGACTGGAATTCAGCCAAGCATCGTCAATAAATATTGATGAAACCGGACGACTCAATTTACGTGGTGTGTATCAAAATTACAACAGCATCCGCCAAGGTGCAGCATGTTTGCGTTTTATCAATAGGTTGCAGAGTAGTATTAACGTTGTTATTGAAGTTATGAGGGGTTTCGAAATGCCAATCAGTCAACAACGCAATCGGCAATTACCGATTCCATTCCGGCTTAGCTGCATGGTCGGGGCAATGGCAATAGTATTCAGCGGCTTCGCCCAAGGGAGCGAGATCTCTCCAACTGAGGCCAAGGCGCTAAAGGCACAAATCAGCGCGCAGGCCAAACGGATGGAGGCCCTCCGGAAACAACTGGCGGAAGCCGATGCCAAGCTGCTGCAAATGCAGAAAGTTCTCGGTGTTGATGATACGACCAAGACTGCTGCAACCGCAGTTGCCACGGAAGCGAAGGGCAAGGAAACCCAGCCCGCACAGGTGGCCCAGGTTGCACAGGTGGCGCCGGTTCCGCAAGCTGCCGCTGCTTCGCAACAACCCTCTACGGTTGGAGCAAGCCGGCCGGAGCGCGTACAGCAGGTGGCACAGATATTCGAACAACCTGGAGTGCTTACGCCTGCCGGTCAATTCTCGTTTGAGACCGGACTACAGTACGCGTACTCTTCAAGCAATCGGGTATCCCTCGTCGGCTACACCATCATTCCGGCCATAACGATCGGCCTTATCGATGTGCGCGAGGTCAGACGCAATTCGACAGTCGCCAACTTTACAGGTCGTTGGGGCGTGACCAATCGCATGGAGCTTGAGGCCAAGGTCCCGTATGTCTATCGCTCAGACGATCAACTGACCCGCCCCCTCAATATCGGCGCTGGCCGTGATGAACTCTTCACAAGCACCGGACAAGGCATCGGCGATGTCGAGGCAACAGCGCGTTACCAATTCAACGAAACCTCGGTAGACAAGCCGGTATATATCGGTTCCCTGCGCTTCAAGAGTCACACGGGTAAGGATCCGTTCGAAGTATTGACGGACACCACCCTGGCACCAGAGTTGATTACCAACCGGCTTGAGACGGAGTTGCCAACCGGTTCTGGTTTCTACACCCTGCAACCGGGTGTAACCATACTTTACCCAACGGATCCCGCTGTCTTCTTCGGTGGTTTGAACTATCAGTACAATTTCGCGCGCTCTGGCGTAACGATGAATACCACCCAAGGTGACGTGGATATAGGTGACGTGAAGCCAGGCGATGTTATCGGATACAACTTCGGGATGGGATTGGCGCTCAATGAAAAATCTTCGTTCAGCCTTGGCTACGATGGCGCTTCGGTGGGCAAAACCAAGATCAACGGGTCGGACGCCATAAATTCTTCGCGTATCCAGCTTGGAACATTGCTTCTCGGCTATTCCCAGCGTGTATCCCCATCCACCTCGGTTGGCCTTACCGTCGGTGTCGGCGTCACACGGGATACGCCCGATGTAACCCTTGGGCTGCGTGTGCCAATGGCTTTCTGACGGCGCGTACTACGCGCTGGCAGTATAGAAAACGGGCCTGTGCAATGGCCCGTTTTCAATTTAAATCCGCCTTGGCGAGACGGCTAGCCATAGTCGTTGTCAGCGACGCAACGAACTGACAATGCCGGTCTGGATTGCGTTTTGGAGGGAGATTGCGCGCGCCATTTGCATGCTGTTGACGTTTGCGTTGATGGTCGTGACACTCTGGATCCTCTGGTCGTTCAGAGTGTTCTGAATGACCGTTGCTGCCGGATTCTGGCGGACCTGTGAGGCCACGTAGTTTTCAGCTCCATTTTGAACGATCAGCGCACCTGTTGAAGATACTGTCGGCACGGCACCCGCCGCGACGCTGGCGCCGCCGGCGACCGACTGGAGATCCTTTAGATTCAGCACGTTGGTGGCTATCAAGTTACCGTTGATGAATACCGCCCGCTCGATACCAATTGAGAACTGGAGCCCGCTTCCTTTCATTTCAAAACCACCACGGATTTCGTCCAGCGACGCCGTGTCGACCGCAGCAATCTGCTGCCCCAACGGATGTGATTGATTAACTACATTACGCGGCTGGACTGGTGGTGATTTCATTGCCACAGGTGCGTCTTCGCCAAACACAGAAGCCACTACGGTAATGACAGGCGGCACATCCGCGATCTCGATTGCTTCTGGCAGCGGATCGTCGATTGCTGCCAAGGACTCACCTGGAACACTCATGCACTCTGCCGGGAGATGCTCATCCAGCGGCCAGTCGGCGAGCGACAAGAGTTCCGGTGCTACCTCCAACGCGTGGCGTTTGGCAGCTTCGCATGCACGAGTGCCCCGCCCAGAGCGCGCCATATTGTCTTTGTCAGCACCAACCGCGATCTGGATGACATTACCAAAAATCAGTGTTTCGAGGCTGCTCGCCAGGAACTGTACGGACACCCCCAACCCGCATGCGAGCAACAAACCGGAAAGCTTGAAACGGGAGGAGAGTATCGCCATCACGGTCAGAAATCCGAAGGCCCGCGCTTGGCCAGATTGTAGTCGGCGGTACCTCGATGGTAGCCGGCAGAGATCGGGCTACCCGGAGCAGCATGCCAATCGCGGTCAGTATTGAATCGGGCCAGATCCAGCTTGTTCTTGATCACGAACAGAATCTGGTTCGCCCAGATTTCGGTGAATCGGCTCTTCGAAATGGACCGGGTACCTGAAGACGGGTCGCCAATCAGAACCCGGCCATTGCGCAAACCCTTGATCACCACGAAATGGTAATAGCCTTGTTCCTTTACCAGAACGATGGCCGGGACCCCTGCAACGGGAAGTTTGTCAACTTCGGCGATGTAGCCGTCAGCATCAAAACCATGGTTAGCCAGATAGTTCTTGATATCCAGTAAGGAGAATCCCTCCTTCTTGATTTTCGCCTGATCACCGCGGGCGAACATTTCGCTGAAAACGTCCTGCTCACTTACCGGAAAATCGTAATGGTGAGTCAGCAAAGTGGCCAGTGCGGCTGAACCGCAACTGAAGTCGTATTTCTGATGAATGGTCTTCTGAAAGCGCTGTTCCTTCATGCTGTAGACCGGAACGGAAAAATTGCCACCCGCCTGGACCGGGATTTCCACCAACCCCCCGGGACCTGCCCAAACTCCAAGACTGCCAACGAGCAACGGGAGAAGGCAAAGATGCCTAATGGCAAAGGAGGGCATTATTGAACGCGCACATTGATGATGGTCGCGTTCTGAATCAATACGTTGTTGCCAGAATTCTGCACCACTGTAGAGAATCCAGTCGCACCGGCGAACGAACCATCAGTGACAAAGTTACCGCCCGTTACCAAGTTGGAAGCATGATTCTGGCTCACCTCGCCAACGCTCTTGAGATCGTTAAGGGTGACTTCGGCGCCGCCACGGGAAAAAGCGAGATCCTGACTGTTGACCGCAACATTGCCAAAAATCTCGGTAGCGCGCACCGTTGCCGCC
>Ga0116153_10001911_pt1 | contig 17542 bp, 14 predicted proteins | sample AD_UKC028_MetaG_FD_89896 | JGI IMG/M metagenome (GOLD analysis project Ga0116153, IMG submission 89896) | Active sludge microbial communities of municipal wastewater-treating anaerobic digesters from USA - AD_UKC028_MetaG | ecosystem: Engineered > Bioreactor > Anaerobic > Digestate | place: USA...
ATGGGCGAGCGCTTCGGCTTCTATACCATGATGGCCATCCTGGTCCTGTTCCTGCAGGCCAAGTACAACCTCAGCGCCGAGGCGGCCAGCGGCTATTACAGCTGGTTTTACTACGCCATCTACGCCCTGGCGCTGTTCGGCGGCATCCTGGCCGACAGCACCAGCAAGTACAAGCTGGTCATTTTCTTCGGCATCGTCGTCATGTTCGCCGGCTACGCCGTCCTGGCCGTGCCGGGCATGCCGCTGATCGTCACCCTGGTCGGCCTGTTCGTCATCGCCTTCGGCAACGGCCTGTTCAAGGGCAACCTGCAGGCGGTGGTAGGCCAGCTGTACGACGACCCGAAATACTCCAAGCTGCGCGACACCGCCTTCATGATCTTCTACATGGGCATCAACGTCGGCGCTTTCTTCGCCCCTCACGCCGCCACCGCCATCCGCGACTGGTTCCTCAAAACCCAGGGCTTCGCCCACGACGGCAGCCTGCCAGCCATGTGCCACGCCTACCTGGACGGCCGCATGAGCGATCCGGCCGCGATCTCCGGCCTGGAGAGCCTGGCCTCCAAGGTATCGGGTGCCGCCGTCTCCGGCGGCGAGGCGCTGCGCGCCTTCGCGGCGAAATACATCGCGGCCTTCTCCCGGGGCTACAACTATGCTTTCGCCCTGGCCGCCGTGGCCATGGTCATTTCGCTGGTCGTTTACGTGATCTTCAACAAGCACCTGCCCAACAAGGTCAAGGCCGCCAAAAATAGCGCGGGGGAGAAGGGCGAGCGCCCGATCGCCAACCTGCCCAGCCTGGCCATCGGCCTGGCCTTCATCGCGGCCGCCGCGGCCTTGTTCCACTTCGTCTTCCACCAGTTCGCCCTGGGCATGGCCATGGGCCTGTTCCTCGGCTTCATCGCCTTCATCTTCACCACCTCGGTCAAGGAAGAAAAGCCGCGCGTGGTCGCCCTGGTGCTGGTCTTCATCGTGGTCATCTTCTTCTGGATGTCCTTCCACCAGAACGGCCTGACCCAGACCTGGTTCGCCCGCGACTACACGGCCAAGGAGGTCGGCCCGGCCTTCAACGTCTTCTTCAACCTCGACTCCATGCTGGCCTTCATCGGCTGCCTCGCCGGCCTGGGCCTGCTCCTCAGCAAAAAGAAGATCGCCCACAAGGTCATCGGCCTGGCCATGTTCGTCGGCTTCGGCGCCCTGGTCTATTACTTCTACAACGGCTACCTCCCTTCCAACCCCATCGCACCCGAGATCTTTCAGCAGTTCAACCCGCTGTTCATCGTGGCCCTCACCTTCCCGGTGATGGGCGTCTTCGCCTGGCTGCGCAAGCGCAACCAGGAGCCGTCGACCCCGCGCAAGATCGGCATCGGCATGGTCATCGCCGCCGTCGGCTTCGTCATCATGCTGGTCGGCTCGCTGCACCTGGCGGCGCCCAAGCTGGTCGCCTCGGCCAGCATGACCGAGTGGGGCCGCGTCTCCCCCTCCTGGCTCATCAGCAGCTACCTGATCCTGACCATCGCCGAGCTGTTCCTCAGCCCCATGGGCCTGTCGTTCGTCTCCAAGGTCTCGCCGGCCCGCTTCCAGGGGCTGATGCAGGGCGGCTGGCTGCTGGCCACCGCCACCGGCAACAAGCTGCTGTTCGTCGGCGGCTATTTCTGGGACAAGATCGAGCTGTGGCAGCTGTGGGCCATCTTCGTGATCTGCTGCCTGCTGTCGGCGGTATTCATCTTCTCGATCATGAAGCGGCTGGAGCGGACGACACAGGGCTAGGCGATAAAAGAAAAAGGAGCTGTTCAGCAGCTCACAGAACGACGGTCCGTCGAGGTTCCACGTACCATATGCCACGTACCAAGTTGAAGGAACTCACGAACTCGGCGTAAGGCGGACGGCAGCAGCCATAGGTTGGACTCGAGTGTAGCGTGAAAGGTGAAAAGTGAAAGGTGAAAAGGAAAGGCATGGGAAAGATCTCGAGCCATGTTGTTCCGATCACGAATCATTGATTGCCGATCACCGGGCCATAAAGTAAAGTCAATCGGGCGGGAGGACAGGATCAGCGGGGAATAAACTGTCCTAGCGCTCTGGCGCGGGCATGGGCGACCTGGCAAAAATATTCACTCCAGGCATCGAGTCGGCCATGTTCAAGATACGCATGCGCCGGGCACCACAGGCAGAGGTTAACGATCGGGCAGGAACAGCATTTTTCTAGGAAGTCGGGATCAGATGAAGTCAGATTCCTCACTCGTGGCACCAGAGAATTCCACGCCTCGGCTAGGGCACATTTCTTTAGATCACACGTGCAATCTGGATGCCACAGCGAGGAACACAATCGGAAATGACCCTCCGGACCGACAGTAAAGCCGGAATTCCCGGCACCGCAATAAAATAGGTGCCGGCACTCCTGATGCTCACCAGCGGCGAAAATAAAATGATCGCGGTGTTTCTGAAGAGATCCGGCGCGTTCCGCATCCCCCTGCTCCAGGGCGACAATTTCACCTGGGCTCAATCTTTCACGGCGGATATCCTCGTTGCGTTCCATATTGCCGTCAAACCGCAAGTGAAGCAAGGGATCAAAGCGGAAAAAATCCGTCGTGAACCGCCGGCAGTAGGCGGCGATGGCGGGAAGCTCGTCGACATTGCTTTTCAAGGCCATCGCTTTGAGGCGCACACGGAAATTATTCTTCAGAAGCAGATCGAGCCCATGACGGAAAACGGCGAACGAGCCGGACCGCCGGGTTATTTTTTCGTATGTTTCCCGGGTCACGCCGTACACCGTGACCTCGATGTCCCTGGGGGGATACTTTTTAAAGAGTTCGACGTGCTTCTGGGTCAGAAGGCAGGCATTGGTGAACAGCGACACCAGCAATCCTTTTTTCTTGAGCATCAGGTAGATATCGAAAAAATCTTCCCGCAAAAAGGGCTCGCCGCCGGTAAGTAAACACCACAAAACCCCAAGCTCAACCGCCTGGTCGGCAATCTGGCTGATCTGGGCAATGGTCAACTCCCTTTTCCGCGCGGCCTTGTCGTCGGCCGGCAAGTTAATGTAGCAATGCCGGCAGTCGAGGTTGCAGCGGGCGGTGAGCTCAAGATCGAATGAAAAAGGGATTCGTTTCCCCTCGAGCCGGTCCCAAAGCGGGAATTCCGCAAGGCGGGTCGATTCTGCGAATTTCTTTTTCATTCCCCCGTCTTGAATAATCCTCGCAGCCAGTGCCAACCTTGGGCCAGCACCCGGCGGACTGGCGGCCAGAGGGGATAGAATTCCAGATAAAGATCGGACCCAAACGAAGGTTCCGCGTGGTTCGGCCAGAATCTGGCCCGGCCCTGGCGCTCAACCCTCGTGACCAATCCCAGGATATTTTCTGCCGGAATCCAGCCGTCAGCCTCAAGGCAATTGTCCCCTTTGACAAAAATTTTTTTCTCCCTGACGTGCAGGGCCCGGTGGACCAGCATCTGCGGCCGCTCGGGATGGCGGAAGGCCAGGACATCGCCACGGCGGGGCATGAGGTCCTTCAGCGGCGAGACGGTGATGACGTCGTTGTTGCGGATGGACGGCGTCATGCTATATCCTTTGGCCTGGAACCGGAATGAGGACCCCTTCTCATGGACCGCTTCGATCAGGTCCATGATCACCGGAGCCGAGAGGGAGATCCCTTCGTCCCGATAGCGAATTGTGCTCATCCTATGGCCGTTTTTTTTCTTCGATGATTCGTCGCTTTAGCAACTCGCCCGCCAGGCCGGCGATGTCTTTCTCGATCCGCGCCAGCGGCGCGTCAAACTGCTTGCCAAGCGCCTTGACGATCTGCGCCAGCGTCTTTTTCCCGTCCAGCATCTTCCAGAGAGCCCGCCCGGTCTCGTTCAGGGAGAACAGGTCATCCTCCGCGTCGCCGATGCCGGCGCTCAGGGGCACGATGATGATCTCCCCCTCGATCTCTCGGGCGACAACATCCTCGGAAGGAACATAAATTCCGCTCAGTACGATCTTGAATGCCATTTTCACCTCTCCGGCAACCGGCTTATCCTATCACGCCAATCCTTTACTTCCCAGCCGTGCTCTCCTTCTGAAAGCAGCCCCAAGTCAACGGCCTGGGCGTGGGCGACTGCGCAGAAATATTCCACTGGGGAATCCAAGCTGCCATGCTCGGCCCACGACCTGGCCGGACATTGAGTGCAGAGCCCTTTCAAGAAACATACGGCACAACGCCGCAAGTAAGCGGGATTGCTGGCGGCCATTTTTTTCAGCCTTGGAAAATCCCGGGTCAAGGCGTCACGCAGGCTCACTTCCCTGAGATTTATCCCCAGCTCCGGCGCACGCAGCGCCAGGCAGGGCTGGAAATGGCCATAAGCGTCCACGCAACCGCCGAGGCCGGCGCCACAATGGAACAATTCCACCCCAGGTGGGCCGATGAACTTCATGCAGAATTCGCGCATCTCTCTGCGGTACGCTTCGCGATGCCGATTAAGAATCGCGACAGTTTCCTCGGGAGTGGCGCGCAGTTTTTTTATAAGCGTGTTCCTGGCAGCGGAATCACGCCGGCCACGGAGTTCGAAATTTAGCGAAAATGAAGGCGGGGGGGCCATCCCCATCAAGGCCCGGGCCCAGGATTCGAACTCATCGATCTCGTTCTTATTCGCCGGGAGCAGGGCCCCTTTGACCGTGAATGGAATTTTATTCCGTAACAGCAAGTCCAATCCGCGGCGATGTTCATCATAGGAACCCGGAATACGGCTGACTGCCTCGTAGGATTCCCGCCTCAGGCCATACACGCTGACTTCGATCTTCTCCAGGGGCGTGATGCGGGCCATAAGATCGGCTAATTCGGGAGTGATTTTTCGCGCGTTGGTGAATAAAATGACCTTCATGCCCAGCTTTCTGGCGAACACGTACAACCCGGCAAAATCATCCCGCAGCAACGGCTCGCCGCCGGTGAAGCGGACGCTCAGCGCTCCGAGCTCCGCGGCATCCTGCAGGACGCGCCGCCATTCACTCGCTCTCAACTCCCGATCCTTGGCCCGGAAGTCGTTCTCAGGCAGGTTGATGCAGCAATGAATACAGTCATTGTCGCAGCGCTCGGTCAGCTCAATGTCCAGGTGGCCCAGCCGCGGCCGCTTTTTCCCCCACAAGCGGCGCGAGTTCATGGTGATTTTTTCGGAATATCGGCTCGCCGGCATCAGTTCTTTTTCCTGTTCCCCGTTTTCGCATCCATGCTGCCATTCGCCCCCTGGGACTTCATGAGCCAGTCACGGATGACATATTTGATGCGCCCAGATTTGTCAAATCTCATGCGGTAGGCTGGGACTTCCCGCACAAGGGCTTCCAGAGTGGCCAGGTTTTTCTCCCACCAGTCGGCCGTGACCAGCGGCTTCAGTACTCGGGGCAGGAGCCGCCGGATCACTTCCAATTTATCCGTGAACGGTTCCAAGCTATTCTCCCTCGCTTTTTCCAGAAAAAACAGCCCCCGCAGCGGAGCTTGGCCGTTTGACACAGCGGCCACATCCCCGTGGCTCCAAGTGCCGTGGATGCGAAAACCATTTTTCCAGCGCCTGACGATCATGTTTTCATCACACAAGATCTCGCCTTCATCCTTCAGGAGCATGACCGTGGTCGATTTGCCTGCCGTTGAGTGGCCGATGAAAAGCAACCCGGCGCCAGCGATCTTCATCCCGGCCGCATGGAGCGTGAAACCCCCGCGATCCGCCAGGAGCCTGGCCAACAGGATCTGATCGGTGGGGAAAAAAGTCAGCGAATGGTGGGTGGTTTTCAAGAAGAGCTCCGGCCTGTCCATGAAAATATCGGCGCGGTCGTGGCTCTTGTTGAACGCCACAAGACGGTGGATAACGGGATCGCTTCGCCCGGCGGAGATCCCGAGATAGATCCATGAGTCATGACGCCGGAAGATCGCCCAAGGAGGCTTGCGATAAATTTCCCGGCCCAGGTTTTTTCTTTCCATGTCGGGAATGCCGAAATGGATCCGCAGATGGACGATATCCTTCCCCGGCCGCTGCTTCTGAAAAAGCTTGAATTTGGGCTGGTAGGTTGAATCACTTATGGGCAAGTCACAGTCCACCTGGATAGTGATGCCGGCAATATCATAATAGCGCCGATGGGACGAGAGCCAGTCTTTTTTGTAGCGGCTCGTTTCGGAGGCGATATCGCACAAGTAGGGAATCGGGGCCCCCAGGCGGCGATACTCCAGGTAGGCGTACGCGCCGCACCAGCGACAGTCCCGGCGCTTGACGCACGAGCCGCATTTTTGACGGTATTCTTCGCCGCCGCGAACTCGATCGGCCAGGGCGGGAATAAATTTTTCCCAGGCCTCCCGGATGGTCCCCTGCCGCAGGTCATAGCGCAAGCCCGGGGCTTTGATGAACGAACAGAAGCTCATGCTGCCATATGGATCAACATGAAACGAGCGGCGGCGGGCGATGCAATCGGCAAAGATCCGATCATCAGCACGTTCACTGGGGCCTCCGGTCAGGTTACCTCGTTCACTCTGGCAGATTGAATCATAACCTGGGTTAGGAGGATCGATCTGAATGACTTCCTGCGGAGACAACCGCTGTTTTTTAATCTCTTCGTTCTTGCCCTTTGCTCCGCAGGCGGACATGAAAAGCCAAGCCGCCCCGATGCGCCAGGATGGACTGAGCTTTTCCGCCAGGCGTACCATTTGCCGGTATTGATGCCAATTGTCGCGCATGGGGATAACCTGCACCGTGAATCCGGCGCCGGCTTCCGTGAGATAGGCGATGCCCCTCATGCAGGCGTCGAAGGAACCCGGAGTTCGGGTAATCCCATCATGAACCATCCGCGTGGCGCCATAGATCGCCACCATCTTGTCCCCCCTGCGCTTCAGGAGCCGGGCGATCTGGGGAGTAATCAAGGCGCCGTTGGTGTTCAAAGAGTAGGAAACGGCCTTGCGGGTCAAGCAATCAAAGATCTCCGGGAAATCGGGACGCAGAAGCGGCTCGCCACCGGAGATCGACCAGCGCTGACAGCCAAGAGCCCGCGCTCCGTCGGCCAGGCCGCGGATCTCGTTTAAAGCCAATTCCTTGCTTTGTTGCGCGGCGTTATCCGCCACCCATAGCCAGCAATGACGGCAATTGTTGTTGCAACGGTAGGTCAAATCGATATGCCCTTCCAAGGGCAAGCGGGGACTTCTATGCGTGATCATTTTTTGCCGGGCATCATTTTTCAGATAATAAAAGCGAATGACAAGCCGCGCCCCTAATGTATCTTGCGTAGCAGAGCGCCGGCATTGTGGCTCGCGTCAGGAAAGACAAAACGCAGCACCTCAAAACCCGCCTCCGCGAATTCGGCATGCAAATCATCCTGGTTGGAGAATGCGTGCAGGAATTCCTGGTTATTCTTCAATATGTCACCTTTTTCGCAGGAAAAATTCCCTAGCGTGAGCCAAGAAAGAAGTTTTCCGGCTACCCACCTTTTGTTTCCGTGCCTGACGGAAGGATTCCAGTAAAAAAGGCAAGCGACACGTCCTTCTGGAACCAGCAATTGTTTGGCACGGGCCAGCATCTCGATGCGCTTTTTTCTGCCGGGAACGGATGAGTAAATGGAACATGAAAACCAGATCACGTCAAAACTCCCGTGAGGGAAATCAAGCTGGGAAATGTCCTGGACAACACCTTGAATCTCCACATTGCTTTCCCGGGCGTGAGCCATCGATTTGTCGACCATTTCTTTGACAAAGTCAATTCCAGTCACACGGAAACCTGACTTGGCAAAAAAAATGGCCTCGCGGCCCCCGCCAAGGCCCAGCAGCAGCAGATTGCCTTTCTTTGACTCCAATTCGGCGAATAACTCTTTTTCACCAGAAAGAAGACCGGAATCAACAAAATCCACATCAGTCCAAAATGATATCGAAGCGGGTTGACCATATGAGCTCTGCCCGAATCGGATTAGTTCCTTGGGCCGTAAAATAAAGAGCGGAATTTCCTGAAAAAACAATCCGAGTTTAACAAAAAAATTGGCTGATTTTAGTTTTAAAGACAATTTTCCGAAAACTTCAACAATGAAGTACTAATTTGTCAGCTCTGGCCCCGGGCACTGCAGGCACCACAGTCACCCGGAGTATTTGCCCCGCACATCTGGACCAAGGTTCCTGGATCGCGCGGTGTGGATGATTGCTGCTGCTTGCAAGCCGTTAAAACAAATTCTTGTGGAGTTACCCTGCTGATTATTTCAAGTTTTGGGGTCTTCCATTTCTTTTTTTTCATTTTTCCCTCAATGTACCCATTTTGATTATATATATTTTATCAAGTCATCCCACCATTGTCAAGCAGGCCCCTTTCGCTGATCCTCACAGGAATCCGCTTCGCCAACAAGAAGGAACGCTCATTTTTTTAGAGTATGTCATTTGTTGAGATCTTCAGCCTGGACTGTGCTCCGGGCACGACCTATGACCTGAGGCAGGGAACACTCAATACAGCCTGAAGGAGTTCGTCCCTTCCGTACACATCGCTATATTTGCCCGGCCAAGATGTTCCTCGATTACCTCCCAGAATCTCCCGTTGCGGCTGATCTCCAGGCGCATGATCGGGATTTCGCGCGCGATCGCCTCGGCGTTATGAAAGCGCATCCGGTTGATGCGCTTTCGGGCGTCTACGTCCATGTCAATGAACAAATTGTGCGAGGCCTGGCCGCTGACATCGACCAGCTCGCTCACGGCGCGAAGATACGACATCGCAGACATGCGATCGGGCTTTCCTTGGGACAGCATGCCGATGAGCCCAAGCTTGACGGCCCTTTGCACGTTCCATGATGCCTTCAGCTCTCCCCGGCGCACACGGCTCCAAGTCGGCCAGGGATGGGCCCAGTATGTTCCATCTGGACCCCTAACGATCAGCGTCGCGTCGTCGCTGAGGGCACGCCAGGGAGGGGGCAGCCTGCGGATGGCCGTAGTTTTTCCCACCCCACCGGGGCCGGCCAGAACGACTCCACTACCTTCCCGAGCAGCCAGTGCCCCATGGAGCAAAAGTCCCCCTGCTTTTTCGCAATAATGAGCGACGACCCGCGAAAGGCGCAGAATTTGGAATCCCAGCAGTTGCTTGGTCGAAAAAGGACCCAACCGGCACAGGATCTTTCCCGATCTCTCGGCAGGGAAATCACGCCAAGCGATCTGTCGGCGGAAAACACGCACCTGGATATTCCTGACACAGTCAGAAGGTTCGCACGAATACAACGGCGACGGCGGATCATCCGCTCCCATGATGGATAAAAAACATGAAATGACCTGCCCGCTTTTTTCCCCTGAGGAAGTAAAATGCCACTCGGTGCCGTCAGCGGTTTTGATGCGGGCAGTCACCGCCTTGGCTTCCTCAATAATAAACCGCCTTTTGCCCTTGCTTGCAGCTGCTGTCGGCGGTACCGCCGTACCAGCAATTGCCGCCGGCACTGTATCCCATTTTGCATTGGGATGCCGTATATGTCGTCCCAGGGCTACAGGCGCCTTGGGCGACGCCTGACAGGGAGATCGCCTTTGGTTTTCGGTACAGGGGTTTCAATCGTTCATTTTTCATAAATCTACCCGGGAAATTATATCACATTTTTCACTATTTCTAAAACCACCGGGGTTTCATTTACAGCGTTCTTTTATGAGGCTTCATTTGTAAATGAAGCATATTTCGACTATTTTAAGAGTTTCGCGAGGGAAAACCCATCCACCACCGCCCTGACTGCTTCCAAGCGCAATCCCACCAGATTCATGTCCAATTCGCGGCGTAAAGATTCACAGAAATACTGCAGGCAAAGCAGGCTGCGGGATGCAGGGGGCAAGCGGCAGCCTCGGTCCCAAAAGGCACACAGATTTTCGTGATTCCTGGCATAGTTCGGTGCAGGCAGCTTTTTCCCATGCCTGGCCAAAAGGAAATCAACCAGTTCAAATCCCCCGACCGAACGGGCGATATAAATGCTCAAATCTGACGATTGCAGCCGGCAGCAGGTCCCGTGGGGACACGCAGGACAAATGCGGCGGATCGCGGGCAAGATCACTCGCTGCAAGTCCAGGACCGCTTTTCTGTAAGCTGTAGACTGCCGGCACAAGTAGGCCTTCCCTTCAGGCCGAAGCACTCGGCAGACAATCTCGAATGACTCATATTGTTCCCGGGATCGAGAGCAATCATCCAGGATCCTGTCTATCGACGCTGGAAAACCTGAAACGAGGCGCTGCCCCCTCTGCTTTATAGCATTCGATCGGTCTGATTTCGAGCTCCTCATGCTCACGATCCATTCTAACCCAAGCGGCAAGAATTACAAAACCGAGACTGATCGGCAGTATAGGGGAAGGCTCGTGCTGAAATTGACAAAAAATGGATATTGCCTTACACTCTTTACTCTGGCATAGGGGAAAAGATGAACACAAATGGGCAAAAAGAACTATTAGTTCGAAATCCGGACGTGATATTGCGCGAGGAGGATCCAGACGGTGCGCTGCTGTTCAATCCCGACACCAACCAAATCCGCGTGATCAACCCCACCGGCCTGTTTATCTGGAAGCAGTTCGACGGGAAGAAGGACCTGTCCGCCATCGTCGCCGCCCTTAAAGACGCGTTCGAGGGCGTTCCTGAGAAGGAAGTCGATAGTGAAGTGAAGGCTTTCGTCGAAGACATGCGCGCCAACGGCTTCCTGGGAGTTCATATCGGCACGCTGAACCCGCGCAAGAAATTAGCGAAGAAATAGTGCCTTTCCCCCATAAAAAAGGACTGTATTATTGTCTTTACTCATCACTCATCACTTATCACTTATCACTTATCACCTATTACTTTTTTTTAAGCAGGAGCTATATCTATGGGCTGTGAACCTGAACTGACACAGAAAAAATCGCGCGCCGCCAAGCCCCGCAAACTCGACCTTCCCAAGGGGGTACCGCCTCTGAGCTCGCTCTACCTTTATATTGCCGGCTCCTGCAACCTGGCCTGCCGCCACTGCTGGATCGAGCCCGATTACCAGACCTCAAACAAGAACGGCAAATTCGTCAAGATGGCGCACCTGAGAAAGGCGATCCGCCAGGCCAGACCTCTGGGCCTGGGCTCGGTCAAGCTGACCGGCGGGGAGCCGATGCTCCACCCCAGGTTCCGCGAGATCGTTGAATACATCGAATCGCAGAAGATTAACATGTTCATGGAGACCAACGGCATCCTGATCGATGACGAGATGGCCCGTTTCCTGAAAGCGAAGAAGCATTTTAATTTTATCTCGGTTTCTCTGGATGGCGCCAAGGCGACAACCCATGACTGGCTGCGCGGGGTGAAAGGTTCCTACAAGAAAGCCGTCGCCGGCATCCGCTCGCTGGTCAAGGCCGGCTTCAGACCACAGATGATCTGCACCCTACACAAGGGCAATATCGCCGAATTGGAGGATGTTGTGAAATTAGCCCAGGGGCTGGGCTGCGGATCGGTAAAGTTCAACCACGTGCAGCACATGGGCCGCGGCGATCACTTTGCCGAAAAGAACGGCTTCAAAGTCAATGAACTAATCTGTCTCTTCCAGAGGATCGAAACAGAAATTCAGCCCAAGAGTAAAATCCCCATCCATTTTGATATTCCCGTCGCCTTTTTTCCGATCAGGAAGTTTCTCAAGTCGAACCTACCCTGCTGCCATGTCTTGAATATCCTGGGTGTTCTTTCAACTGGTGATCTCTCCCTTTGCGGAGTTGGGGTAACAGTCCCAGAATTGAGTTTCGGCCATATCGAGAAGGACGATATGGCATCGATCTGGGCCAAGTCTCCAAAATTGAAGGAGCTGCGGCGGCTGATCCCGGCTAAGTTCGAGGGAGTCTGCGGCCGCTGCATCCACCGCTTCACTTGCCTTGGTGCCTGTATCGCCAACAATTACCACCGAGCGAAAAAGTTCAACGCCCCCTACTATTTCTGCGACGAAGCATTAAAGAGATATCTTTTTCCAAAATCGAGGCAAACCTGAACCCGTTCAACCCTCCCAAATCCTCTCCAATTGAGCCCGATCAACCCCCGAATCTTTTTTATCGCGGCTCCAGCATGAAGGGCACCTTCAAACCCGGGGATAAATTAATCATAGAAAAAGTTTCGTTCAATCAAATAAAAAATGGTGATGTGCTCATATTTAGGAGAATGCACGAAAAACAGAGCGATTTTATCGTCCATAGAGTCGTTTCAAGATCTCTCAAAGGATTTGTCACACGCGGTGATAATAGCATTATAAGTGATAAAGATCCTGTTTTGGGAGATGACATCTCCGGCAGAGTGATCCGATATAATAGGCGGGGAAGAATTCTTAAAGTTCATAACGGTTGGCTGGGTCAAATCAGAGCAAATTTGATGCACATCCGACTTCATTTGATTATTTCGTTAAAATTCTTCTTAAGAAAACCATATATTAGATTGAAGAAAACAGGAATTATCGCCAAACTATGGCAACCAAATGTCCGGATAGTTCAATTTGAGACTCCGGTGGGCCCGCTAATAAAACTTATTCATAATAGTAAAACAGTGGCAATTTTTTGGAAAGGCAAAGATCGATGGCCTGTGAAACGACCTTATGATCTCATAATTAATAACAATGCTCATACCGGGGAAAATTAAATAAATATCAACACACCCTTATATTTGGCCAGAAACCAACAATAATTTTTACTACCATTTACTTCAAAGAAACGAAGTAAAAAGCTACCTTTACCTGTCCGTTTTGCTCAGCTCCAAACACCCAAACCGGCGCCACAAGCAGGATTGGGGATATCACCATGGTTACAACCAAAAGCGATACTCCCGGTAGTACAGTTTCCAAACTTATTTGTCGACCCCGTTCCGCAATTAAAAGTCGCTGTGGAGCCAGTTGGAGAACAAGTGGGGCCCAGATTGGGATCGTTCCCAATCTTACAACCGTCGCTCGCATCACTGCCAAGAGGGCTGCATGCAGCTCCTTGAATTGCCGGAATTTGTCCAACATCAAGGCTAATTGGCTTTTGATATTTCATTTACTCACCATCACACCTGATTGATTTGCTCTTCCTCATCTTTGTTGCTGTTCATTCACTTTCAAAAACCTCGTGAATTTTAGTAATAATACTTTTACATTTAGGAAAAGTCAAGCGCCAACCTTTTATTTCTCTCGATATTTGTGCGGCGGCAACAAACCATTCTTTCTTAATTGCCAGCGATTGGATCACCCTTAAGAGATTGATTTCAAACACGGCATTCATCAATTGCATGCATGTTTCTTTCGAAGATATTGAATCCATACATATCACATTACCCTTAAAAATGCGTACTATGGCGAGTAATGGATATGATTCTCCTCGAAATCTCCGATTATCAAAATAAATTTGCCGAAAATCCAAGCTGGCATCCTGTACCATCCAATTGCCATCTTTTGGACAAAAAACCCACACTTTGTCGTCGGCAATCATTGGGTAACGTTCCGAGAGAAGTTTACTGATTGTGCTTTTCCCAGCATTTGAATGCCCAAGGAATAAAATAGCCTTCCCGGAGATAGCAACCGAAGATGCATGTAATAATAGCCCTTTCCGCATATATGTCACCGTTTTTTGCTAGCTTTATTCAATGTTAAGTTGCACTTCCACAATGTTATCGCAGATCCTAGAAAAGGCACCCTGGGGAAAAAAGAAAATGTTTCCGGCAAATTAAGCTCCCTATTCGACATTTTTCCTGCTTAATCTCCTTTCGTCTTGATAGAATCACTTATTATTTTCCACTTCTTTTATAAATCCCCTGCCCTGCAGTTTAGTGACAAAACCATCGACATCCTTCTCAACTTGGTCTGCAGGCACACTCTTGCAGGTATTCAACAAATGTTTCGATATATCAGAACGGGTTCTTGGGTGTACTTGAATAAACTTAATAACAAGCAAACCAATGGGATTTATGACCTGAAGATCATCTGTTTCTATATTGAAAAGAATGGCCCCGCCTTCCTCCTCGCGCAAGGATATCTTTGGATTGGCCAACAGACTTGCCGATTTATCAATCTTCTTCCTCCTTCGCCTTAATTTCACCAGTGGCTTGACAACTCCCTTCTCGCCCAAATCCGCGATAAGCTCCTGGATGTCCTTGCGGACCCTGCTATTCTTCGCCTTGTGATCGCGTACGATTTTCGCGATCACCTGTCTCAGGCTGCGCTTCCCATTGAACAAGCGGAGTAAATCCCTTGCCGCGTGGTTGATTTCGATGAGCCTCTTTTGCCGAGCCAGGAAGATCAGTGAACCGTCGTCGAAATCCTCAATGGCCACCTCGTCCTGGAAGACATATCGAAGATTTTCATTGACCGGGATCATGCACTGCCCAAGACCATTATTTGGATCCCCTCCACGGAACGGTCGCGGGGGTCAAGCCTGTCGCATTCAGGATATTTCTGTAGCAATCGTGGGGGTTGGCCATGTTGAAATCGCCGGTCATGGTGTGGGCCAGTCCCGGGCAGCTGCCGTTGCAATAAGGGGCCCACTCACAATCCTCGCAGCCCGGCACCTTCTGCATGGGGATCTTACGGCGATCCTTCAACGCCTTCAAGATGGGGTGGGTTTTCCAGATCGTTGTGATCGGATCATAGTTGATGCGGCCGAGCTCCAGCCCGGCTAGCATGTTGCAGGGAGTGATGATGCCATCGTGGTGGACCGCCAGCTTGTTGAAGACGCATCCGCAGGCGGTTAAGAAGCCCATTTGCCAGCGGGCTGCCTTCTCGCCGGTAGCCTTGGCATGCTCCATTTCGCCATATGATTTCCACTTAGCCAATGGCCCGGCAGTGGCTGTGATTCGGCCATCGTATTGTTTCTCCAAACGGACCAGCGCCTTCATCGCCTGCACCTGCTGCTGCGGCAACAGGGTGATGCCGGCCTGGTTGTCGCAGCCTGCGCCCATAGGCATGGCGTCATTGGTGCCGAAACTGTGGAGTCCTACATCTTCCAGCAGCAGCCTGGCAATGTTGTCCAGGTCATCGACGTTGTGGCGGTTGATGGTTACCCGCGACGTTACCGGAAAGCCCGCCTCCTTCAGCAGCCGCAGCCCGCGGATCGCCCGCTCAAAAGAGCCCTTGCCGCGGCTCTTGTCGTGAATCTCGGTGCAGGAACCGTCTAGCGAGACCTGGATGGAATTCAGCCGCAGCCGGCGCTTCTTCTCCATCAGGCGGGAGATCAACTTCTTGTCAACCAGCGTGCCGTTGCTCAGGATTGAGTAGCTCATTCGCCGTTCGATAATGGAGTCGATCAACTCAAAAAGGTCATTTCGGATAAAGACCTCGCCGCCGCTCAGGGTCAGACTGCGCACTCCCAGCCGGCCAAGCTTATCAAAAAAGGTAAGCCACTCTTTCTGCGAGAGATCGGGGCGATCGTGCATCTCGTGGGCGTAAAAACAATAGTCGCAATGGAGATTGCACTTGCCGGTCAGCGAAATGTCGAAATCCCCGGGCCGGTCCGAAATCTGCGCGTACTCCTCGGGAGCCAGGAACACCTGCCCGTCAGCGGCCGGCTCAATGAACCCTCCTTCCAGGAGATCGTCCAAGAAGGCCTGGACATCCCGGTGCACGTCTTCAAGGGTAGCCCCTTCGAATTCCTGGAATAGCGTATCGACGATTTTCCCGGTGTCATGCTCTCCATCCAGCTTTTTCCAGACCGCGAGGGCAGTGGGGTTGATGGCCTTTTCCTGCCTTGTATCGGCGTTATACAGGATGGCATTATCGCCCGAAAGGCAGGTTGATACAGAACCCGCCCTGGCATACTTAATCTGCTTCTCGAATCCGCTCATGAGCACTACCACGGTCCCCTGGAACCTAGGATATTTATTAAGGGGTAGTTTAGGGCATGAAGGGATATTTGTCAAACGAAAAAAGAGGTTGGATGCGAGAGGCTAGAGGCGATTAGAAGAAAAAGAGGTAAAGGGGTAGAGGGGTTGAGGAGGGCACACAAAAGGAAAAAGTAAAAAGGTAAAAGGTAAAAGTAAGAAAAACACTCAGTGTTAGTGTTTGTGTTTGAGATATGATCAAAAGTTGTGTATGGGTATGAAAGAGGTGTGTCGTATGCTATTAAATCAAGTTCAACCACAAACTAAATTTAAGGGAGCATACGACACATGGAAAATTGTATCAGAGAGAGCTTTCGCAGTCTATGGCAGATGCCCTTGAACGAGATCCTGAAGGAAGGGGCTCAGCAGCTGGTCGAGAAGGCCGTGGCCGCCGAGTTCGAGGCGTTTTTAGAGGCGCACTCGGGCTTATTGGATGAGCGGGGGCGAGCGGCGGTGGTACGCAATGGGCATAACCCGGAGCGCGAGTTCGTGACCAATGCCGGGGTGATGAAGGTAAAAGTACCGCGGGTGAGAGACCGGCGAGCGCAGGCGAGCAATCGAGCCGTTTTTCACAGTGTGTTGCTACCGCCCTACCTGCGGCGCAGCCGAGACATGAACGACCTGATCCCGTACCTCTACCTGAAGGGCATCTCGACCTCGGCGTTCGAGCAGGTGCTGGGGCACATCGTGGGCGAGGAAGTGGAGCTGTCGGCCAGCACAGTGGTGCGACTGAAGGAGAAGTGGGCGCAGGAGTACGCCGACTGGACCCAGCGGGACCTGCGGGGCAAGCGCTACATCTACTGGTGGGCCGATGGGGTGTACTTCAACGTGCGCCTGGAAGGGGGTCGGAACTGCATCCTGGTGATCATCGGGGTGACCGAGAGCGGTCGCAAGGAGGTGGTGGCCATCCGGGATGGCGTGCGGGAGAGCGAGCTGTCCTGGCTGGATGTGCTGCTGGAGCTGAGGGAACGTGGGCTGGAACTGGGGCCGTTCCTCGCCGTCGGAGACGGGTCCCTGGGGTTCTGGAACGCTTTATGCAAGGTCTATCCTGAGACGCGGCAGCAGCGCTGCTGGGTGCACAAGACGGCCAACGTGCTGGACAAGCTGCCCAAGTCTGCCCAGCGCGAAGCCAAGCAGCTGATCCACCAAATCTACCTGGCAACGAGCAAGGAGGAGGCGTTGGCGGCATTCGCGCGCTTTGAGGAGCAGTATGCCCGCTTCGAGAAAGCGGTCAAATGCCTGGTGAAGGACAAGGACGAAACGTTGGCGTTCTACGACTTCCCGCGGGAGCACTGGAAGCATATCCGCTCCACCAACCCGATCGAGTCCGCGTTCTCGACCGTGCGCCTGCGAACCTACAAGACCAAGGGCTGTGGCACGAGGGAGGCGACGCTCACCATGGTCTTCAAGCTGGCGGAAGCAGCAGAAAACGGCTGGCAGAGGTTGCACAGCTATGGCTTACTGACTCTGGTCGCTTCCGGGATCAAGTTCGTCGATGGAGTAATGCATGCGGCATGACAAACTGCATCTTCCGTACACAACATTTGCAAATATCTCCCAGAAAACAGCCAACGAAAGAATGCGAAAAATCTGTTATTAGTGTTCCGAATTGCGATGGCTTATTCTCGTAGTGGCAGAATTGACCCAACAGGGAACGTGACACGTGGAACATGGGACCTTCAGGGAAAGGGGACGGCAAGAAAAGGGGACGGTACTTTAATTCTTGTATTCTTTATTGAACAACAGGAAGTTTACAAGTTTTAAAGTACCGGCC
>Ga0116153_10001919_pt1 | contig 17456 bp, 17 predicted proteins | sample AD_UKC028_MetaG_FD_89896 | JGI IMG/M metagenome (GOLD analysis project Ga0116153, IMG submission 89896) | Active sludge microbial communities of municipal wastewater-treating anaerobic digesters from USA - AD_UKC028_MetaG | ecosystem: Engineered > Bioreactor > Anaerobic > Digestate | place: USA...
CTGTAGAACATAGAAAGGATTAACCATGCGTCACCGTTTGGGACTTCGCAAACTCAACCGTACCAGCAGCCATCGCCTGGCGATGCTGCGCAACATGACCGTTTCCCTGCTCAAGCACGAGGCAATTAAGACTACCGTGCCGAAGGCAAAGGAGCTACGCCGTGTCGTCGAACCGATGATCACGCTTGGCAAGACGCCGACGCTCGCCAACAAGCGTCTGGCGTTTGACCGTCTGCGCGACAGAGAGATCGTCGTCAAGCTCTTTGCAGAAATCGGACCGCGCTATGCAACCCGTCCAGGCGGCTATCTGCGCATCCTCAAGTGCGGCTTCCGCGTCGGCGATAATGCCCCGATGGCGTTCGTCGAACTTGTCGATCGTCCGGAGCCTACCGAGGCCGTGGAAGTTGACGAGGCGGCAGCCTGATCGATTCGGGAATGCACAAGCAAAAGAGGCCGGGAATTCCCGGCCTCTTTTAATTTGGCTCCGCCAATCGGCAAGTCTCTACTAGTGTTGCAGGATTTTCGAGAGAAACTGTTGCGCCCGCTCCGAGCGCGGCGTGCCGAAGAAGTCGTCCTTCTTCGCGTCCTCGACAATTCGGCCTTCGTCCATGAAAATGACCCGGTGGGCAACCTTTCGTGCAAACCCCATCTCGTGTGTTACGCACATCATGGTCATGCCTTCCTCAGCCAGTTCGACCATGACGTCGAGCACCTCGTTGATCATCTCCGGATCAAGTGCCGATGTCGGTTCATCGAACAGCATGCAGATTGGATCCATTGCGAGTGCTCGGGCGATGGCAACGCGCTGTTGCTGCCCACCTGACAAGGCGCCGGGAAATTTGCCGGCCTGTACTGTCAGGCCAACGCGGTCGAGAAGCTTCATGGCCTTTTCACGCGCTTCGTCCTTACTCCGCTTCAGCACCTTGATCTGGCCGATGGTCAGGTTTTCAACAATGCTCATGTGCGGGAATAGCTCGAAGTGCTGGAAGACCATGCCGACGTGGGCGCGCAGCTTCGAGAGATTGGTTTTCGGATCGCCGACCGAAGTCCCCTTGACGACGATTTCCCCCTTCTGGAATGGCTCAAGGCCATTGACGCATTTAATGAGCGTCGATTTTCCGGAGCCCGAAGGGCCACAGACCACAACGACCTCGCCTTTCTGAACGCTGGTTGTACAGTCAGCCAGAACCTGGAACTGGCCATACCATTTCGAAACATTGTTGATCTCGATCATGAACTGAATCTCGCTTGAAGGTGCTTCACCAGCCGTGATGCGGAGAAGCAGATGACGAAATAGACGACGCCGGAAAAAAGGAGCAATTCGACCAGTCGACCGTCGCGATCGCCGACCTTGTAGGACGTACCGAAAAAGTCCGAAAGGCCGATGACGTAGACCAGCGAGGTGTCCTGGAAGAGGATGATGGCCTGAGTCAGGAGCAGCGGAAGCATATTGCGGAAGGCCTGGGGAAGAATGATCATGCGCATTGTCTGCCCCGGCGTGAGGCCGAGCGCCAGACCGGCCGAAGCCTGTCCCTTGGCGACGCTCTGGATGCCGGCTCGAATGATTTCCGAATAGTAGGCCGCTTCAAACAGCGCGAACGCAACCAAGGCAGAGGTCATGCGAATATCGCCAATGTCGTTGCCGAAGACCGACCTCAGCAACTGCGGGACGATCAGATAGAACCACAGGATGACCATGACCAACGGAATCGAACGGAAAAGATTGACGTAGGCAGTGGCGAGATAGGACAGTACCTTGTTTTGGCCGAGGCGCACGACGGCAAGTATCGTCCCCCAGACAATACCGACGACGATCGCCGTCAGGGTGACTTCCAGGGTAACCAGCATGCCCTTGGCGAGAAACGGGAGGGCGCCGGGGATCGAAGACCAGTCGAATTCATGCATGTCTATTTTCCTCCGACATATCCGGGGACGCGGACTTTCTGCTCGACGTGCCGCATCAGATACATGACGACGACGTTGATCAGCAGGTAGAGCAGCGTGACGGCAATGAAGGCTTCGTAAGGCTGGGCGGTAAAATCGACCAGTTGTTGCGCCTGACGGGAAAGCTCGATCAGGCCAATTGTCGTCGCGACTGACGAGTTCTTGAATACGTTGAGAAACTCGGAGGTCAGCGGCGGCATGATGATGCGATAGGCCATCGGCACCAAGACATGGCGATAGACCTGCGTCAGCGTAAAACCCATCGCCAGTCCGGCGCTTTTCTGGCCACTTGGCAGCGATTCGATTCCGGAACGAACCTGTTCGGCGACGCGGGCGGCAGTAAACAATCCCAGGCAGATCATCGCGGCGATGAACTGCTGCGCCAGCGGGTCCATCTGCTTGAAGGCAGTGCCCAAATTGGCCGGCAATAGTTCGGGAAGGACGAAATACCAGATGAAGAGTTGTACCAGCAGCGGGATATTGCGAAATATCTCGACGTAGGTAGCGGCGATCAGCGATAGCCATCGGTTGGGTACGGTGCGCAAAACGCCGATGATTGAGCCGACGACCAAAGCGATAACCCAGGCGCTCAAGGACAGGGCTACTGTCCACTGAAGCCCCTCCAGCAGCCAGGTCAGGTAGGTTCCTTCCCCGGTTGCACTGGGTTGGAGGAATATTTCCCAGTTCCAGTTGTATGCCATGACTACCCCGATTCAAAAAAGGCTGCCAGAAAATCTATTCTGACAGCCTGTTGACCACAACTGTTGGGTTTAATCGAAAGCCTTGTCGTTTGGCATCTTGTACAGCGCCTTCATTTCTTCCGACATCGGCATGTTGAGGTTCAGCCCCTTGGGCGGAATCGGGTTCATGAACCACTTGGCGTAGATTTTATCCGCTTCGCCGGAAGTCATTGCCTTGGTCAGCGCCGCATCGACAACCTTCTTGAATTCCGGGTCGTCCTTGCGCAGCATGCAGCCATAGGCCTCCTTGGACTGCGCCGTGCCGGTAACAACCCAATCGCCGGGCTTCCGAGCCTTGGCGATTTCACCGTAAAGCAGTGCGTCGTCCATCATGAAGGCGACAGCGCGGCCGGTTTCCAGGGTCAGGAACGACTCGCCGTGATCCTTGGCGGAGATGATATTCATGTTCATATTTTTTTCTTCGTTCATCTTGCGCAGCAAGCGTTCGGAAGTCGTGCCCGCGGTCGTGACGACGTTCTTGCCGGCGAGATCCGGGAAGTCCTTGATGCCCGAGTCTTTTTTGGTCAACAACTTGGTGCCGATGACGAAGATGGTGGTCGAAAATCCGACCTGCTTCTGGCGTTCGAGATTGTTGGTCGTCGAACCACACTCCATGTCGATCGTGCCGTTCTGGACAAGGGTGATGCGATTGGCCGAGGTAATGGGCATCAGCCTGGTGTCGAGCTTGGCCAGCTTGAGGTTTTCCTTGACGCCCTCAACGGCTTTCATCATCAGTTCCTGCGAATAGCCGATGACCTGCTGCTGGTCGTTGTAGTACGAGAACGGTATCGATGACTCACGGTGGCCGAGGGTAAGCGAGCCGGTGTCCTTGGCTTTCTTGAGTGTCGGCGATTCCTGAGCCAGCGCCGGGGCAGTGGCGAACGCAGCCGCGATCAATGCAGCGGAAACGAGTTTGGTAATGTGCATAGTCTTCCTCCTGGGTTGAGTCTTGTTGTGAATGGTTAGGTTTGACAGCTTCGTTGTAGCAAGTTCATTGGCAGTTCAATTGGGTGATCGTTGCTACCGCGACATTTCCACAGCCTTCATAGTGGATGCTGGTAAAGCTTAACATCCTTGCGAGCGCAATGCCCCGCCCATTTGGATCGCAGGCGCGGGCCGGATCCAGTTCCAGATAGTCATGCCAAGCGAAACCCTGACCTTCGTCGGCAATGCGCAGTGTGATCTGGTGTGATTCCCGGAGAAAGCTGAGACGGACGCGCTTCCTAGCATTGTCGGGGTGGGCACTGCGCCGGTCAACCTCGCTTTTCCAGCGATTATCGAGCGCCAGACGGGATTTTTCCTCGTAGGTCAGGCCGAGGTTCCCATGTTCGACGCCATTGACCAGCAGTTCGGAGATGCCGAAGAGGGCGGCTTCCGAATTCGGACAGGCCTGGGCGACCAGCGTGGCGAGTTCGCCGGCTTCTTCCAGCGTGCGAACGGAAAATTCGCAGGCATCCAGGGTTTGCGGCGTCAGGCTGCGGCGTCGTAACTGTTGACGCAGGGCGTTGCGGAACGAGGATTTGGCAAGCGCCGCGTGGACGATGGCAACGAGCGCGTCGCGGTCGTAGGGGGTGTTCAGGAAATGGTAGGCGCCGGCCGCGGCGCCCTCGCGCATCTGCTCGGTGGTCGGCGGCTGCGGCGTCCGCAGGATGATCGGGATGCCGGCCAGGCGCAGTTCGGTCCTGACCTGCCGCAGCTTTTTGAGCCCGCCGCGGTCCGGCATCAGGCAGTCGAAAATCATCAGGTCGAATTCGGCAACCGGGTGTTGCAGGATTTTGCAGGCGTCATTCAGGTTGCCAGCAGAATGGAAGGTGATACCGGGTTCGGCGCGGAAACAGTCGACCATGGTTCCGAGAGCCGCTGGGTCACTTTCAACCAGAAGAAGGTGTGCCTTGATCATGACATTCAGTATAAGAGAAAATCAGGCGCTTTCGGCGGCCCGCTCTTGCTGCTGCAACGTCCACATCCGGGCGTAGTGGCCGCCGCCGGCGAGCAGGGCGGCGTGTGTTCCGCGCTCGATGATGTGGCCGCCCTGCATCACCAGAATCTCGTCGGCATTCATGACCGTCGACAGACGGTGGGCAATGACCAGTGTGGTGCGGCCGATGGCGGCGAGTTCGAGTTGGCCCTGGATGGCCCGCTCGGTCGCCGAGTCCAGGGCCGAGGTGGCCTCATCGAAGATCAGGATGGGTGGGTTCTTGAGCAGGGTGCGGGCGATGGCGACGCGCTGTTTCTCGCCGCCCGATAGTTTCAGGCCGCGTTCGCCGACGCGCGTCTCATATTTTTGCGGCAGGGATTCGATGAAGTTGTGCAACTGGGCGGCGCGGGCGGCGGCGAAAACTTCCTCGCGGTTGGCATCGGGGCGCCCGTACTGAATGTTGTAGAAAATCGAGTCGTTAAACAGCACGGTGTCCTGCGGAACGATACCGATGGCCGCGCGCAAGCTGCCCTGTTTCAGTGTGCGCAGGTCGTGGCCGTTGATTCGGATGGCGCCGCCGGTGACATCGTAGAAGCGGAACAGCAGGCGGGCCAGCGTCGATTTGCCGGCGCCCGAATGGCCGACCACGGCCACTGTCTTGCCGGCCGGGACGGAAAAATTCAGATTCCTCAGGATCGATCTTTCCGGGTCATAAGCGAAGTCCACCGCGTCGAAATTGATCTGCAGCGGACCGCCGGGCAGGTCGCGTGCATCGGGTGCGTCGGCGATTTCGCGATTTTCCTTGAGCAGGTTGAACATGCGCTCGAGATCTGTCAGGGCCTGACGGATCTCGCGATAGACGAGTCCAAGGGAGTTGAGCGGAACATAAAGCTGGATCAGGAAGGCGTTGACCAGCACCAGATCGCCGATCGTCATCTGGCCTTCGACCACGCCATTGGCCGCGCGCCACATCATGGCCGTGACGCCGAGCGCGATGATCAGTTGCTGGCCAAGGTTGAGCGTCGACAGCGTGGTCTGGCTGCGCGTCGCGGCGTCCTCCCATTTGAGCATCTGGTCGTCGTAGCGCTGCGCTTCGTAAGCCTCGTTATTGAAGTACTTGACTGTTTCATAGTTGAGCAGGCTGTCGACTGCCCGCGTGTTGGCGGCAGAATCACTTTCGTTGACGGCGCGCCGGATGCCGATGCGCCAGTTGCTGACCATGACCGTGAACACGATGTAGGCGGTCAGCGAAACGATGGTGATCAGCACGAAACCGAGGTCGTACTTGACGAACAGGATGCCGAGGACGAGCCCGATTTCGACCAGTGTCGGCAGGATGGAATAGAGGGTGTAGGAAATCAGGCTGGAGATTGACCGGGTGCCGCGTTCGATGTCGCGCGACATGCCGCCAGTCTGCCGTTCGAGGTGAAAGCGCAGGCTCAGCGCGTGCAGATGACGGAAAACTTCGAGTGCGACCTGACGTACGGATTGCTGCGTGACGCGGGCGAAGAGAAATTCGCGAAGTTCGGTGAACAGGGAGGTCGAGAAGCGCAGCAGGCCATAAAGCAGGAGCAGCAATACGGGCAGGGCCAAGGCCTGATCGGCGACGGAAAAACCGTCGATCATGTTCTTGAATACCACCGGGACGCTGACGCTGGCGACCTTGGCTGCAACCAGGCAGGCCAGTGCGGCCAAGACCCGCAGGCGATAGGCCCAGAGGTAGGGGAAGAGCAGGCGCAGCGTCGGCCACACGTGAGATTCCGGCAGGGGCTGGCCTGCCGGGGCTTTGGAAAGGTAGCTTGCGTGGCGCATGTTGGGGAGTGCCTTGTTTATGTTTTCGCCAGTATATGAAAACTTCCGCGAATCCGCGAAAATCCTGTTTTATCTGAAATTGGACGAATCATGGGCGTCGACCGCATCAGTCTCCCGCAGAAACAACCGTCGCTTCGCGTCATGCCGATGCCGGCCGATCTCAATCAGAACGGCGATGTCTTCGGCGGTTGGGTCATGGCCCAGGTCGACGTGGCCGGCGCGATTCCCGCCATGCACCGTGCCGGTGGTCGCGTGGCAACGGTTTCAGTCAATTCCTTCCAGTTCAAGCAGGCAATATCCGTAGGCGATGTGGTCAGCCTCTACGCCGAAGTCGTGCATGTCGGGCACACCTCGATCACCGTCAATGTCGAGGTCTATGCCGAACGGAACTACGCTGATCTGCAGACGGTCAAGGTGACAGAAGCGCAACTAACCTACGTCGCCATCGACGGAAATGGCAAAAAACGTTCCGTTCCGCCAGAAAATACGTAGAATCAGATAAATACAAAACTCTGTTCAGGTGAAGTAAGAGAATGAGAAAAATGACTATGCGTACCGTGCCGGCGCTGATTCTGGTTGCATTCTCCGGTGCTGCCTCGGCCGCCGCCTTCCAGCTCCTCGAGCAAAACGCGAGCGGCATTGCCACCTCCTACGCCGGTTCAGCGGCAGTCGCCGAAAACGCCAGCACGATTTTCTTCAACCCGGCCGGCATGACGCAACTGCCGGGGCTTCAGCTTTCTGCAGGGGTGGCCGGTGTCGGCCCGAGCTTCAAGTTCAGTAACGATGGTTCGAGCGGCTTGCTGGGTACCGGCGGTGACGGCGGCAATGCGGGGAGCTGGGCGGCGGTGCCCAATGCCTATGTTTCCTGGCAAATGGCGCCGGACTGGTTCATCGGTCTCGGCATCTCGTCACCCTTCGGTTTGAAGACCGAATACGATAGCGACAACTGGATCGGCAAGTATCAGGCGGTGAAGTCCGAAATTACGACGGTGAATTACAACCCGTCGCTGGCCTGGAGGGTCAATGACAAAGTGTCGCTCGGCCTCGGTCTCAGTTATCAGACCATCGACGCCGAGTTGACCTCCGCCGTGCCCGGGCCACTCAGCTCGTCGAAACTGAAGGGGGACGATGCTTCCTGGGGCTGGAATGCCGGGGCGCTGTTTACGCTCTCGCCGGCGATGCGGGTCGGCGTTTCGTATCGTTCGGCAGTAGATTACACGCTGGAAGGAAACGCGACGACGGCGCTGACGTCGACGCCGGTCCACGCCGACGTCAAGTTGCCCGATACGGCAACGCTGTCGGTATGGCAGCAGGTTTCCGACCGCTGGGAGGCGATGGGCGACCTCTCCTATACCAACTGGAGCACGCTGCAGAGCCTGAATGTGATCAGCAGCAACACCGGGGCGCAGATCGGCAGCGAGAACTTCGGTTACAAGGATTCCTGGCGCATTGCGTGGGGTGCGGCGTACAAGGCGAACGAGGCGTGGAAAGTGAAATTCGGCATTGCCTACGACACGACGCCGACCACCAACGGCGACCGTTCGGCCCGCGTACCGGATAACGACCGCATCTGGTTCTCTTTCGGTGGCCAGTGGAATGGCGGCGCTTACGGCAAGATCGACGCCGGGTACGCTTACCTGTACCTCAAGGACGCGGATATCAATCAGACCAAGACTTATCCGGGCGGCATCAGCAGCAACCTGCGTGGTTCGTACAGCAACAGCGGCCAACTGCTGGGCGTTCAGTACTCGAACGGTTTCTAGGTTTTTTCCGTTGTCTCGCCGAGCGCCGAACGCAGGCGCCTGGCGAAAACCTTCATTTCCTTGGCCGCCTGAATGTCGCCCTTGGCCTCGGCTACGGTGATGCCGCGCTCGTAGGCGGCCAGTGCGCCGGTGTGGTCACCGCTATCGAGAAGCGCCTTGCCGAGCGCCTTCCAGGCGGCAGAATACTGATTGTCGCGGTCGACGGCGTTCTGGAAGCAATTTGCTGCCTTGGCCGAATCACCGTCCTTCAGGTATTCGTTGCCGAGCGAGAAGCGGAGCAGGGCGCTGTCGCGCGGACCGCCGAGCATTTTTTCCAGGGATTCGATGCGTGGGTTCATGGGCTACCAAGGCTAAAATAGAAATTTGCAATCCGGATACAGGAAGCTAGACATGGCCAAGACCATCATCGCCACACCCCACGCCCCGACCGCCATCGGCACCTATTCGCAAGCCGTGCGCGTCGGCGACACCATTTACATGTCCGGGCAGATCGGCCTCGATCCGGCGACCATGCAGATGGTAGACGGTATCGATGCGCAAATCGTTCGCGTTTTCGAGAATCTCAAGGCCGTTGCCGAAGCGGCGGGCGGCTCGCTGGCCGATGTTGTCAAGCTCAATGTCTTCCTGACCGACCTCGCCAATTTCGCGCGAGTCAACGAGACGATGGCCAAATACTTCAGCCAGCCGTATCCGGCGCGCGCGGCAGTCGGCGTCAAGGAGTTGCCACGCGGTGCACTGGTCGAGGCGGATGCCGTGATGCATCTGGGCAAATAAGCGGCCGATGAGCGTTGCCGGGGTGCCGGCCCCTGCTTCTGCCACGCCTTCCCCAGCCATTCGCGCCCCCGAGGCACTGCGCAAGAAGCTCGCCAGGATCGGTCTCCACAACGAGGCCGATTTGCTGGTGCACCTGCCTTTGCGCTACGAGGATGAAACCCGCATTACGCCAGTCGCGCAGGCGCCGTGGGGTGAGCCGTTGCAGGTCGAGGTGGTGGTCAGCAGTTGCGAAGTGCAGTTCCGGCCGCGCCGCCAAATGGTCGTTCGTGCGCTCGATGAAAGCGGCGAGCTGACCATGCGCTTCTTCAGTTTCTATCCCAGTCAGAAGGCAGCGCTGAGCGAAGGTTCGCGGGTCAGGGCCTTCGGCGAAATCCGCGGCGGCTTCTTTGGTGCCGAGATGGTGCACCCGCGTTTCCACAAGATCGGCGAGGGAGGGCCGCTGCCGACGGAATTGACGCCGATTTATCCGTCGACCGCAGGCGTTGCCAATTCGGCCCTGCAAAAACTGATCGGCAAGGCGCTGGAGACGGCCGAATTGTCGGACACACTGCCCGACGAGCTGCGCCAGCGACTCAAGTTACCCGGACTTGCCCGCAGCCTGCATTTCCTGCACACGCCGCCGCCGGGCACCGATCTCGACACGCTGCACGCCCGCAATCATCCGGCCTGGCGGCGCGTCAAGTTCGACGAGGTGCTGGCCCAGCAACTGTCGCTGCGCCGCGCCTATCTCGCCCGCCGCGAGCAGGGCGCGCCGGTGCTCGTGGCGCGCAATGACCTCGGCGCCCGGCTGCTCGATCAGTTGACCTTCGGTCTGACCGGCGCCCAGTTGCGGGCGATGGCCGAAATTGCTGCCGATCTCGCCCAGCCCTACCCGATGCAACGCCTGCTGCAAGGCGACGTCGGCGCCGGCAAGACCATCGTCGCCGCGCTCGCCGCCTGCCAGGCAATCGCGGCCGGCTGGCAGGCCGCCTTCATGGCGCCGACCGAAATCCTTGCCGAACAGCATTACCTCAAATTGAAGGATTGGCTGGAGCCGCTCGGCATCCGCGTCGCCTGGCTCTCGGGCAGCCTGAAGAGCAAGGCCAAGCGCGAGCAACTGGCGGCGACGGCGGCCGATGCGCAACTGGTCGTCGGTACCCATGCGTTGATTCAGGACGGCGTCGATTTCGCCCGGCTGGGACTGGCCATCGTCGACGAGCAGCACCGCTTCGGCGTTGCCCAGCGGCTGGCCCTGCGCAAGAAGGGCAGCAACCCGCACCAGTTGATGATGTCGGCGACGCCGATTCCGCGCACGCTGGCCATGAGCTACTACGCCGACCTCGATGTCACCGTGCTCGACGAGTTGCCGCCCGGCCGCACGCCGGTCAAGACGCGGCTGGTGGCCGACAGCCGGCGCGACGAGGTCGTTGGGTTCGTCAAGCGACACGTCGAGGAAGGCCGCCAGGCCTACTGGGTTTGCCCGCTGATCGAGGAATCGGAAGCCCTGCAATTGCAGACCGCGCAGGAGACCTACGAAACGCTTTTGGCCGAATTGTCCGGGTTGACCGTCGGACTCGTGCATGGGCGCCTGAAGGCCGATGAAAAGCAGGCGGTGATGGCCGCCTTTGCTGCCGGCGACATCAATGTGCTGGTGGCGACGACGGTGATCGAAGTTGGGGTCGATGTGCCGAATGCCAGCCTGATGGTCATCGAGCACGCAGAACGCTTCGGCCTTTCGCAACTGCACCAGTTGCGCGGCCGCGTCGGGCGCGGTCGGTACGAATCGAGCTGCGTCCTGATCTACGCTGGCCCGCTCGGCGAGGTCGCCCGCCAGCGGCTGAAGATCATCTACGAGAATACCGACGGTTTCGAGATCGCCCGCCAGGATTTGCAGATTCGCGGCCCCGGCGAATTCGTCGGCAGCCGGCAAAGCGGCGTGCCGCTGCTGCGCTACGCCGATCTTGAGCTGGATGCCGACTTGGTGGAAATGGCCCGCAATGTCGCCGAGGAAATGCTGACCGAACATGCAGAGCTGGCCGAGCGCCACCTTCAGCGCTGGCTCGGGTCGCGGGAGGAGTTGCTGAAGTCGTGATTGCAAGCGCGCTTTACGTGTGAATGAACGCCTGGCGGCATGATGTATGATTGAAAACACGCCCTTTCCAGCACAAGGTTTTTCATGACTTCGGCCACGATCAAGCTGTTCTTGCCGCACGGCGATGCTAAGCGCCTTCGCGTTGGTGAGGTGTCCAATTGGACAGGAAAAGCGCTTGCAGCCCCACGAACCGAACTCGATGACTTACTTCTTCGCGAAGAGGCGGAGAGCGCTGGTGTCTATTTCCTCTTTGGGGCAGACACCGAAAGCGGCGATGCTTTGGCCTACATCGGGGAAGCTGAAGTGATTCGGGATCGTATCAAGCAGCATAAGGCCAGGGATTTCTGGAACGCTGTTGTGATTTTTGTCAGCAAGGACGAGAACCTGACCAAGGCCCATATTCGTTACTTGGAGAACAGGCTTCTCAGTGAGGCGAAGCGAGCGGGGCGTTATCGCCTTGAAAAATACAATACGAACAACTCGAAACTGCCAGAGTTAGATCGCGAAGATATGGAAGTTTTCCTTTCTCGCATTCAGCAAGTTCTCCCGGTGCTTGGGTCGGATTTGCTGACGCCAATCGCTGGTTCCAGTAATTCCACAAAACCCCAGAAAGAACTGTTTTGCAAGAACAAGAGGGCGATTGCCCGGGGAAGAAGAACAGAAGGTGGGTTCGTTGTCTTTAACGGTTCCTCTGCGGTAGCCACCGAACGTCCATCAGCAGAGGCTCAGCACCCATACGTGGTCGTATTGAGGAAGAAGTTAGTTAAAGACCAGACACTTGTTGAAAAAGATGGGTTTCTGGTTTTTACGAAAGATGCAGAGTTCGATAGCCCAAGTGCGGCTGCTGCGGTGATTCATGGTGGTGGGGCCAATGGGCTAACCGCATGGAAAAACTCTGGTGGCAAGACCCTAAAGCAACTTGAAGAGGGTTAGGTAGAGTCAAGCCGGGGTTTCAAATGAACCGGTGACCGGGCGGAGCCTTTGCGCCGAACTGCTTTCGCAGCCAGAATTTGCCCTGAAAATCACGTCGACCGCAACAGTCGGTTTTTAGTCGAAGAATTCCTCGATCAGCCGCGCGACTTCCGCGGGCTGGTCGTGGTGCAGCATGTGGTCGGTGTCCTCGATCCATTTTTCCTCGACAGCGGCGAAACAGGCCTGGCGTTCGTCCCAGTCGCCGGGGCGGGTAGCAAAGTCGCGGACGACCCAGGAGTCGCGGCCGGCGACCCAGAGCACCGGGCAGGTGACTTGTTTCCAGATGGCCATCGACTCTTCAAGCCGGAACAGATAGGGGGCGGGTGCCTTGTGCCAGGGGTCGCCGTTCCAGATGACCCCGTGGCGGCGCTGGCCGGCCTTGTTCTCGCCGTCGCCGATGCGCCCGAGGTGCTTGGCGAGAAAGGCGGCGCGCTCCGCCGTCAGGTAGCGGTCGTTGTGCAGTAGGCGGCGGGCGAAGGCGGCGCGATCGGCATGGACGTGCATGCGCGGCGGCGTCTTCAGCGTCCCCAGCCATTTTTCGTAACGTTCGGGGGCCATCTCGGGTGGATTTGGCGCGATGCCGAAGCCCTCCAGTGTGACAAGCCTTTCGACCCGCTGCGGGCGGATGCCGGCATACAGGCAGGCGAGGATGCCGCCCATGCTGTGGCCGGCGAGCCTGATTTTGCCTGCGGGCGCGTAGCGGTCGATGATGGCTTCCAGGTCGCCGATGTGTTCGGCGAAGAAATACGGACGATTGAGCCAGATAGAGAGGCCAAAGCCGCGCCAGTCGGGGGCGACGATGTTCCAGTCGCGCTCGAGTTCGTCGACGACGAACTGGAACGAGGCGGATACGTCCATCCAGCCATGCAGCAGGAACAGCATGGGCGCATCGGGTCGTCCCCAGCGGCGAATGTGCAGGCGGACGCCGGGCAGGTCGAGATATTCGGAGCGCGATGTGAGCATGTCGGAGATAATGCCGTTTCCCAAGTTGCGATTCTGACACGCGGATACGGATAGCGAATGAGTGACGGAACGGAAAAATCTGGCGGCGGGCAGTTTCGGCTGTTGAAGACACGGCGTTTCGCACCGCTGTTCCTGACCCAGTTCCTTGGCGCCTTCAACGATAACCTCTACAAGAACGCGCTGATCGTACTGGTCACGTTTCAGTCGGCACAGTGGACGTCGATGCGTCCGGAAATCCTCGCCAACCTCGCTGCGGGGCTGTTCATCCTGCCTTTCTTCTTCTTTTCGGCCACCGCCGGGCAACTGGCCGACAAGTATGACAAGTCGATGCTGGCGCGGCTTACCAAACTCCTCGAAGTCGTGATCATGATAGTCGCGATCGCCGGGTTCCTGCTGCACAGCCTGGGCCTGCTGCTGTTCGCATTGTTCCTGCTCGGCCTGCAATCGACCCTGTTCGGGCCGATCAAGTTCGCCATCCTGCCGCAGCACCTGAGCGAGCAGGAACTGGTTGGCGGCAACGCCCAGGTCGAGGCCGGTACCTTCGTCGCCATTCTGGTCGGCACCCTGGCCGGCGGCCTGCTCGCCGGGGCCGGCGTCGAGCCGGTCTGGATCGCCATGGCCGGGCTCGGGGTTGCCGTGGCCGGCTATCTGGCCAGCCGAGGCATTCCCGTTGCGCCGCCACCGGCACCGGAATTGACGGTCAACCCCAATCCGCTGACCGAAACGTGGCGCAATATCGGCTTCGCACGCGAAAACCGGACGGTGTTCTTGTCGATCCTCGGTATTTCCTGGTTCTGGCTCTACGGGGCGTTGTTTCTGGCCCAGATTCCAGCCTACGGAAAATATGTGCTGGGCGGCGGCGAGGCGGCGGTCACCCTGTTGCTGGCGACGTTCACGGTCGGCATCGGCAGCGGGTCCCTGCTTTGCGAGCGCTTGTCGGCACGCCACGTCGAACTCGGGCTGGTGCCGCTGGGGTCGATCGGGCTGACCGTTTTCGGACTCGATCTGGCCTTTGCCTCGCTGGCCCTGCCGGCGGTGACGGGCGAACTGCCGGTCGGCGCGCTGCTCGGCCAGCCGGGTGTCTGGCGGGTGCTCGCCGACCTGTTGCTGCTCGGCCTGTTCGGCGGACTCTTCATCGTGCCGCTCTATGCGCTGGTGCAACTGCGCAGCGATCCGGAAAAGCGCGCGCGCATTATCGCCGCCAACAACATTCTCAATGCGCTGTTCATGGTCGTCGGCGCGCTCGCGGCAGCGGCGATGCTGGCTGGCGGGTTGTCGATCCCGCTGCTGTTCGCCGTGGCCGCGATCTGCAATGCCGCCGTCGCGATCTTCATCTACGGACTTGTTCCCGAGTTCCTGCTGCGTTTCGTGGCCTGGGGGCTGATTCATCTTTTCTATCGTCTTCAGGCGCGCGGTGTCGAGCACATTCCGCACGAAGGCGCAGCACTGATCGTCTGCAATCACGTCAGCTTTGTCGATCCGGTCATCCTGATGGCCGTTTCGCCGCGGCCGATCCGCTTCGTCATGGATCACCGCATCTTCCGAACGCCGATCATCTCCTTCGTCTTTCGCCACAGCCAGGCGATTCCGATCGCCCCGGCCAAGGAGGATGCGGCGATGATGGAACGTGCCTTCGACGAGGTCTCGGCGGCGCTCAGGGAAGGCGAGCTGGTCGGCATCTTTCCCGAGGGGCAGATCACCGACAACGGCGAACTCTCCCCTTTCCGGCCCGGCGTCACGCGCATCCTCGAACGTGATCCGGTGCCGGTCATTCCGCTGGCGCTGCGGGGCTTGTGGGGAAGCTTTTTCTCGCGCAAGGACGGCCCGGCGATGAGCAAGCCGTTCCGCCATCCGCTGTTCTCGAAAATTGCCGTCGTCGGCGCCGAGCCGCTGGCGCCAACGCAGGCGACCCCGGCCAGCTTGCAGGAAATCGTCGGGCAACTGCGCGGCGACTGGAAGTAGCAGGACAGTCGGGTAGAATCCCCGCCATGGGATTGCAACTCGACCGGATCAGGGAACGCCTCGACCTTTACGAAAAGCTGATGCGGCTCGACAAGCCGATCGGCATTTTGCTGCTGCTGTGGCCGACGCTGTGGGCGCTGTGGTTGTCGTCGCTCGGCAAGCCGGACTGGATCGTTCTCTGGGTCTTCGTTCTCGGAACGGTGCTGATGCGCTCGGCCGGTTGCGTGATCAACGACTACGCCGACCGCGACTTCGACCGCCATGTCGAGCGTACCAAGGAGCGCCCGCTGACCGCCGGCAAGGTTTCGACGAAGGAGGCCCTTGCGCTTTTCGCCTGCCTCTCGCTGTGCGCCTTCGCGCTGGTGCTGATGCTCGGCAACCCGCTGGTCATCTGGCTGTCGGTCCCGGCCTTGCTCCTTGCCGTCAGCTACCCATTTACCAAGCGTTTCTTCGCGCTGCCACAGGCCTACCTCGGTGTCGCCTTCGGCTTCGGCATCCCGATGGCCTACGCTGCACACCTCGGCGGCGTGCCGGCCGAAGCGTGGTGGTTGCTGCTTGCCAACGTGTTCTGGGCGATCGCCTACGATACCGAATACGCGATGGTCGACCGCGACGATGACCTGAAGATCGGCATCAAGACCTCGGCCATCACCTTCGGTCGCTTCGACGTGGCGGCGGTGATGATGTGCTACGCGACGATGCTGCTCGTCATCGGCTGGGTTGGCTGGGGGCTGCATCTGGGCTGGGCGTTTTACGCCGGGCTGGCGGCCGCCGCGGGCATCTTCGGCCTGCACTATTCATGGATTCGTGGCCGTGAGCGGATGGCCTGCTTCAAGTCCTTTATGCACAACAATTGGGCCGGTGCGGCGATTTTTTGCGGTATCGTCGTCGATTTTCTGGTTTCCGGAAGGAGTTTTGGATGAAAACCCTGATTTTCGGCCTTTTTCTGGCGTCGACAGCAACGTTATGGAGCGCAGGCCCAGCGCTAGCCGCCGACGCCCGCGAACTGGTCAAGTTGCCGGCGCCAGCGCAGGACGCCTTGCGCGAGGAGATGCAGGGCAATCTCGTCGCCCTCAACGAAGTGCTGTCGCTGATGGCCGCCGGCAAGGTAAGGGAAGCCGGCGAGGTGGCCGAGGCCAAACTCGGCCGTTCGGCCATGGGCAAGCATCGCGACAAGCCTTTCGATGCCCGCCCCGGCCCGTACATGCCGCCGGCCATGCACGGCATCGGGATGGATGGTCACCAGGCAGCCAGCGAGTTTGCCGCCGCAGCGAAGACGGGCGACCGCGACAAGGCGCTGGCCTTGCTGCCTAATCTGACAACGGCCTGCGTTGCCTGCCATTTTTCCTATCGGACCCGATGAAATATCATGATCTGCGCGACTTCATGTCGCAGTTGGAAAAGACCGGCCAACTGAAGCGCGTCGGCGTCGAGGTCGATCCCCGCCTCGAAATGACCGAAATCTGCGACCGCGTGCTGCGTGCCGAAGGCCCGGCCATCCTGTTCGAGAAGCCCAAGGGACATAACATTCCCGTGCTCGCCAACCTGTTCGGCACGCCGAAGCGGGTGGCGCTCGGCATGGGCGAGGAATCGGTGCAGGCCCTGCGCGAGGTCGGCAAGCTGCTGGCCTACCTGAAAGAGCCCGAGCCGCCGAAGGGCTTGAAGGATGCATGGGACAAGTTGCCCATCCTCAAGCAAGTGATGAACATGGCACCGAAAACGGTGTCGAGCGCGCCTTGCCAGGAAATCGTCTGGGAGGGCAAGGATGTCGATCTTTCGCGCCTGCCGATCCAGCACTGCTGGCCGGGCGACGTCGCGCCGCTGATTACCTGGGGTCTGGTGGTCACCAAAGGCCCGCACAAGAACCGGCAGAACCTCGGCATCTACCGCCAGCAGGTGCTCGGGCCGAACAAGGTCATCATGCGCTGGCTGGCGCATCGCGGCGGGGCACTGGATTTTCGCGATCACCAGTTGGCCAATCCGGGGCAACCGTTTCCGGTGGCGGTGGTACTCGGTTGCGACCCGGCGACCATTCTCGGGGCGGTGACGCCGGTGCCTGATTCGCTCTCTGAGTACCAGTTCGCCGGCCTGCTGCGCGGTGGCAAGACCGAACTGGTCAAGTGCATCGGCTCCGCTTTGCAAGTGCCCGCTTCGGCCGAGATCGTGCTCGAAGGCGTGATTCATCCGGGTGAAATGGCGCTCGAAGGACCGTATGGCGACCATACTGGCTACTACAACGAGCAGGCCGATTTCCCGGTGTTCACCATCGAGCGCATCACCATGCGCCGCGATCCGATCTACCACAGCACCTACACCGGCAAGCCGCCCGACGAGCCGGCCGTGCTGGGCGTGGCGCTCAACGAAGTCTTTGTGCCGCTGTTGCAGAAGCAATATCCGGAAATCGTCGATTTCTACCTGCCGCCAGAAGGCTGCTCGTACCGCATGGCCATCGTTTCGATCAAGAAACAGTACCCCGGCCACGCCAAGCGCATCATGTTCGGCATCTGGAGCTTCCTGCGCCAGTTCATGTACACCAA
>Ga0116153_10001930_pt1 | contig 17379 bp, 18 predicted proteins | sample AD_UKC028_MetaG_FD_89896 | JGI IMG/M metagenome (GOLD analysis project Ga0116153, IMG submission 89896) | Active sludge microbial communities of municipal wastewater-treating anaerobic digesters from USA - AD_UKC028_MetaG | ecosystem: Engineered > Bioreactor > Anaerobic > Digestate | place: USA...
ACAACCCTGCTTTCCACCATTGGCGGCATCTACGACACCATCGTAGCCCGCCGGGAAGCCAAAGAGGCCCAGAAAAAACAGGAGCGCCTGCAGGCCCAGATGATTGCCGAAGAAAAGCGGCGCTGGGACGAGAACCTGAAGATCCAGCAGCAGCAGCTTGGCATTTCGCGCACCGCGGCCTTGGCCAACATGGAACAAACGCGGAGAAACAACCGCATTGCCGACGATGACGCGAACACCGCAAAACTCCAAAGCTACATAGCCCGCTGGATGCAGATGCTGAATGATCCCGTTGGCGGCCAACGGTTTATTTCCGCAATGAAAGGGGGACGATAGTGAATTTCCCGAGTTCCACAATCCAATCCCCCGCATTGCCCACGGTTGCCGGGTCCATTCTGCGCGCCCCGGAACAGATACGCGGAGCGACCGAACAACAGTTTGGTAAATGGTCCGACTGGCGCCAGAAACAGGCCGAACTAAAACGCCTGGAAGAACTGGCCGCAAACAAGGAAGAGGCCAAAGGCGCGATTATCATGGCACTGCGGGAAACCCCGGAGGGCCAGGAGCTTGCGCAGATGGAACCTTTGCGCACATCCATGGGCTCTCTCGAAAATCTGGATTACGACCAGGTGCAGAACATGGTGGCATCGGCGTATAAGGAGAAGAAGGATAAATCAGAGCGTGAAGCCCTCGCAGCAGGGTCTCAGGCCGCAACAATAGGGTATTTGAAAGAAGGCGGAGAGCCAAGCGTTCAGGGGGCCATGCAATATACGATCAAGAGCAATCCCACATTAGCTAATAGGCCCGAGTACCAAACTCTTGTGAAAACAAGCTTTACCAATGAGCTCACCTCTCAGCAGAGACTGCAGGCGAGTCTTAAAGAACAAAGCCTGGGAATACAGAAGGCACGACTGGCACTACAGAAAGCAAAAGACGCTGAGGCGAAGAATAGCAAGAATGTAGCAGACTTGTTGAAGGTCAAGCTTCTTGCTGGGAATATGCTGTCGAAATCTGAAAAAAGTCTGGACACTGTCAACCAGCAGAATTTCAATACGCAGTCTAAGCTGGCTACTGCCGCATCCATCGCTTTGGCAGAGGCGAGCGGGGACATCACGATGGATCAGGCATTTGATATCGCCATGGAGGTTATATCCAACAAAGCGGATGGGCAGTATGCTGGGACACCTATTTATGGGGCCGTGGCATCCGGAATGGCGCAGCAGTGGGCTGACCCCGGGGTGCAGCCTGTACCGGAAGACTGGGAACTTCTAAAAAAAGTATATCGAGGCATGAAGGGGTTATTTAAGGCTGCGGCCCCCGACCCCACCGCGCCAAGTACGACCCCCCCTCATTTGCCAAGTTCCATCCAGTCTGGGGCAACTACCGTCGTACCTTTTTCGTCATCCTCGACTTCGACATCTACAGAGAAAAAGGTTATTGTTACGAAGAATGGCAAACAGTTCAGACTCCCGGAACGACAGCTGCAGCAGGCCATTTCTGAGGGTTACACACAAGTCCAATAAGGGGAACGCATGAGCAAGCTTGAATTGGAGCCGCTGGAATTAGAAGCAATCGAAGCCCCCGCCCCGAAATTGGAACTGGAGCCATTGGAATTAGAGCCGGTGAGTCTGGCAGCTCCAAGCCCCGGACTAAACATGGCGAATGTGGTCGGGCCTGCGCCCGTTGCTCAGAGTCCTGCGCCCACGGCAATTCGCCGAACAGCCACTGTTCCTTCATCGACCGCGGTAGCCATGCCGGAGCTTCCCCCTGAGCCGGTATCTTCTGCTACGCCTGCGGATGTACTGCGAGAGATTCAACCCACAGCCCAGGATCCAAGTGCTCCGGCCTCGCAGGCTATCAAGAATATTCGACCGGGGGCCGTGGATCCCTCTGAAGGATTTGTCCCTCCGCCTGTGCCGGATTCCTTTGGCACTGAGATTAAAAAGGGCCTTAAATCGGGGTCCGCAGCGGGGGCCAAGGGTCTTGCCAAACTTCCCGGGGCTTTGGTTGACATCTACGCATCAGCGACGAACTCCACGAATCAGATCCTTAATAAGACGCTGGGGACAAACTATTCTACCAATTGGCAGGCAGACCAGCGGTTTTACGATAACCCTGTGACCCGGGCATTGGATGACATCCAAGAGAGGAATGCAGTTGTTGAGGGTAAGTTCGGAGGCAGGGACATATTTCAGATTGCCAAGGACGATGGCTCTACCGGAGTGGCCAGCTACATATTCCACAGCGCAATCGCCACGCTCCCCTTAACGGCTGCCGCCATAGGCATGAGTGCAGCGGGGGCGCCACAAGCGGGAGTCGTGACTTTGTTCGCCGGCACAGGCATAGGTGATAGCTTCGGCGAGCTGCGAGAAAGATTAGACGCCGGCAAAGTTAAGAATTACGGGGCTGAACAGATGGGCAGCCTTCTCAAGGGTCTGGGTGAAGGACTTTGGGAATTGGCAGGATCTGTGCCCATTGGCAAAATGCTTCGGGAATCTACCGCAAAGATAGGAGTCGAGGCCACAAAGAAAAGCTTTGGGGCAACCATAAAGAATGTGGTAAAAAAGGCACTCATTGGTGCCGCAGAAGAGGGCCCGCTGGAAGAGGGCGGCAATAGTCTTACCAATGATCTTATCGATAATATCTCCGGCATAAAGACTCACACGGTACAGGAGATGATCACGAATTTTGTGACTGCTTCTGCGATTGGTGCAACCATCGGTGGCCCTGTGGGGGGTTTGGCGGGAGGCTTGGAGTCGGTAGATGGCGAAGCCCCGGCCCCGGCTGCGATCCCAGCCACAGCACCTACTGCGGCTTCTGCTCCGGCACAGTCGTACCCGATCAGTACTAATGCCCCCGCGGCAAAGAGTGGGGGGCTGATTAAGGGCTCGATGCGGGAAGCTTTGACCGTGCTCAGCTTGAAGCACCCGGAACAATGGTTTGACTTACCGGAAGAGACACAGGCCGAACGCTATCTTGCTCTGCACGAACAGACAAAAGAGCCGGCCACAGCTGCAAAAATGACCGATGCCATGATCCGGTTCAATCGCTGGCTTGGGCAGAATGAGGAGAAATACGCCGACCGGCAGGCTAAAGCTAATGCGCAGTCTCAGGAAAAGCCTGCGATTGCAGTTACCGACGCACAGGCGCAGGCTCAGCCGGCCACATCGGCCCCTGTCTCGATCTCTGAGTCGACCCTGGCGGCAAGGCCCGTACAAGCCAAGGAAACGGCCCCCGCTCCAGCTGCGGCCCCTGCGCCAGCGCAGGCTCCAGCTGCGGCCCCTGCGCCAGTCTCTGCACAAACATCCAAATCCGAGGTTTCGGGCGCGTCAGTAGCTTCCCAGCAGAGTCCCTCCTCTGCCACTGCTGCTGCCGCGCCCACCTCCCTTAAGTTGGAACCCGTCTCTTCGAAGTCAGCTTCTTCGGAACCCGTCTCCGTGGCCAAGCTCAATGCTGCGACAACAGTCAAGCCCAAGACCGTAACCGTGAACGGCAAGACCATACCGGCAGCCAACATCGAAAGCACCGAAGAGCCGGTGAAGCCCGTGGCCAAGCCCAAGAAGGTCTTCTCTGGTGACCTGAATGCAGCCATCGAAGAGGCAGTGAAGCGGATCACGCCTGTAGACTTCACCACGGACAAAAGTTACACTCAGCGGCTCAACCAGATTGTACGCGAAGTCTCCCGGGCCAGGGACGTATCCGAAGACGATCTCGCAAAAGGTGTCTGGCAATCTGAGAAATTGGCAAAGCCGACTCCCGAACAGATGGCCAGCGAAGCTTCTGCGAAAGTAGAACCCGCTGAAGCGAAAGCGGCAGGGACGAAAGCAGCGGAGTCGAAAGCTGCGCCTACATCCGAGAAAACAGCGCCTACATCCGAGAAAACAGTACCCCTGTCTCTCGCGCCTGTCACCCCATACGAACCCAAGAGCAAGGGCCATATGTTCGTGGGCGAAATTGAACTTCCCGGTGGTCAGGTCGCAACAATGTACAAGACAGGAATGAATGAATTTCGAGTCTTGGAGCACGAGGGTGGATATCGCACGGGGCCCGTGGTAAAGGAAGCGACCCTGACATTTACGAGGGGCGATCTCACTTCCAAGGGCAATCGTCCCTTGGAGAACGGCAAGACAGTGCATCGATACACCTTGAAGCCTGAGGCTGCGAAGCTGGTCGCCAATCAGGAATCCGCGAAACCAGAAGCACAAAAGACAACGCAGGAATCCAAATCGACAGCCCAATCAGAATCCAAGTCCAAAACGCCATTGTCCGCAATTGCTCAAATGGAGGCTCAGAATGAAGCCCAGCCGCAAGTGGCCGAAAGGTCTGCATCTACTGCCAAGTCCGAAACTAATTACGTCAAATCCTTCGCCAGAGGGATCGAAAGAGCATCGGGAGTTTCTGAAACAGTTGAACGAGTGGCACCGAGTAGTGACGAGCACCACCGAATCGACGCCCTCGTCAAAGGACTGACCGGGAAGCTGGCCGTCTTCTTCAAAGCGAAGAGCAAGTACGCCGCAGCGCAGGATGCAGCCAACTACAATGGCCGAATCTTCGTCAACGAAGATGCCAAGGGGGCAGGGATCTCGGTCACGTTGCACGAGGCAATCCACGATTTACGGACAAATCACCCTGACCTTCATAAGCAACTGATGTCAGCGCTTCGGGCCACGGTGGCGACCGATTACAAGGCCCAATTCAAGGCGCTGATGGATAAGAAATTCGGCGAAGGCGCGTACGAAGAGATGGAAGGCCGAGGCATAGTTCATGACGAAATCCTCGGATATTTCGCGGGACAGGTGGCAAAAGAAGTAAGCTTCTGGAATAAGGTCTATTTGCGTGCGCCGACTGCGGTGAAGAAGCTGGCCGACATCATCCGCACGCTGCTGGTAAAGGCTCGAAGCAGCAAGTACAGCTACGATATGTCGGATGTCTTTGCCGATGTCGAGGCTATGCGAGATGCCCTGGCCGATGCCGTGGGTGAGGCCATGAATAGGGCGGAGGCTGAAGCTATAGAAGAAAAGAAAGCCAGTTCAGTTATTCGCGAAATAACGACCGATGTCTACGTAGGTGAAGTAGGCATCACACCGGACGCTGCGCTATTCTCCTTAGCTACACTTGAAAGCACCAACGCCGCAGTCAAATTATATGCTCTTCGAAACAAGACCCTGTCCGAGGCAGAGCTGCGGAAGTTTTTCAGAGATACGGAATCCATTGCCAAAATCGTAATCGGCAATCCAATGCTCTACGACTATGAATCGATCGAAGGCTTCTCGCCTTTGCGTGAGAATAGGGATCCAGCTTACAAGCGATCACTCGACTTCACCACGATGTGCAAGAAACGGTATGTCATGCAGGCTACGGTCGATGCAATTCAGGCGAAGATTGGGCGCCCACTGGAGTCCGAAGAATATATGCGGATTCGCAAAGAGCTGCGAGCCAAAGGCGTAGAGACTTCATGCGGAGCGTGTTACGTGGACTCTCGCCGCATCAATATTGCGACTGTACTCAAGAAAGCCATGGATGCGTTCCCAGATGTCCCGAAGCGTGTGTTTCTTACTATGGATGGGCTAACTCGAACTCTTCCAACCAAGTACCCGAAAGCATACAAAGCGGTTCGAGGGCTGTTCGGTGGCACGCAAATAAAAATCCCCGAGCCTCGGACGGAATACAATAGCCAGATCCTACACATCAAGAAGCCAATGATTGCGATGATGAATCGGGCCTCAGGCTTGCGTTGGCAGTCGTGGAGCGATTTCGAGATCCCGCATATTCTGGACGCAATGCAGGCAGTTGTAGACATGGCCGCGATTGAACTGAAGGGGCAGGCTTACACCAAGGTGCCGGCCTTCGCTGAAATCCTCGGGCCCACGGGCATGGCTATCAATATGTCCCTGATCCCGAAAGGCAATGGATTTGAAAATGGGAACCTGGTCTTTGATGAAGCCCAGAGCTTTCCCGTTGAGAGGGCGAAAGAACTCCGTGAGCAGTATGACAACGTTGGCACGATCGCAATCGGCATCTCTGACAAACATATCAAGGCTCTGCTGGAGTCTGACTGGATTGATTACGTTATTCCGTACCATATGAGCGGTCTGAGCGCTCTGTATCGAGACATGATCGGGATGTCGGAGTGGCAAGATTATGCCTCAGAGGAAAGCTTCCGCGATGTTGACACCAATAAGAAGATCGATGATATCGACCGTTACGTGTTTATAAATGAGTACCGCGGCGACAAAAAACTTCTGGATAAGTTGGCCAAAGAGCGCGGCGTGCTGCCACCCTTTGCACGTATGCAGGACTGGGATGGGTACGAGAAACTGGTAACGGATCGCCGAATCTACGACAACAATGGAGATTACTACGAGCAGTCTGCTGTACGTCCGAACTTCGATATGGTCGCAGCCAAGAGGGCAATGAAGGCTTTCGAAGGCGTGAAGGCTGACCCGGACGAGACTACCGTCAAGCTGCTGACGAAGGAATTTGGGGCTGCGGCGATGTTTGCACGGACTCCGGCCATCAATGAGATTGAAGAGAACCCCACATTTCAGCTCGAACCTGTGAAAAAAGCCAAAACCCCCGCATACGAAATCCCACTCTTCGCCCGAGCCAATTACTCCGGCAAGCCTCTGTCTAAGGACAAGATCCAAGACCCATTTGCGAAGATCTATGCAAAGAGCCATAGCATTGACTTTAGCAAGGAGAAGATCTCCAGCGAAGAAGACCTGCTCGAATACATGAACGAGAAGGTGAAAGCGATCAATGTGGAGCTTACGGCCCAGATCGACCCCGAGCCAGTCTACCAGCACGAACTCGCACGCCTTGCCTTGCGCCAAGATCCCGAGGGTATGCAGGCCTACGCGATGGCCACCGGCAACAAGGAGCAGGCGATCAAGATGATCGAGGAGCGCATTTCGACTGAGCGCAAGCGCGTGCTGACTGCGTGGGCGAATTACATCGCAAAAGAGAACGACGAGTACGCGAAGAACCCCTTCATCCAGATGATCATCTGGGAGGGGATCACAAAAGAGATCGCCCCAGACAACGAGAAGAACGCGCCTGAGTTAAGCCCCGGGGCCGTAGCCCAGATCGTGGCGCGAATGGCTGAAACGCAACAGCCGGTCAACTTTCTGAAAGCCTACAACAAGGCGGCGGGAGAGATTGCGCAGCAGGGCACGGAAAAGGTGTCGGTCGACCTGAAGACCAAGGGGAGTTGGGTTCGGATCCCGAGTCTCGCGAATACGGAGAAGACGGCGGAAGACAACACGCCGAAGAAGCAGGAGCCTTTAGAGTGGGAGGAGCGTGGCGGAGAGTTGTTCGCAGATGATGAGAATAAATCCTACAATATTCGCCGTGACGACCGAGTCGACAGTTATCGGGTGTATATAGACGATATCTACATGGGGAACCACGCTACAATTGAATTGGCCAAGGGCCATGCCGAAGACGTCTCAAAGAAGGAAGCCCGGAAGCCACGCGACCCCATTGGCTTCACCAAGAACGTGCAGAAGCTCAAAGAGCTTTCCTCCAACTCGTGGTGTACCAAGACGTATAACGCCGAGCCTTACTTACGCCAAGGCGACTTCTGGCTATACATCCCGCAAGGCAAAGAGACCGCTGAGGTCGCAATTCGTTTCGTCGGTGACAACATCCAAGAAATTCAGGGCGTCAAGAACGACCGCGTGATTCCCATGGAATACTACGAGGAAATCAAATACCTCATTGACACCAAAGGGTGGAAGGGCGCGGACAAACAATTGGAACAGGCGAAACAGGATTTTGAGAAAGAGAAAGCACTCCGCGTAGCACTGGCTGAGCGATCACCAAAGAAGCGATTTACGGATCGTGATACTCTTGGCCGGGTCTTTCAGGCGCGGGGGGCAGCAACTCCCTGGGTCGCTAACGCGAGCATTGGTTACCGTGAGCTATTTCTGGTAGAGGACAAATCTGGGAAGAGGCTTTTCACCGATGGTGTCATGGCCACATACGGAGACGTTCTTGAGACCACGGAGTGGGGCAAGAAGATAATGGCCAACTTCGAGAAAAAGCGACTCATAGGCAAAAAGGCTTCACTCTTAGAGCAGACAGGTCAAGAAAAAAAGAGGGCCACATTTCAGTTCTCCATCGACAAGGCACTTCTGAAAAGCGGGGGCACATCCCTTGTCAAAAGCATCGATGTTTACCGTGCTCCGCTGGACAAGGGCGCTTCGACAAACAAATACAGCATCGAGGTTGACGGATATGAGCTTGTTGGCTTTAACAGTGCAACCATAGCGTCTCTGCGAAAAAACGTCCCGAACTTCCGAATCGAGATACCGAACGGGTCCGGTGTCGAAGGAGCCTACGCGGCGGCCACACTATACTCGGGAGACGAAGCCTTCGGCATGTTGATGCCGATTCGCATGAACCACTTCTTCGAGCCTCGCTTCTTTGAGAACCTCGACTGGAAGACTGAGCCAAAAGAGGGCGGCCCCATGTTCGCCCGCGCCCCCAGAGCTGACACCTTTTTCTCTCCCACCCTCCGCGCTGTGCAGGCTTTAAAGCAGGAGAAGGGAACTGGCGAACAGTTCTTCAACCAGATTGCCAAAGCGCCCGGAGTGAGGGAAGCGGAATGGAAGTGGATGGGCTTGGATGACTTTTTGAAGGGCAAGCCCAGCGTAACCAAGGCGGAGGTTGAGGGGTTTGTTCGGGAAAATCAGGTGCAAGTGGAAGAGGTAAAAAAGGGCAGTGGCGCAACACCAGAACCTGATTTGCTAATGAGATTAAACCGGGCTCTTGCCAAAGAGAACTTTCTTGGGTTTGGCACACCCAATACAGCAATGAAGGCAATACGTGACAACGCAGACTGGATAGAACGTTGGGACATTCAAACCGACGAACTCAAAAATGTTGGTGATGAATATCGAAAATCGTACCTACCGCCAACCAAATACGGAAGTTACGTCCTCCCCGGTGGCGTGAATTATCGCGAGGTGTTGCTGACGCTGCCACAAAAACCTACTTCCTACGCACAGAAGTTTGCCATAGAGGCGTTTGGCAAACCATACGCGGAATTAACAAAATCGGAACAAAGCGCAGTAAGAATCCAAGTTATGAATGAGAGCAAGAGCTATCGGTCTTCCCACTGGTCCGAGCCCAACGTAATTGCGCACTTTCGCCTGGATGACCGTACCGGTCCCGATGGCGAGAAAGTTCTATTCATAGAGGAAATCCAGAGTGATTGGGCGAGGGAGGCGAGGGATAAGGGAATCAACCAGAAGACAAACCTTGAATTCCGCAGCGTCAAAGGCGGCGTCGATGCCTACCTGAATGGCGAGCGAATGGGATTCTGGCCCAACACTGAAACCGCAGAGCGCGACCTTCGGGACCATCCGAATTATCACAACGCCATAGAGGGTGTCCCCAACCAGCCCTTTCTCAAAAACTGGGAAGAACTGACGCTGAAGCGCGTTCTGCGTATGGCAGCCGAAGAGGGTTATGATCGGGTGGCGTGGATCAACGGGGAACAAACAGCGGACCGGTATGACCTGAGCAAACAGATTGATGAGATATTATTTTGGGGTCCTGACGCTGGAGGAGATTTTGCCGCTTCCGAAGGCGAAGTAGGAATAAGCATCTACGACAAGAAAGGCAACGCCATAAAAGAACAAGAGATTGTCACCCACAAAGAACTGAAAGATCTTGTCGGTAAAGATGTGGCCAAGCGAATTATAGAAGGCGATGCACCCCAAGCTGAAGGCCAAAACAAAGGAGTTAAAGTTCTAAAGGGCGATGGCCTTAAGATCGGTGGCAAATGGGCACACAACCTTTACGATGTCAAGGTTCCGCAGATCCTCGGGAAGATCGGGAAGAAGTTTGGGGCGGCGGTTGAAAGTGTGAGCCTTTCGGTGGGTCACGATAAGAACTTGGTGAATACCTACGTTTTGTCGGATGGCACATACGCAGTTGACGGCCCCGAAGGAAGAGAAGAATTTGATACCGAAAAAGAAGCCGATGATTTTGTAAACAGCTTTACGCAAAACAAAGGCACCCAACAATCCCTCCCCATCACTGAAGCCCTGGCTGAGTCCGTCCTACAGGGCCAGCCGATGTTCGCCCACGCACCCCGCGCAGAACTGGATGCCGTGTACAGAGATGCAGTCTCTTTGAAAAAGCCCGGGCTTCTCGCACGACTCACGAACAGCGACAAATCTCAGCGAGACAGCAAGACGCAGTTCTTTACCGATCTCCTCGTTCCGATCTCCACTCGAATCGAGATGATCAGCTCAGATCTAAAGTACCGCGGCATTCGCAAATTCTCCTATGATCTTGGCCAGTCTCTCACCAGGGATGGAAAGGCCGTACTGCCGTTTCTGGAGAAGTACGAAAAGATGGACCACAGAGACAAGGTGGTTCTGGACTTCGCCCTAAAGAATGAGGACTCTGAAAAGGTTAAGGAGATTCTTGCTAAATACGGCGCCGAGTCCGAATACGCGGGTCTGCGTAAAGTTCTCAACGATATCTACGAACGAGCGCTCGAAGCGGGGATGGATTTCCGTTACATAATTGAGTACTTCCCACGCTCGATCACTGACTCCACTGGGTTGCTTGAGGTGTTGCGTGGAACGCCGGAATGGGGTGCGATCGAAGGGGCCATTCGTGAAGAAGAAGATCGGCAGACCCGTAATCTCACAGAACTTGAAAAAGCTAAGATTGCCGACCGTATTCTCGGAAGCAAAGAGCGCAATATCGAAACTCCCGACTCCAGCAAGGCTCGGACAGTCAGCGTTATAGATACAAATCTCAACCGATTCTACGATCACAGTCCATCGGCGCTTCTGTCCTATATCCACGACATGAATTATGCCATTGAGCTGCGTAACTTCCTCGGCGGGGCCTTGAATGAAAACCCCAATGCGCTCGATGTGGAGAAGGGCATCGGCGCTTACGTGGCCAATCTGATCGACCAAGGTAAGATTACGCCTGAGCAGCAGGACGAACTGATCGGCTTATTCCGCGCACGGTTCAACTATAAGCCTATGCAAGGGTCGGTGCGGCAAATTAAAAACGTAGCCTATATCACAGCCATGGGGTCAGGATTCTCCAGCTTCATATCTCAGCTCGGTGACTTGGCATGGGCCTTCTATGATGGGGGTCGGTACGCGCCGGCAGAATTCATTAAGGCTGTTGTTAATAAGTCCCGTGTCAGTAAAATCGACTTAGGGGTAGATCGTATCGCTGAGGAATTTCGCACGGGCGACGGGATGAGCAAAGTCTTGGAAAAGATCTTCAAGTTCACCTTGCTCGAAAAAATGGACCGTGTTGGTAAAGAAGCTCTGATTAATGCCTCCCTGCGACAGGCCCAACGCAAAGCCAAGAATGGCGACGCCAAATTCGTAGCACAGATTAGTAAAATATTTGGCAAAGAGACCGGAGCTGTGTTGGACGATCTTCGCGCTGGACGCGATAGTGAAAACGTGAAGTATTACCTCTTCAATAAGCTGTTGGATTATCAGCCAATTGCCCTGGAGGAGATGCCGAAGAAGTATCTCGACTCTCCGAACGGGCGCATTGGCTACGCCCTAAAGACTTTCACCATCAAGCAGCTCGATGTGTTCCGCAGAGAGGGCATCTGGAAAATTAAAAATGCCAAAACTGCCACGGAGCGGGCGATCGCCATCGGCAATTTCATGTACTTGATTGGGTTGTTTGTCGCTGCGAACGGATCTGCGGACGCTCTCAAGGATTTACTCTTTGGGCGGGATCCTGACTTCGAAGACACAGTTTACGATAACATCTTTCGGCTATTCGGCCTCTCCCGCTTTCTGACATGGGAAGCTCGACGCAATGGCATAAGCATGGCTGTTGCGAAGCTGATCGCCCCTCCCTTCGACATTGTCGAAGCCCCATACAAGGACATTAAAGCTGCCATCACCAAAGGCAAAAAGACTCGTACAGAAGACGACGACTTCCGACTCAGAAATGCGGAGACATGGAAGATTATCCCTTTCTTTGGCAAGCATTACTACTGGTGGTTCGGCGGTGGCCGCGCCAGCGAAAATCGCCGCATGGGGAAAAAGTACAAAGAGCTTAGGAAAGAAAAGCGGTTCGATGAGGCCAGAGCCTATAGGGCCCAGCACGCGAGCAGAATTGACGAAGCCGAATAACAATATGCAAAACGAAAGGCCTAAAACATGGACGGTATTAGGGCAGCCATTGACGAGAGTCGTTTGAACGCTCACACAGAAAGGCTGGCTGAATTGGAAAATTCACATGAACAGCTCAAACTTCAGCTCAACGTGTATCACCAACGACTCGGCATTGTCGAAAAAAATACCGAGGAAATTAAGGATGCACTCATAGGTGACTTCCAGACAAGAGGCTTCATTTCCGACTACAAGGAACACAAAAAGCGCTGTGATGATATTCAGGCCGAGAAATCAAAAATCAAGGACGAGAACCGGGGCCAGTGGATGGGCCTGAAGTTCAATCTTTTTACCATGTTGGAAAAGGTTTTTGTCGTAGGCCTTTTCATTTGGCTCTTCCGGGCATTGGGTCATAACTCTGAGGTCATTGCCAGCATCGCAAAAGAAGTCATAAAGTAGAGATCGCTTACCAAGGAAGGTGTTCGATGAACAGACTCGATTTTTCAGTCATCAAGCATTTCCCGCCAGATGATGTTGTAGCCACAGGCGCCAAACTCGCGGATGTACAACTCGAGACCATGATCGCCCTCGACAAGCTTCGTGACTCTATTGGCGTGGCTATAATTCTCATTAAAGACGGAATGACAACAGGCATCCACAAAGCCGTGGAGCACCCCCAAGGCAAGGCTGTGGACTTCACGACGGGGAAAGTAGTACCATTGCCCAAGATTCATGCCGCTGCGATCTTAGCGGGGTTCCGTGGCTTCGGGGTCTATTGGAATGGCAAGGTCTGGAGCTACCACGTGGATCTGCGACCCGAGTACTGCGCGCCGTGGATCGGGCGCAAGGCGAAGCCCGGAGCCAGTGGCTGGGCCTACAAGCAACTATATGTGGATCCCAAAGGAATCTAAGGGGGTTGAGTATGATCACCACAGAAGATCCTCGCATCATTCGATATCCACACCCTTGTAAAATCCACGTGAGATATGAGGAGATGCGAATCGGAGACGTGTGGTGTACGACATCCAATTTGCCGATCTCTGTGGGAATCAAGCGCAAAACATGGGGCTGGGGGTCAATGTTTTCGCTGGAGAAATGTAGTCATGTGGGCGTAGTCGCGCAGATTGGCGACCAGTATTTTATAGTAGAGGCTCTAAGCAAAGGTATCACGATCTCAACCTGTTACCGATATTTGAACCCTGGGACTCTTAACGGTGGGCTACAGGTTTGCGCCATGATGCGCCATGTGAACATGGATGATAAATACCGAGGATTTCTGAACAAGCAGCTGATCGCTTTGGCGTTCGACAATGTGCCGTATGATACAGGCGGAGCGCTGGAGTTCCAGTTCCCATTTCTGCGAGAAAGCCCACTGGGATTATTTTGCAGTGAGATGGCAGATGTCGTGTACCTAAATACCGAAGTATCCCAGGGACTACCATCAGGGGAATTAATTATTGTCCAGCCGGCGCGACCTTCCTCTAAGGTCACGCCTATGGACTTTCAGATGAGTCGGAAGATGGTGGATGTGAGCCGGAGAGTGGTGAGGGGGTAACAGTCAGTTTTTCCGAATTTGTTCATCCCTGCCCTCCCTACTTCGGTTCAATCCACTTTTGTTTGCCAATGTCCCAATTACGCAGTTCGCGCTTGAGAGTAGTCAATGCTTGCGCTTCATGGTCGTATCGGTCGCCGCACCCGCTCAATTGGAGCCGTCCAGCGATGGACGAAATGATATTGCGGATACCTTCGTCTGTTGATAGGATGTTTGACCTGAGCGTGTTGAACGCATCACGAATTTGATTGTTGTCCATTATCCCTGCCCTCCCTGAGCGGCTTTTCTCGAACCTCCGCAATCGGGGCACACTACGAAATGATAGCCGTCAAACGGCTTAAAAGCTGCTATCAGTCTGGATATTTTCCAAGGCTTTTCTTTCCAGAACAAATAAGAGGCATAAAGGAGTTTTAGCCGGTAAAGCCTGTGAGCCTCTTTCCAGAGAGCAATGAACCTTGGATCTGTTTCATCCAGCCCGATACATTGATTTCGTTTCTGTTTTACGTCTTTGTTCATATAAATTGGAACCAGTCCCATGCCTTCGCATTGCCCTTTACACATTGTTGCCGGGGCAGGATAAGGGGTTCCTGTTGCTTTGTAGCGATCTGTAACTTCAATCTCCATCTCTTCCCTGCCTTTCGTTAAAGGGGCGCACCCGGTACTCACTGGCTTCACAGCCGCCGCTCCTATGTACCGGGCCGGGCTTGTGCGTTGCGCCCCTCGGTTATTTATCCTTATGCCGAAAACACCTATTGTAAATCGACTCTTTTAAGCCCCATATTCTCATGCATCCAAGCGCAAGCAATTTTTGGATTTCCGCATCTGTGAACTTTCGGGCAAGCCTGTTGAATTTTGGCGCTCTTAGAATCTGTACCCGCCGATTTTGGTTGAAGCATTTTTTTGAATCGACAACGATGAGTCCAGCGTCCTTGGGGAGATATTCGCAATCTGCAAGGTAGTCAGGCACGCCATAGAAAAACCGCCGTATGCGGTTTGAGTCGTGCTTGTGGCGTTTTGTAAGATCGGCTTTGATGTCGCCTGCCGAAACTTTAAGCTCCACCTCAGTGCCCCATCCGGCCTGAGTTACGCAAAGCAGGTCGAGCTCGTACTGAAAATCCAGACCCCAAAATACGTTTGGAACAATGATGTTGATTCTCGGGTTCAGGAACTTTGCAATCTCCCATTCGAGTTCCAGCGTATTCATTGCCGCCATTATTTCGCCTCCCCGCTTGGCCGGGGCTTCCAGCACTCCCTCTTTTCTACATTGCCAAGACAGTTCCGGCTACATTCAACATCTCCGCACGTCTCGCAGGTACCCTTCCCATCCCGCGAAACCGGCGCATCTCCTCCGCGCATGAAACATTCGCGCTTGTCCTTGGGGTAAGGGCAAACGAATTCCCGCGAAATTGGTGCGCAGTCGAATTCACCGGACTTGATTCGAATAATCCATGTCGCTACTGAGGTAACCTTATCTTCCAAAAGCTCGTATAGCGCTTCCAGTATCTTTTCTTTTGAGATCATAAGCGCCCCAGACGGAAGAGGTCACGCGGTCTGTAAACATCAGACCAATTCGACATAACTGCAACATAGTCACCGTGCACCCACAGCACGATCCCTATTTCCCCAATCATAGAAGTCCATACACTATCTGCGATTACCACAACATCCCCCTTGCGCAGCTTCGTCTTTTTCATTTTCCCACCTTCAGGCCATGCTCCTTGGCCCATTTGTCCAGCCGGTCTTTCGCCTTGCGTCGCTCTCCATCCGTCATGATGCCTTGCACGGATAGCAGTAAAATTGCGTCCAGCATTCTGTTGGCGAGTTTTGTAGGGGTTCGCAGGTTCATTTGCTGGTCCCGCTCGCGCAGGCTGCCCCATGAACTTGGCCTCCCGGCCTTGGCGACCGTAAAATCTCGTGCGGGTAATCGTGGTCCTTCGCAAGATGCGCGTCCAAACGCCCCTGTAAATACCCAACTTTGCCTGAGAGTGTCGCAAGGTGCTCCCACATTGCTTTGATTTGTGCTTCGGCTGTCATTGTTGTGCTCATTCTCCATCCTTCCCCGCGCTGGCGGGCTTGTCTTTCTTTTTGCCCTCTATTCGACCCGCAGAACGATATGTCATTTCGCGCCCTTCACTCATATTATTGCCCACCACGCGATCATCACCACCCCGATGACACCGACTGACACCAATGGCTCCTTATACACCCACCAAAACAACCACCATGTATTTTTCCGCCTGTATTTACGTGGTCTGTGGTCGATGCTGACGATCTCAATTGCCACGTAGATGCAGGCAAGCATTAGGCCCCCTACAATAGCCACCAGCTTAGGTCCAGTGGGCATTTGGCTTAGGATCAGTGTAAAGTACTCCCGAATCATGCTGTCCTCCGCTCAATCCTTCGCAACTCTACGATGAGGCGCAAGGCTTCGATCTGGTCTCTGCCGGTAAGCTTCTGGCCCTTCTGTTCAGGTATAATCCGAACGCGCTCTTTGTCGAGGAGGAAAGTCATAGCGACACCCCGACAACTTGGCGCTTCAACCGCGCGTACTCGGCCCGTTGATGCGGGTTCCTGTGTTTCTCGCAGTGGCCCGGGTAAACTGTAACCCGCGGGTGCAATGTCACAATGTAGTCGTGCCCGCACGTACCGCAAGAGCGGAGCACGGTTGTAACATCCTTGAAATTGTGCTTGATTTCGACATTGTTGCCCTTCACGGTGTTGTCTTTCCGTGCCCGAATCCTGTTCGCGGCAATCATGTGAAATTTGCAATACTTCTGCATAGATCGCATCCACTCTTCTTTGCCACAGCCAGGGGCCGCGCAGAGTTTGAGCATGATGCGGGAGCAACATTTCGCCGAGTGTTTCGGAAGCTGCATAGGACCATCCCTTTCCTATCTCAGTGTGGATGCTTTTCGACTTTCTTCTTAGGGGCTTCTGCGCCTTCGATTTGCCGGCGCAGCAGCGCGACCATTGTATTATGGAAATTGGTCTTGCCTGATTCCTGTAGATGCCGGAGCAGGATAATGCAGTCTGCTTCGTCATCCGTGTCCAATTCAAAGACGTATCTCTCTTTCGCCATTTGTAACCTCCTTGGGAATAAAACTATATTCCGATTATTCTGTTTGTCAAGACAATTGTCAAGATTCTTTTCCTTGCTACCTCCCGACTGCAAAAGCCAAATTACTTGTCTCCGCTGAAAGCATAACGTCTGTATCACAGGCACGGACAATCCTCGGGATTCGTGCCTTGAATTCCTCCGCTGTCATTGGCCTTTTCGCATTGATCTCGAACCTCCATAGAATCTCATAGACCATTTCAATTGCCGCCTCTACTTCTTGTTGTGGACTCCGGTCTTCAGAAATTGCCGCCAAAATAAACCTCCCTCTTTCACCCATGGTTAATTACCTCCGCATTTCTCTTTTTGGAGTTCATGCAGTATCGATTGAAATCTTTCTTTGCCCTGACAGTTTCCAGAATCCTTCGATCGATCTCCCCAATCATCGGCGCACCCTCAGAGATAAAGTCTACGACCTCTACCGCAGCTTTACCCATGGCCGTAGCTCGCTCCTCCGCTTGGATTCTGGTCTCGCCCGAATATGAGTTTTCGGCAAATATCAAGGTGTCAGCTGCTGAGAGATTAAGCCCGACCTTGACCGTAGCCACATTACAGACGAGGCACTCGACTGTGCCTGTAGTAAACTCCTC
>Ga0116153_10001933_pt1 | contig 17366 bp, 14 predicted proteins | sample AD_UKC028_MetaG_FD_89896 | JGI IMG/M metagenome (GOLD analysis project Ga0116153, IMG submission 89896) | Active sludge microbial communities of municipal wastewater-treating anaerobic digesters from USA - AD_UKC028_MetaG | ecosystem: Engineered > Bioreactor > Anaerobic > Digestate | place: USA...
CTTGGCGGCGACGATTGAGCCGCCGATGATGGTTTCCTTGTCCTCGCTCCCCGGCTCGCGGAAGTGGACATGCATGTCGATGAGGCCGGGAAGCACGATACAGCCTTTCGCGTCGATGAGTTCGCAGCCCGACTCGACCGGGATGTCCGGGGCGATCCTCGACACGATCTCGCCGGTTATATGAACGTCCATCATCGCGTCGAGGCCGGACGCCGGATCGATCACCCTGCCGTTCTTGATTATTATCGCCATCGCTACACCTTTTCCATCTCTTCGAGGGGAGTCCCGCCGGCCAGCAGATAGAAGATCGACATGCGGACCGCCACCCCGTTGGTGACCTGTTCGTTGATGATCGAGTTCGGGCTGTCCGCCACCCGGTGGTCGATCTCGATACCGCGGTTTATCGGGCCGGGATGCATCACGATAATGTCGCTCCTGCATCGTCCAAGCCGGTCCTCGGTAAGGGCGTACTGCTGGTGGTACTCGCGCAGGGACGGGAAGAGGGAACCCTTCTGCCGCTCCCTCTGGATGCGGAGCATGTTGACGACATCCAGCTCGGGAAGTATTTCATCAAGATTGTAGGAGATATCGACGTCGTATATCTTGAATTCGTCCGGAACAAGAGTCGGCGGACCGCAGAGCACCACCCTGGCTCCCAGGCGCTTGAAGGCCTCTATGTCCGAGCGCGCAACCCTGGAGTGCTTTATATCGCCAACGATACCGATGCGAAGCCCGTTGAGCGTCCCTTTTTTTTCAAGAATGGAATAGGTATCGAGGAGCGCCTGCGTCGGATGAGCATGGAACCCGTCCCCCGCGTTGATGACCGACGCCTCGATGTTCTTTGATAAAAAATGCGGCGCCAGCGACGCCGCATGTCTCATCACGATGTAATCGGCCTTCATGGCCTCCATCGTGTGCACGGTATCGATAAGCGACTCCCCCTTCACCACGCTCGAGGTCGCGACCGCCACGTTGATCATGTCCGCCGAAAGCCGCTTGGCCGCCAGCTCGAAGCTTATGCGCGTCCTGGTGGACGGTTCGTAAAAAAGGGTGCAGACGGTCTTGCCTCGAAGTATCGGGACGGTCTTGACCGAGCGCGTAAACAGGTCCTTGAAATAGCGCGCGGACTGACAGATAAGGGATATTTCCTCGGTGGTCAGCGACTGGATGTCAAGAAGGTCTTTTCGTTTGAGCCCGTTCATCTTAAAACCATAGGTTATCGGAGCACCGGACAGGCTGTCAACGTAAATAATTAAAAAAATAGCGTGTCCCCTTTCCCGCAAAAATATGGACAAAACCACGCCATCCTGCAACATGGGGCGTCGGCAGCGGGGTATACATGAAGCCATATATCGCGTTTTTTGATCTCGATAACACCCTTCTCGCTGGAAGCAGCGGAAGGTACCTCGTCCGGTACTCGTATAAAAACGGCCTCCTCAGTCACAGCGAACTCGTCTTCGGGATATACTCCTCGATCCTGTACCGTACGGGGCTGGCCGACAGCGGTGAGGTCGTCGCCCGCTGGATAATGAAATACCGCGGCTGGCCGGAGAAAAAGATCCGGGACTTCAGCGCGCGCTTTTTCGATGACGTGCTCCTGGAACATGTGCGCCGGGAGGCGAAGGAGGCCGTCGAATTCCACCGCGCCAACGGAGGAAGGACGGTCATCCTGTCGGCCTCCACTACCTACATCTGTGAACCGGTGCGCAAACACCTCGGCATGGACGACTGCATCTGCACCGCGCTCGAAACCCGCAACGGCGTCCTTACGGGCAGGCTGGCCGGGAAATACTGTTACGGATCCGAGAAGCTCAACCGTGTCATCCTCTATTGTGCCTCGACCGGACACTCCCTGGAAGACGCCTTCTACTATGCCGACGCCGTGGCCGACCTCCCCGTGCTCGATAAGGTGGGATTTCCCATGTGTGTTACCCCCTCGCACCGCCTGAAGCGCGTCGCCCGGCACCGCGGATGGCCCGTACTCCGCTGGAAATAGTCACTTTTTGCTCACTATTGTCCCTGCCCGTCGGAGAAAATGATAAATAAATCCCCCCGGCCCTCCGAAAATATGGACACAGTGTGACATAACCCGGATCATCCGTAAAACCATGCACGTGAACAGGTGGGCCCCATGAAAAAGACAATCATGATAATCGGCGGTGGCCTTTTACAGACACCGGCCGTCCAGGCCGCGAAAAAAATGGGCCACCAGGTCATTGTCACCGACTACAACCCCAACGCCCTGGGGATGAAATACGCCGACATTCCCATCGTGATGTCGACCCGCGATATCGAGGGCTCGGTCCGCGTTGCGAAAACGCAGAACGAGATTACCCCCATACACGCGGTTCTGACCGTCGGCACAGACGCCTCGATGACGGTGGCGGCGGTTGCCAACGCGCTCGGGCTTCCCGGCATCAAGTTCGACGATGCCGAGGCCTCGACCAACAAGCTCAAGATGCGCATGCGCTTTACGGCCCATAACGTGCCCTGTCCCAATTTCCTTCCGGTCTGGTCGCTTTCGGACGCCAAAAAGGCCTGCAAGATACTCTCTCTCCCGCTTGTGCTCAAACCGACCGATAACATGGGCGCGCGCGGCGTAATGCGCATCGACAACAGAACGCAGATAGCGGATGCCTTCAAGTTCGCGAAGGCCGCCTCGCCCAGCGGTGAGCTCATCATCGAGGAATTCATGGACGGCCCCGAGCTCTCCATCGACGCGGTGGTATACAACGGCGAGATCACCATAACCGGGGTCGCCGACAGGATAATCGAACGGGCCCCCTACTTCGTCGAAACCGGCCATACCATGCCCTCCCAGCTTCCGGACGACGTACAGCAGGCCGCCTGCGAGGTCATGCGCAAAGGCATCATCGCGCTCGGAATCGACAACGGCTGCGCCAAGGGCGACATCAAGCTCACGCGCCACGGTCCGATGATCGGAGAGCTCGCCGCCCGCCTCTCCGGCGGCTTCATGTCCGCCTATACCTATCCGCTCTCCACCGGTGTCGACCTCATCCGCGCCGCTATAGAGATAGCGCTGGGACAGGAGCCCGGCAACCTCGAACCGCTGCATCACCGTGTGTCCATCGAGCGCGCCATCATCACGCGTCCGGGGATAGTGCGTCGCGTAACCGGTATAGAGGAAGCCCTTAAAATCCCGGGGATCGCCGAAATATTCATCAACGTAAAACCCGGCGACCGCGTTGTCGAGCCGCGTTCCAACGTCGAAAAATCGGGACACATCATAGCGGTCGCCGATACGCTCGCCGAGGCCGAGGAGGCGGTAAGGCGCTGCCACGAGGTATTGTCAATCGAGGTTTTCGAAGAGGCCGAGCTCTCCATGGAGGTCATCCGGGTGGCCGCCCGCGAGCGTTTTAAAAAGACCTGCTATGCCTGCAAGACCTGTGACGGCAAAGACTGCCCCACGGGAGTTCCCGGCATGGGCGGCGCCGGGACCGGCGCTTCATTCCGTCGAAACAGCGAGGCCTTCCAGGGCTATAAAATCAACACCCGCGTCATACACGCCGTCACCGCCCCGGATACCGGAACGACCTTTTTCGGGACACCGCTCGCTCTCCCCGTTATGGCCGCACCGATAACCGGAAGCGTAACCAACATGGGCGGCGCCATGGACGAGCTTGAATACAACCGTGCGGTCGTCCAGGGGTGCATAGAGTCGGGTACGATCGCCTTCGTCGGCGACGGAGCCACGCCCGATAAATACAAGATCGGCATACAGGCGCTCTCGGAGGCCGGAGGCGCGGGCATCCCCATTTTCAAACCCAGGGCCGATAACCGGGAGGTACTGGTCAGAATAAGGGCCGCCGAACAGGTCAACGCCGTCGCCGTGGGGATGGATATAGACGCCGTCGTTTTCAAGACCATGACGATGAAAAACCAGGCCGTCGGGCCCAAGAGCCCGACCGATCTGAAGGAACTCATCGGCTCCACGCGCGCCCCCTTCATCCTGAAGGGTATCATGACCGTCCGCGACGCGGTACTCGCGGTCGAGGCGGGCGCCCACGGGATCGTCATCTCCAATCACGGTGGCCGCGTGCTCGACGAAATGGCCGGCACCATGGATGTCCTCGAGGAGATCGTGCGCGAGGTGCGCGGACGAATACGAATCATGATCGACGGTGGATTCCGCACGGGCGTGGACGTCCTCAAGGCGCTTGCCCTTGGCGCGGATTTTGTGCTCATCGGCCGTCCGGTGGCGATAGCCGCCGTCGGCATGGGTTCGAGGGGCGTGAGCTTTTATCTCAATTCCCTCCGGCGCGAGCTCGAACAGGCGATGATTCTTACCGGGTGCGAACGGATTTCCGATATTTCCGGCGATATCGTCCGCCGTCTCGGAGAACGCGCCCCGACGCCTGTCTGACCCAGAAACACCCTGCCGCCAATAAAAGTATTGCGAAAGATCCCACGGGGAGCTAGTCTCCCCGCATGTTCAAACGAATGGTGACGTTTCTCATCATCTACTTGATCCTGCCGGCAGCGGCCCTCCACCCGGTTGAAAAACTCGAGCCGGCCCGCCTTCACGGCACATGGCGCCTGCTGTACAGGGGAGGCTACGGTTATACATTCAAGTTTCAGAAGAATTTTCAGTCCGTCTGCATCATTCACCTCAACACGAGCGCGGTGGTTTTCAAGGGCGTTTACACGATCGAAAACGAAAACGCGGTCAGGATCAACATCTACGAAATGAAGAACGACTGCAACGCGCAGTCACCGTCGACAGGCGCCGGGTTTACCAGAACATCATCCACCTACTTCGTTTTCCGCGCCTCGCTCTCAGGCGTAAAAACCTCTCCGGTCCTCATGCTCTATCCCTCGAGGACGGTCATCGACGGCCGTTCATCGGACGGTTATTTCGAGCCGGAAATCCGACTGACGAGGACGCGGTAGCCCCTCCGCCTCCAATGTTAAAAATTTAATAAATCGAAAAATATTATTGTCCAACCGCCGGGGATTTGCTACGCATTCATCATGCGGGTATGACGGATATATCCATTTCAGCGCGCTATATTAATAAGAACGGCATCAGCCGGTATGAAGACAGAGGAAATCAACTTTCAGAACGGGCATGGAATCCGTCTTGACGGGCGGATCCATCATCCCGACGGCCCCTCCCGCGGCGGTGTCGTATTTTGCCACGGCCTTTTTTCATCGAAAGACGCATATAAAATCGTGAGCATGGCCGGTGATATCACCGCGGCGGGGTTCACCCTGCTGACCTTCGACTTTTCGTTCGTGTCCGGGATGCCACAGAGCTTCCATGATTTCTCCATTTTACAGGAAGTCGCCGAACTCGAATCGGCCGTGAGTTTTCTGCTCGCGAGCGGAATCCCTTCCCTGCACCTGGTGGGATCGAGCATGGGCGGCGTCGTGGCGCTGCTGTACGCCGCCTCGCGGCCGGAATCCCTTCGATCCCTCTCCCTTATCGCGACCCCCGTCGACCTTCGAAGTCTTTTCATAACGCTCGGCGGAGCCGTCGATTTCGAGAATCTGCCGCATGATGGCGAGACGATAATAGACGGCATCCCGGTTCATAACGGCTTCTTTCACGAGGCGCTTTCCCTGGATATGCAAAGGGCGGTACGTTCGATCACCGCACCCGTCCTCGTCATCCACGGCGCCCGCGACGCCGTGGTCGACGTTCAAAACGCGCGGCGACTCGAAGGCGCACTCGCCGCCAGACACGAGCTTGTCGTTGTCCCCGACGGAGACCATAACCTGACGCGCGACGAGGACCTCCGGGCACTCAGGAACGCGATAATTTCATGGATTGACAGCCATGCGGCAAACGGCGGGCGGAAGCGGTAACGAACGGTCACATCGATGCAGACAACGTTGAACATAAGGACCAGACGCCGCGTCAACGGCAGGATCGTGACGGTATGCGCGACCATCTCGGTTGAGACAACCGGCCCCTCGCCGGTCATGGAGGGGGATGGCCCGGGGGGGGGATGTGATGATGGCCCGTTCGAATCGCTTATATTCGAGGACCGGATCGCCTGCCTCAACGATATTGAGGAAGCGCTGATCGATTCGCTCGAGCCCTACATTTGAGCTGTGCGCGGTAAACGGTTCGCTCAACCGGGACAGCCGGTGGGGGTGACCCACACCGGCCGCCGCATCGGGTCGGCACCGTCAGCTCTTCCGGTTGTTTTCGTTAACCTCGACATCCTCGATCTTCGCCACGTCCTCGAACCTGATATCGAGACCCAGAACACCAACGAGCGTGTCATTCACGTCGGTGACGGGACCCGAAACCGTGATCATGAGGCTCCCGGTTATCTTCGACGTGAAAATTTCGGATACATGGATCTGCCCGGTCTTCACCACGTTGATGAACCAGTCGCGGTCGGCGTAATTCTTGTCGATGAGGTTTTTGTCGTATTTCGACTTGTCGGTGATCTGGGTGATGTGCCTGGTCACCTTGTCGCCGCTGGTATCCACCACATACGCGAAAGATACGAATGGATACTCCTCGACGAGCTCCTGCAGCAGCACCTCCTGTTTCTCCCGAATCATGGACTTGATTTCCGGGTTCTCCAGGAAGCGTTCGAGCAGCGAAAAGGCGTATTTCTTCTCGCGGAACTTGATTCGATCGAAGTCGGAGATGAAATAAACCGGCAGGTGCTTGCGCGCGAGCTTCTCGAGCTCCTCGTTCGACATAGAGGTCTCACGGCCCGCCTCGTACTGCTTCAGGATCTCCTTGTGCATCCCGACGACACCGGGATGTTTCTTGTCGATGGAGCCCTCGCCCGCAAGGCCGAGATGGCTGTTCAGCCATCGGGAGATTCCGGCCGTGCCGCTCTTGTCGGTGATGGCGATGGCGATCGGCCTTTTCAGAAGCTTCTCGGTGTTGAAGATGTTGTAGATTTCCTCGTTCTTGACGAGCCCGTCGACGTGAATGCCGGCGCGCGTAACGTTGAAATCGGCGCCGACGAAGGGGAAGTTCTCGGGAATCTTGAACCCGATCGACTCGAAATAATGCGCCATGTCGGTGATCGCGGTCAGGTCGATGCCCTCGTCGTCACCCGTAAGTGAGAGGTACTCGACCACCATCGCCTCCAGCGGCGTGTTGCCGGTGCGCTCTCCGAAGCCCAAAAGCGTCGTGTTGACGGTCTCGCAGCCGTACATCCAGGCATAGGTCGCGTTGGTGAAACCGCGGTGGAAGTCGTTATGACCGTGCCACTCCAGGAGCTCCCCGGGCATGCCGCCCTCGTCGATCATTGCACGGACCATCCTGGGCACCGAGCGCGGGAGCTCGGCCATCGGGTAGGTCACCCCGTAACCCATCGTATCGCACAGGCGTATCTTGATGGGGATCTTCCCTTTCTCCATGATGCGCACGAGCTTCTGCGTAAATGGAATGACGAACCCGTAGAAGTCGGCCCGGGTGATGTCCTCGAAGTGAAGGCGGGGGATGATATTGTTCTCGAGCGCCGTGTAGACGATCTCCAGGTAGTCTTCCATCGCTTCGCGGCGGGTCTTGTTGAGCTTCAGGAAGATATGATAATCCGACACCGAGGTGAGAATACCCGTTTCCTCGATATTCATCTGCCGGACCAGCTCGAAATCCTTCTTGTTCGCCCTGATCCAGGATGTTATGCGCGGATACGTGTAGCCCTTGCTCCGGCATCGCTCAACCGCCTCGCGGTCCTTCTGTGTGTATAGAAAAAACTCGGAATGCGTGATGAGGCCGTTCGGCCCGGCCAGGCGGTGCAGGAAATCGAAGATATGCCCGATCTGGTCCACCGTGTACGGCGGCCGGGCCTGCTGGCCGTCGCGGAAAGTGGTGTCGGATATGCGGAACCTGCCGGCCGGCACGAGCGGAATCATCTCGTTTCCGAACGGGATCCGGCATATCTTGTCGTACGGGAAGATGTCCCGGTAGAGGTTGGGCGACGGCGTGTCGTCCAGCTCGTGGCTTTTTCTCGCCCTCGCGAATTTGATAGTCTCTTTTCTCTCTATCGCCATGGTTTCCTCATTTTCGGAATATGCCCCGGCCGAAACCGGGCTCGAACTGCTGTTAGTTCGCTTTTCAATAGAAGTATATGTCAAACAAAAAAACGAATCATTTTTTTCTTGCGGTACAGGCGGGATTTTAGCTTGATAATCATCACGAATTCGCACTCATGAGGGAACGGTCCGGAGGGTACGGCGGTGCTCGATATCTACATAATGGTTTTCGGGAGTTTTCTTCTGCTCATGGGAGGGATCGAGATGGTCGCCCCAATCCGGGTGCTCGCCCTCTGGCGACGCTGGATCGCGCACCGCCTCTTCTTTCTCCACGGCGCCATGCTGATCGCAACGGGGCTTCCGCTGACCTGCGCCGGCGGATCGACGTCCGGGCGGATCATATTCTCGCTGGGACTGCTGCTGGTCTTCACCGGCCCCTTTATCCTGTTATACGCCGACCGGGTCCGCACCCTGTTTCTCTCCACCACCTCGGACATGGAGGCTTCCTCGGGGCGCCGGCTGATCCTTCTCGACGCCGCCCTGCGCGTCGCGGCCGGGCTGCTCATGGTGTGCTCCTCCGCGAGCGCGCCGGGCCTCTGAATCAACTTCTCGCCCGCACGCTCTCGCCCGGAACGATTTCACCCTCCACCTCGATACAGAGGCGCCGGTTGCTCTTGTTGAGGATATTGTCGCGGAGCCAGCGCGACGCCAGGAAGGCCATCTCCGAGGTCGGCTGGCGGACCGTCACCAGAAGCGGCGCGGCAACCCGCCGGAGCGGCGAATCGTCGAACCCGGTTACGGAAAGATCGGCGGGTACCGTTCTACCCATTGCCTGAAAATGATTTATCAGCCCGATCGCCATATAATCGTTGAAACAGAGAACCGCGTCGCATCCCTTTTCGATGAAACCGCGCGCCGCGCTCTCGTCCACACCGAATATGGAGTCCACCATAATGCTGATGGGCTCCTGCGTGCCGGCCTCGCGTATGACCGTGGAATAACCGCGACAGCGGTCGGTATTGTTCGGATTGCCGGCGTTGCCGAGATAACCGATCCTGCGGTGCCCCGTTTCGATCATCATCTGCGTCAGGCTCAGCATGCTTTTATAATAATTGCATGAAACGTAATTTTCGCCGGGGATGACGCGGCTGATGAACACATAGGGTATTCTGAGGTCGGTGAGCCGCCCGCGGAACTTCTCTTCAACGCTCCGGTAAGCGAACAGGACCCCGTCCACGCCGGCCGCCTCGCCGCCCAGCGAGTCAATAAAATCGCCGATCGGCGCTATCTCCACCCGTTTTTTTTCATCCCTGAAGGCCTCATTGATCGCACCGACGAGCTCGGAGATATTCAGGAAAGGATTGGCCGAAAGCTCCTCCTCCTCGGGAATCACGACGAGCAGGTCGAGCATCGAGCGGGTGAGATGACGCTTCCGCGAGCGCGGCCGGAAATCGTGCTGCCCGGCGACGGCGAGAATACGCTTCCGTGTCTCCGCCGATACGCCTGGCTCGTTATTGAGCACGCGCGAGACCGAGCTTATCGATACGCCGCAACGGTTGGCTATATCCTTGAGCCGCCGCGCTCTTTCAACTTTCGTCTTCATTCTGACGATCTCCCGTATAATCCGGCTACAAGTATCCGCCCTTTATATCGTGCCAGCAAGTGACTTTTTCGTCGCCTCCCAGAGCCCGGCAAGATACATCGCACCCAGCGCCCTGTCGTACAGGCCGTAACCGGGACGCCCCTTTTCACCCCATATCATCCGGCCGTGGTCCGGGCGCACCGCGCCGGTAAAGCCCGCTTCCGCGAGCTCCCGTACCACGCGATACATGTCCACGTCGCCCGACTCCGTGCAGTGGGCGGTTTCGTGGAAACTGCGCCCCCCGGTCCGCCTGATGTTCCGCGCATGAACGAAGGGCACACGGCCCATCCGCGCGAAGCGGCCGATACTGCGTACGAGGTCGATTTCCGCATTTGGCCCGAGCGAACCGGTGCAGAAGGTGATGCCGTTCGAGGGGCTGTCCACCAGGCCCGTCAGGCGCTCGAGCGCCGCCTCGTCGGTGATGATGCGCGGGAGCCCGAAGATGGACCATGGCGGATCGTCGGGATGTATTCCCATGCGCACGCCGCTCGCTTCGGCCACGGGCACCACGCGTTTAAGAAAATACTCCAGGTTGCTCCACAGGTCCTCGGGACCCACGCCCGTATAGGCTTCAAGAAGGGAGCGCAGGCCATGCGCCGTATAGCTTGCCGCCCAGCCGGGAAGATCGAGTACTCCTTCGTTCAGATCGATCGCGGCGATCGCGTCGTGGTCATACGAAAGCGCCGTCGAGCCGTCATCGAGCTCACGCGACAGGTCCGACCGCATCCAGTCGAAGACGGGCATGAAGTTATAGCACAGGATGGGAATGCCGAGCGAGCCCATGTTCCGGATGCTTCGACAGTAGTTTTCGATAAAACCGTCCCGCGCCGGCAGCCCCAGCTTTATGTCCTCGTGGACCGGGATGCTTTCGATGACCGTGAGCTCCAGTCCCGCGTCCGTTACGGCTTTCCTGAGCGCGGCGATTTTCTCGAGCGGCCATTCATCACCGACCGGCACGTCGTACAGCGCCGACACGATTCCCTTTACGGCCGGTATCTGGCGAATATAGCGCAGGGATATCGGATCGTCCTTCCCGTACCATCTGAAGGTCATTATCATGCAAATTCCTCCTAAACGCCCGAATACGCCGAGAAGCCGCCGTCCACGGGGATGACCGTGCCGGTTACGAAACCCGACGATCGCGCGTCGACCAGCCAGAGGAGCGTGCCGATCAGCTCTTCGGGCGTTCCGAAGCGGCTCATGGGAGTGTGACCGAGTATCTTGCCGGCGCGGGGTGTCGGCGCACCGTCGGGCCGTACCAGGAGGGCGCGATTCTGTTCGGTCAGGAAAAAGCCGGGGGCCATTGCGTTAACCCGCACGTTGACTTTCGCAAGATACACGGCCAGCCACTGCGTGAAATTGCTCACCGCGGCCTTCGCCGCGCTGTACGCCGGGATCCTGGTGAGCGGCCGCAGCGCGTTCATCGACGAGACGTTTATCACCGTGCCGCCGCGGTCGACCATGTCGCGCGCGAACTCCTGCGTGGTCAGGAGCGCCCCGATGAAATTGAGACCGAAGACGAACTCGACGCTTTTTCTGTCCAGGTCGAAGAAGGATCGCACACCCTCCCCGCCGGAAAGCGAATCGCCGGGCTCAAGCCAGTCGTGCGTCGTCGTCCCCTTCGGGTGGTTCCCCCCGGCGCCGTTGATGAGAATGTCACACTTCCCCAACTCCGCATGTACCCTTTCCCTCGCCGAACCCAGGCTTTCCGCGTCGAGGACATCGGCGGCCACGCCGATAGCCTTGCCTCCTGCATCGTTGATTTTCCGCGCGCGACCCGCGGCCGATTCCGCATCCAGGTCGACGATCGCCACGCGCGCCCCGCATGCGGCAAGGGCCTCGGCGAACACGCCGCACAGCACGCCCGCCCCGCCGGTAATAACGGCCACTTTACCGGAAAGGTCGACACGAAAGGGTATGTCCATTTCAATTACTCCTTTTTATCATTTCAGATGAAAGACATAATGCCGCTTCAACCGGAACGTCGGCACCTTTAATATCATTCGACATATATCCGCGGGCGCGCTTCCCGTCAATACTTACCATACAGCGGTCCGAGCGCGGCGCAGGCCCGGAAGTCCGCGCCCTCCGCATCGGCGGTGCCGAACATGTCCCACGCGGACGGCCGAAAGAGCGCCGCATCGGGCACGTTGTGCATGGCCACCGGGATGCGCAGTATCGATGCCAGGCTTATCAGATCGGCCCCCGTGTGCCCGTAGCACAGCGCACAGTGGTTCGCCCCCCAGGCGCGCATCACCGCGTAGACGCTCCCGAAGACCCCCTTCCCGGTCAGCCGCGGTACGAAGAAGGTCCTTGGCCAGGTGGGATCGGTCCTCCCTACGATTTCCGCACGCACGTCCGGCGGCAGGTCGATCGTAAAGCCTTCGGCGATCTGCAACACGGGACCGAGCCCCTTGACGATGTTCAGTCGTGTCATGGTCATCGGCATGCCGCCCGGCGTGCGGTAGGCCGACGAAAAGCCCCCGCCCCTGAAGGTGACGAGCTTGGCCGGCCCCCATTCGGTCGCCCGCAGGCAGCGCCCGGCCTCTTCGGGTGAAATTTCCCAGAACGGCTTGATCGCCGGCGCTCCGTCCTTCATCTGAGCGCCCGCCCCGTCCAGCGCCGCGGCGCCGGAATTCGTAAGATAGATGAAACCATCCGCGAGCGAACCTAATGGACTCATCCCGCTCACACGTTTTATCGCCCCGGGACTCCAGTAGGTCCGTACGTCGGCGAATATCTGCGCCGTTCCGGTAAGCAGGTTTCCGAAGAGCATACCGGCGGCGTTCAGCGCGTCGTTTTCGGTCGCGAGTATGTACGGGGCGCGAATACCGTTCCAGTCGAACGACGAGTTGAGTACCGCCTCCATGAAATCCCCGGTGGGGAAATGGTCCGTCCACTGCCGCTGGCCCTGGAAACCCGCCGCGAGCGCGTTGTGGCCCTCCGATTCCTCGACGTGGCCCATCCCGGCAAGCCTCGGATTGCCGGCCATCAGGTCCCGCGCCACCAGGGCCATTTTCACCGACACCTCCCAGTCGCCGTTCAACTCTTCCCTGGTACGACGAATGCCCGCAGGATTCGGATCGGCCGTCTCCGCGCAGTTGACGCGCACCCACTCCATGGCCCTTCCGAACTCCTCCGCGTCGTAGATGCCGCGCTCGAGGCGGCGCACGAACTCCGACATGTCGACATACTCGGTCCGCATGCCGAGATACGCGCGAAAGAAATCATGGTCCACCATGGAGCCGGCGATTCCCATCGAGATCCCTCCCATCGAGAGGTACGAGGTCCCCCGCATGGTGGCGACGGCTATCGCCGCGCGCGCAAAGCGAAGGATCTGCTCGCGCACGTCCCCGGAAATCGAGAAATCGGTCTCGTCCTGCACGTCGCGGCCGTAAATCTTGAACACCGGCAGACCCATCTGGACCCCGGCGGCGGACGCGCCGGCGAGGTACACCGCCCCGGGCTTTTTCGTCCCGTTGAATCCCCAAATCGCGCGCGGCATCCACGGGTCCATCTCGATGATCTCGGCCGCGTAGCACCAGCAGCGCGTCACATCGATCACCGCGCCAACCCCCTCTTTGCGGAACAGCTCTGAACAGCGTGCAGCCTCCGCCGCGCCGCCCGTCGTGAAATCGGGCACCACACAGTCGACCGGGAGACCGCACGCATGCCTGAGGGCGCCGGTTATGAGTTCGGCCGCGGAAAGCGCCATTGCCATGATCGGCTCCTCAAGCGATTCCCGGACGCCGTTTCGGCGCCCGTCGATCACCGGGCGTATGCCGATCTTCGGCAGCCCGCCGTGCAGCCTGTTTTCCGGCGCGTGAACCCGCATTACAGCTCCTCCAGCGCTTTTCGAAGAAACACGGCGCTTCGCCGAACGGCGACATCCGGATCGGCCGTATATTGAAAGCCGAGCTCCACGGCCAGAAATCCCGCATACCCGGAGGCCTTGAGCGCGCGCAGGAAAATATCGTAGTGCATCCTGCCGTCACCGGGCACCATGTGGTCGTCGGTGACGCCGTTATTGTCGTCGATGTGATAATGACAGGCCATCCCCGCGGTTTTCGAAACGACATCGGAAAGCGCCTCGCCGTTTACAAAGCAATGGCCGGTGTCCACGCAGAGCCCCATGGGGCGGCCGAGCTCGCGGATTGCGCGCATCCCGTCGTCAAGGGTGATGACGAGGTCCGTCTCGTGCCGGTTCCCCGGCTCGAGGAAGAGCGAGAGCGGCATTCCGGCCGCGTGCTCGGAAAGCGCGCGCATGCTTTCGAGCATGGCGTCCCACGCCGCGTCCCGCCCCTGGCCGTAAAGGCTGTATCCGGGACACACGCTCACCGAGGGGGAGCCGAGACCGGCCGCGGCGTCGATGCTCCGCTTCATGTAATCCACGCTCGCGCGGCGCATGTCATCGTCGGGTGCGGCGATATTGACGGGGTAGCGAAACTGTGCCGGGATGAAATTGGACACGGAAATATTCAGGTCCGCCATCAGCCGCCGGAGCCCGGCGATCCTGGCGCCGCTCATGTCCTCGCAGTAGGCATGAGGTCTCCCTCCCCACAGTTCGACCCCCTCGTAACCGAATGAGGCCGTGCGCAGTATCGCATCATCCAGCGAATAGCGGTAGTATACGAATGTCGAGGCGCTGAGTTTCACTGGCCGCTCCCCTCCACCATCAATCCCTCTCCATCCTCCAGGAGCGATGGGCCGGATCGTCGAAAATAGCCCCATCTCCAGTGGCAAGATACGGATACGCGAATGCCGCCGCGTCCGCCTGAAGCGATGCCGGCGGCTCGTCTCCTTCATACGGGGCGACCATCAAACGAAATCGCTGTGTCTTGCCGTTGTACGAGGGCGCATAGGGAGCGATATGGTCCGAGGCTGAAAAACGCACCGCCACAAGCCAGCCGAGGCCCGTATATTTCGTGGGATAGGCGTATTGTCTGCCCGTGTAGCTTCCGAACGGATTCATGAGCACCCGCAGGCCATCATCGTCCCTGCGCGTGCGCAGCGGGCAAAACGCGAGCGAGCAGAGCACCTCGGCCGTCTGGGCGACGAGCAGCCCTCGCTCTCCGTTCGACACCGCCACCCATCCGTTCGTGACATGGTTGTTGCACGAGTCGAGCTCACGGTTCCCCGAATATTTTCCGTAGTCGAGATCATAAGAACTCGCGTGCCCGAAGTAATTGTATTTCCATACCCGAAGCGGTTTTTCGGATGTACCCCGGAAAAGGGGCTCCATCTCGCACGGCATGACCTCCTTCCAGCGGGTGTCCCATTCCCGCTGCAGGCGCGTTGCCCGACCGGGATTGAACCCGTGGGAAGGTGTCTTCGGATAATGAACGGTCTGCGTGATGTACAGGTAAGGCAATCCCGCCGCGAGCGCGAGTTCCCTCTCGATACGAAGCCGGTGCTCCCTCCCGCCGCCGAGACTGATCTCGCCGGCAATCTTCATCATGCCGACCAATCCGTCTCCCTTCGTCCCGGATTCCATTGTCGACCACGTCGTTACATCTGAATGCTTCTTCCGATAGGTGATACCCGTCCGCATCATACCGACACCCAGCACGGGCTCGTCTTTGTGGGACATCCCCGTAAACGTACCCGCCGGGTCGAATCCGAGCGAGATGTATTCATTTTTGAGAATGCCTCCTTCAGCGATAACGGGGTGTTCCAGGCGGGGCGTTTCAGACTTATCCGTCACGCTTTCCAACCTGTACTCCCTCTTCCCTCCGGCTTCCATATCGACGACAAGACAGAGCTCGTCTCCGCGCTCACCCCGGGCTAGTGCCATGGGAACAACGCGGCCCGACTCATCGTACAGGCGAAGCAGGGACTCATGGACCGTCCCCGTGCGCACCGGAATGCGCAGCAATCCCCTCGACGCCCGGATTTCATACCTCACGGAATCGCTGTCTACACCTCTCGGAAAATCGAAGAGCGTCAGCCTCCCGCACGCATCATTCGTTCTCCCGGCGAGAAGTCCCCCGAGCGAAGCCGCGGCCCTGCCGACAGATGTTTCCACAATATCGGCCGCCGTCGCAAGCCTCGTGCGGTTCATCACCGGGGCCGCCATCCCGAAATGGGTCGAGGAGAGGGAACGCAGCCTTCCCTCGAAGGATTCCGCCAGGAGCCGGCGCGCTTTTTCGACCGCACCGTCCGAAGCATACTCGAAAAGCCTCCTCGCATGCAACTCGAGCAGGCGAGAACGCTCGATCCCCGTCCACAGCAGCTGGTTCTCCCATTTCTCCGCCCAGCTCGCCAGACCGTCAAAACTCCCATCCGCCGTATCCTGCCCGATGCTGACCGTTCCAAGCGGGGGGTGGTTTTCCAGATAGCCGCATGGCGTGGTGAAGCGCACATAGTCGAGATCGAGAACGCTCTCGATGAGTCCCTTGAGTCCGCGTCCCATCGAGTATATCCGCGACAGAACGGGCACCTCGATTCCGTACCAGAACTCGTCGTCGGCGTCCATGTCGATGAGCAGCAGAAGGTCGACCGGCTCGTTCATCCTGAGCTGTTCGCGCCGCAGCCGTTTCACCCACCTCCGGAGAGAAATATTGTCTATGAGATCGCCCGGGTTGTACGCGGGCACCATCACCATCTCGGCGTCGAGTCCGGGAGCGGCGAGCCTGAGGGGATTGAATCGCTCCCTGGTCGACAGTTTCGGGATGAAGGCGCTGAAGGCGTTGAAGGGGATAGCGCTGTAATACAGGCTGATGTATTGAATTCCGTGCCGGGGATACAGCGCGAGGTGCGACGGCGTATACATCATCTCCTGAGGCCGCACCATCGGCGCTAACGAGCCGAACACATCCCGCACCCCGGAACCGCCCGTATTCGAAATGGAACGCTCTATGGCCGCGTCGAATTCGGCGGCCGTGTGCGCGTTCATCATACCGTTGTTATAGGACATTATCTGCATCTCATCGGCACCCGACCGCACCCTCCGCTTCAGGGACTCGACGATGTCCGGGCAATGCCGCGGCATTATGACCTGGAGCGAGAAATAGTTCTCGAAGTCCCATGTGCCGCGCACCGGAACGCCTTTCGCATTGAATCCGTCGAGCACCTCCAGGATCCGCCTGATGATCCGGATGTCCTTTCCGAAACCGAGCTCATCCGCCGTATCGCCCCGATAGGAATGGTAAAAGTTTCCATGGAAACGAAACGCGACATGAATCGAAGTTTCATCGGTACGCATATTCATCCTCCTTCGTCGAATACGTCCGGCGGTCACCCGTGCCGCTCGAGCGAGCGTTTAAGATATTCCTCTTCCGCGCGGTCCACGACGGCGCCGCTTCGCCGCGCGCCAAGGAAATTCTTGAGGCGGCCATGCAGTTCGGGTGTAAGGCTGTACCGATGCGCGTTGTAAATACATACGAGCAGGTATATGGCGGGAATCAAAGCGAGCATCAGTCGCAGTGTCATGAGAAGCTCGGGGGACTGCTGTTGTTTCACCAGCGCGCTAACGCCGTCCACCATTTCTCTGACGGGCTTTTTAAAACCGGCGAGCGAGAGCGCATTGGAGACGAGGAAGATGCCGAAGGCCGTGCTTAACTGCCTGAGAAAGGATATCACCCCGGAATAGGTTCCCTCGCGTCGCTCACCGGAATAGAGCTCGTCGGCGTCGGGCACATCGGGGAGGATCGAATAGATCATGATGACCATCCCGCCGGAGCCCAGACCGACCAGCGCACCGAAGGCGTAAATGAGCCACACCGGCTGACCGGGGCCGATTAAAAAACTC
>Ga0116153_10001947_pt1 | contig 17272 bp, 9 predicted proteins | sample AD_UKC028_MetaG_FD_89896 | JGI IMG/M metagenome (GOLD analysis project Ga0116153, IMG submission 89896) | Active sludge microbial communities of municipal wastewater-treating anaerobic digesters from USA - AD_UKC028_MetaG | ecosystem: Engineered > Bioreactor > Anaerobic > Digestate | place: USA...
AGCCTGCTCGTTCCCTTCACTGAGGACATCTTCCGCTACTGGGCAACGGGCGACAGGTCCTTCATAAAAAAGCATCTCCCCGAGGAGGTCTTCGAGCAGGTCGCGAATGAGGGGGAGTATTTCGACGATCTCCATGCCGTTTTTAAAAACCTTCTTCCCCGTGTCAAGAACGATCCGAGGAATTTTCTGGAATGGGACAATGCCAGGATATCAAAAGAAGTCAAAGGGGTACGCAAGATCAGCGAAAGGGAGCGTGAACGGGCAAGGCTCATCCTCAGATACTACCAGCTCATATATAAAAAATACAATCATCAGCACATCGACCTCATAAGGGACCTTGAACTTTCGTGTATGATCGAGGTTCCGAAAATACGGTCCCTCAAGAGGGCGCTGGACAGAAAAGACTATTATACCGCTATCTCCGCTACTCTCGACATCCTCGAAAAATTGAAAGAAAAGATCCTGTCGCCCGTCAAAACAGAATATTTCGAGAATATCTATCACAAAAGGCATATCGCCGCCGGCATCCCTTCAATGTACGGCACATACCGGGAAGAGAAGTTCGAGGCCATGGGACTTACCTTCAGCCTTGAAAACCTTGCCGCAATGCTCTTTGAAAAACTTGTGGAATCATTGAATCTGAAGTTTATCACCAAGAGCACCCTCATGAAGATCCATGAATACCTCTGGCTCTACGTGAGGGCCCTTGACCTCGACGGCATCGCGACGGAGGGCCTTGTCTCGAAGATGCGGTATATAACATCGGCCCTCCAGATACGGCAGTTTTCCATTGACCAGTACATCGATATATTCCAGTTCATCTCCAAGGGTATCCAGGACATTATCCGCGATTATTATATCGACGCACACAGCATTAACCTGCCCATTATTATCGGGCAGATGATGGATTCGGAAGACGGAAATGCAAGTTTACAGGCTGATGGCCGCAGCAGGCAGGAGATCATCTACAGGTACTCGGAGAACTTCATACGTTCCATGATCGCCCACGCCTTCGGCCTCCAGGTGTTCGACAATTTTGTGAACTCTGTTGTCAGGGCCCTCAGCCAGGAGCTTGAGAAGTTCAAGGACAACAAACAGATCCTAAACCTTGTTATGGCCTATATCCCGGAGCTGGCCATATCACCGATCTACAAGAAGAAAAAAGATATCGATAACCAGGTGCTGCTGGGAAACAAGGGTTATTTCCTTAAAGAACTGGCCTCACTTTCCTTTCCTGTACCGCCGGGCTTTATCATAACGACGGAGGTTTTCAGGGGATACGAGGCGGTGATCGGCTACAAGTACATCTTCAAGGACCTCAGCCTGAGGATATATAATGAGATACAGGCCCTTGAGCACACAACGGGAAAAAAATTCGGCAACCCGCGCAACCCGCTTTTGCTTTCGGTCAGAAGCGGTGCCACCATCTCGCTTCCGGGAATGATGCATTCCTTCCTGAACGTGGGTCTGAACGAAACCATAGCGGACGGCCTGGCCAGAAAGAGCGATTTCAAGTGGGCTGCCTGGGATTCGTACAGGAGGTTTCTGCAGACATGGGGTATGTTCCAGGGCCTTGAAAGGAACATCTTCGACGAGATAATGACCGGTTTCAAATCCCGTCATAACGTGTCGAAAAAGATAGAATTCGGTCCCGACCAGATGAGAGAGATGGCGCTTGCCTACAGACAGGCGATGGAGGACCGCGGGGTCTTGATAAACAATGACCCTTACGAACAGCTGCAGCAGGCGATCCTCCTGGTGTTTGCATCCTGGTATTCCCAGCAGGCACGCATATACCGTCATCAGATGCACGTTTCCGATGAATGGGGGACGGCGGTCATTGTCCAGGCCATGGTATTCGGGAACCTCAACGAAAACTCGGGGTCCGGCGTGATCTTCACCCGTGACCCGAAAGGGCCTTCCCAGAATGTCACACTTTACGGTGATTTTATTTTCGGCGTACAGGGCGACGACATAGTGTCCGGGCTTGTGGAGACATATCCCATATCGGAGAAGCAAAGGGTATCTGAAAAGAGGCAGTCGCTGATATCTCTCGAGCAGCGCTTCCCTGAAATATACGGGGAACTGGTGAGGATCGCCGAGTTCCTCATTTATGAGAAACGCTTTAACCATCAGGAAATAGAGTTCACTTTCGAGAACGATACGCCGAAAGGGCTCTACATCCTCCAAACGCGGGACATGGTACAGAGGGGCGCGGGTAAAGTGAGGACATTCCATGACAGCCCCGAGCTTGAAGGGTCGCTCCTTGGCATCGGGATAGGAGTGAGCGGCGGTGCCCTGTCAGGACGCGTAGTTTACTCGGAAGAAGAGATCGAGCGCTACCACAGGGAGGAAGGCGATGTGCCCCTTATCCTCATAAGGCCCGATACGGTGCCCGACGATGTGGGCATCATTCTCAAGGTGGAGGGTATACTGACCGCCCGAGGCGGCGGCACCTCTCATGCCGCGGTGACGATACCCCAGCTCAACAAGGTGGGGGTTGTTGGGTTCAGCAAGCTCCATGTCTTCGAGAATGAGGCATACAGCATCTGCGAAGGAAAGGTCATCAGGGGAGGGGACTTTATCAGCATCGATGGCTGGACCGGTGCGGTATACCACGGCAAACATGCCATAGAAGCGGAAGAATCATACAAAATAACCCTCTGAAAGACTGTTTCAGCTGTTTCAACAGGTTCAACCGTTTCAATGGAAAAACTCCCATAAAAAAGTGATTTAATATGGTTCTTAATGGTAAGTAAATGAATAAAAAACCAGCCCCGAAGTGCCAAGATTCAGGGCTGGTATCTTCTTTTGCCTTTACGGTTGAAACTGTTGAAACAGCTGAAACGTTTGAAACTTGTATCTCAAGCCATGCTCTTGTGTATGTAAGTTGTCAGGTCACCCATCCTGTTGGTGTAGCTCCCATATTCATTGTCATACCAGCCGAATATCTTGGCATGTACGACAGGCACCCTCATGGTCCCTTTGGGAAGGGTCTTCAGGAGGTTTTCGGGAACGTTGGGGATCCCTGCAAGGTCCACATCGATAAAGGCCGTTCTCGTGTGATTGAATTGGCCTTCTATAACGATCGCGGCATCCGTTCCGATAAGATCCGTCGACACGTTCTGCTCCATCGTGAAGATCACCAGGTGTTCCGGGTCATTTCCCGCTGCGTTCCGGTATATCTCGTTGAGCATCTTCGTGGTGAGGGGCTCTTTTTTACCATCGCTGCCCGTACGGGTCTGAAAGGTGAGGTTGAGGACGATCAACGATTCGGTGTTCGTGGGGATACGGATCGAATCGGCCATAAATCCGATGTCCTTTACCTCGGGGATGACCTGGATGAGGGCCGCGGCAGCGTTTGTAGAGGTGAGGATGATATTGTTGAGGATGCTCCTGTTCTTCCTCATGTCCTTTTCCCCTGCCTTAGGTGTCTTGTCAAGGACGCTCTGTGAATTTGTAACCGCGTGGACCGTCGACATGGAAGCCGTAAGTATCCTGCTCGTTGCTTCATTGTTGAGCAGAGGCTTGACCATGTGGGCAAGTCCGGTGGTCGTGCATGACGCGGCTGAGACGATCTTGTGCTTCTTGTAATCGAAGGCTGTGTGGTTGATGCCGTAGATCAGCGTTATCGCATCGTCCGGGATGGACATGGACTTGTTCTTCAATTTAAAGGCCGAAGAATTGATGGCGACTTTGGCGCCGCTCGCGAGGTGGCCTTTTATGGACCCGCCTTTATCGTCGGTCGCGATGGTAGGGTCCTGAAACTTGCCCGTACATTCGACGACGATGTCCACTCCGTGATCGCGCCAGGCGATCTCCGCCGGGTTCCTCGCCTCGCGCAGGATCGTTACCGGTATCCCGTCGATCATGAGCTTACCTTTTTTTTCGTCTACGATCTCTATGATCCTTTTCGATTTGATGCCGTAGAGAAAGCGATGGATGCTTCCATAAGTGGCATCTTTTTCAATGATCTGTGCAATTGCGGGGAGACCGTTGCCCACGTCTCTTCCAAGGTTTACAACGATCTCCTTAAAGTATTTTCGCCCGACATGGTGCCAGAGTGTCAACTTTCCTATTCTTCCCAGGCTGTTTATCCCGAGAACAGGGTTTTTGTTTTCAAATACTTCAACTTTACCCATGGCGCTACCTCCTCTGTGTAGTAGAAAACCCGAATGGTGTGGGATGTGTTCTCATTTCGAAAAGGGTCCTCCCTTTTGAAGCGAGAGGCAAGTATTGACATGCGTTAAAACAAACGAGAAGGCATACATGCCTCTTTTGAATATCCATCTATATAACAAAAAAAACGCTCCAAGTCAATGGAGGCGGAGCCCGCTCAGCAAGCAATGACAACGCTTTCCACGTCAGTTTTTATTGAAATCATCAGGAGAAATGTTTATAATCAGAAACTTGCCCCCGTAGCTCAGGTGGATAGAGCAATGGATTCCTAATCCATGTGCCGCATGTTCGAGTCATGCCGGGGGCATTTTTAAAACCGTTCCAAGGTTCCAGAGTTTGAAAAACGTTCAAGGGATAAAAGACAATTATCTTTTTTAAACGTTTGAACTCTTGGACTTTGGGATGTTTTTTATCCTCTCCATAACTCATAACCCATAACCCGTTTCCTTGCGATCCTTAATCTGAATTAACAAATCTATACAAAAAATTATTGAAATCATTAAAATATTGTGCTATAAAAAGAAAAGATGTTAAGAAAAGGGGGTAACATATGAAAAAAGTTACAATATTTGCGTTGGTAGCTATTCTTTCATTTGGTATGTTGGTACTCCCGGCTTTTGCTGAGGAAGCGAAAGACACCAAAGAAACAAATGAAACAACCGAATTCCTGCTGTCTGAAACCGAAAAGCCCACCTACAGGGGAACGGGGAAAGGCGAGGCAATGCTTGCCGACCTTATCTTTCTGAGGCCTGTGGGTTTTGCAAGTATTGGCGTTGGTTTTGTAGCTACCATCGTAGGACTGCCGTTTTCCATAATCGCAAACAACACACGCGAGGTCGGAGACGCAATGCTCGGAGAGACGATGAACTACACATTTGTGAGACCGCTTGGTGACAACTATCAGCCGTTGCCGTTATCGGAACAGCAATAGGTGTTGTAATATTGCGGCCGCAGGTGCCGGCAAGGTGTCTTGAAAGATTTTAACGTTGTTGATCAAAGCGTTGAAAGGGTGATTGCAATCCGCCCTTATGCCAACCCTCTTCTTAATAACAAAACTAAAGAACTTTCCATAACCATCGATAATCAAACTACAACACCAGGGGCTTGGCCCTTATCTTGTGAAATCATAAGGAGATAAAATTATGGGCCAGACGACCCGGGAAGAAAACAAAGCAAACGGTGGTGATACGACAAGAAGGGATTTTTTCAGGAAGGTCATCGCGAACCAGCTTACATATTCCCTCTCGAAGGATATGTATTCCGCGACTGAAAGGGACAAACATGCAGCAACCGTCCTTTCAGTAAGGGCCCAGATCGTCAACAAATGGATAAAGACCCAGCAGACATATTACAAGGTGGACGCGAAACGCCTCTACTACCTTTCCCTTGAGTTTCTTATGGGAAGGCTGCTTAAAAATTACCTCATTAACCTCGATCTCCTCGAGGATTATCGCGACGCAATTGACGTGCTCGCCATCAAGATGGAGGATGTTTTCGATTATGAATGGGACGCCGGTCTTGGAAACGGCGGGCTCGGAAGGCTCGCCGCATGCTTCATGGACTCCATGGCGACGCTTGATTACCCTTGTTACGGTTACGGGATCCGTTATGAATATGGTATCTTCACACAGAAGATCAAGGACGGCTACCAGACCGAAGCGCCCGATAACTGGCTGCGCTACGGCAATCACTGGGAGTTCCCCAGGCCGGAGCTGCTCTACCCGGTAAGGTTCTATGGAAAGGTTGAGACCCACGCGAAAAAAACGGAGTGGGTAGACACAAGCGAACTTTTTGCCATGGCATATGATTACCCGATACCGGGTTTCAGGACGGACACTGTCAACACGCTGCGTCTCTGGGCTGCAAAATCCACGCGCGACTTCGACTTCGAATATTTCAACAGCGGTGATTACGTGAAGGCGGTTGAGAACAAGAACAACAGCGAAAATATCTCCAAGGTCCTTTACCCGAATGACCTGTCGCTTGCCGGCAAAGAGCTCAGATTGAAACAGCAGTATTTTTTTGTTGCAGCCACCCTTGCCGATATCATAAGAAGGTATAAAAAAACACACAATAATTACGATGAATTGCCTGACAAAGTTGCGATTCAGCTTAATGATACACATCCGTCGATAGCGATAGCCGAGATGATCAGGATACTTGTCGACGAAGAGGGTTTCCACTGGGATGTCGCTCTGGAATTGACAAAAAAGACCTTTGCCTATACGAACCACACGATCCTCCCCGAAGCCCTCGAAAAGTGGTCGGAAGATCTCATGGGGCACCTGCTGCCGAGACATCTCCAGATAATCCAAGAAATGGACAGCAAGTTCCGTATACAGGTGTCGAGACGTTTCCCTGATGAACTGGGCAAGGCCAAAGAGATGGGGATCATTACGGGAGAAGGCGATAAGATGATCAATATGGCCCGTCTCGCCATCGTAGGTTCTCATGCGGTGAACGGAGTTTCCCGCCTTCATAGCGAGCTCCTGAAAAGCCGTGTGTTCAATGATTTTTACCTCATGTACCCCGACAGGTTTCTCAATGTGACGAATGGTATCACTCACAGGCGCTGGCTCATGGAGTCGAACCCGGAGTTGTCCAGGCTCATAACGGACGCCATAGGCGACAGGTGGATGACAGACCTTTGCGAGCTTAAAAAGATCGAGCCCATGGCCGAGGATAACGCCTTCAAGGAACGCTTCTGCGCCATTAAAAGAGAGAACAAGCTCAAACTTGTGGCTATATCGAAACGCACGTTCAACCTCAGTTTCGAGCCCGACTTCATGCTCGACTGCCAGGTAAAAAGGTTCCATGAATACAAAAGGCAGCTTCTCAATGTCTTCCACATCATCACGCTCTATAACCGCCTGAGAGAAGGAAACGTGCCAGACGGCTTTACCCCGAGGACCGTCATGTTCTCAGGGAAATCGGCCCCCGGATACATGATGTGCAAACTTATCATCAAACTGATCCATAACGTATCCGAGGTGATAGCAGCACATCCGGCGGTCAGGGACAAGCTCCAGGTCGTATTTATCCCCAATTTCGGCGTCACCATAGCTCAGACCATCATGCCGGCCGCCGAGCTCTCCGAACAGGTATCGACGGCCGGGTACGAGGCATCAGGCACGGGCAACATGAAATTTGCCTTGAACGGCGCGCTGACGATCGGGACCTATGACGGAGCCAATATTGAGATCAGGGAAGAAGTCGGTGAAGAAAACTTCTTCCTCTTCGGATACAAGGCCGAAGAGATCTTCGAGATAAGAAAGGGGTACGACCCTAAAAGATACATCGATGAGAACAAGGAGCTTGCATTGATCATGAAACAGCTGCAGTCCGGATACTTTTCACCGGAGGACCCGGGACTGTTCCAGCCTATCGTCCAATCCATTATGGACGGGGACCGTTACTGCCTGCTTGCGGATTACCCTCTGTACATAGAATGCCAGGAAAAAGTATCACAGGCTTACAAAGACAGGGACAATTGGACTCGAATGGCGGTACTCAACGTGGCGCGTTCCGGCAAGTTTTCAAGCGACAGGGCCATTGACGAATATGCGCGCAACATCTGGCATATATCGTCTGTGAAATCGTGATAACCTAAATGCAGCTTGACTTGGATCAAGCGTGTGTGTTACTCATTTTTTTGTTTTCAAAATAACTGAATTAAAACAGGATTGCCATGGATCGATATACGCATCTTTTCCAATCGGGACGCATCGGAAAGCTTACCGCAAAGAACAGGATAAAGTATGCCGCCACAGAAACTAATTTCCCCTTCGGAGACGGCTATGTCAGCGACAGGGAAGTGGCCTACATGGAAGCCCAGGCAAAAGGCGGTGCCGGCATCATCACAACCCAGGGTGCTTATCCGGACCAAAAGGGTGAAGGAAAAGGCTTTAAGGGAATGATGTCCATAAATGATGACAGGTTCATCCCCGGGCTTGCCAGGATAGCGGAAGTGATCCGCGCGAACGGCGCGTTGTCGAGCCTGCAGATACTTCATTGCGGCAGGGAAGGGGGCGTCGATCTGGATTATTGTCTTATGCCTTCCGTGGTTGCTCAAAAGCTTTCCTATTTCAAACCTCCGAGGGAGATAACGAGGGACGAGATAAAAAAGGCCCTGAAGGACCACATCGATGCCGCAAGAAGAGCAAAGCAGGCTGGTTTCGACATGATCGAACTGTCGGGAATTGTCGGTTATCTCTTATCGACTTTCATATCGAGCTATACCAACAAGAGAACCGATGAATACGGTGGGGACCTTCACAGTCGCTGCAGGCTGATGACCGAGGTGATCGAAGGGGTGAAGGGCGAAGTGGGCGATATGCCTGTCGGCATCCGTCTTTGCGGCCACGAATTGCTTGATGACCGTGGAGGCAACACCTTTGAGGAAAGCGTTGAAAGTTTCAGGATAGCACAGGAGGCAGGGGCCGATTACCTGAGCGTCACCATCGGATGGCACGAATCTTCACAATCAGTTATCACCAGGGATGTTCCCATGGGACACTGGCTTTATATAGCAGAGGCGATAAAAAAGACCGTTGATGTTCCGGTTATGATGGCTTTTCGCCAGTTTCTCCCTCATATTCCGGAAGAGGCCATTGCAGCCGGAAGGATCGATTTTCTTGAGATGTGCCGCCCCATGATCGCAGATCCGGAATTCCCGACCAAGGTCAGGCAGGGCCGCGAAAAGGAGATCATACCCTGTATAGCGTGTAACGTATGTTTTTCAAGGCTTTACTATCATCAACCCATCATGTGCTCGGTCCGCCCCAGTCTTGGCCATGAAGGTGAGGAAAGCTGGGGATATTACGGCTTTGGTCCGGTGCAGAAAAAAAAGAAGGTCGTAGTTGTTGGAGGCGGACCGGCTGGACTTCAATGCGCTGCAACCGCGGCACGCAAGGGACATACCGTCACTTTATTTGAAAAGAACACAAAACCGGGCGGCAATATCCTTCTGGCCTCCATGGTGGACGAGGGGGCAATAGAGCTTTTGCGGCCGATAGCTTCGCTGGAAGAGCATTGCAGGATATCGGGCGTCGATATCAGGCTTGGCGTTGAGTGCACCCCTGAGAATGTCAGGGCCATGTCTGCCGACGTGGTCGTGATAGCTACGGGACCTGTCGTAAAAAAACTGCAAGAAGGGATAATGGGACCAGGCGAAGTAATGGATAACGCTCAAAAACTTGGCAAAAAGATCGTGATCCTGGGAGGCAGCGGGGCCGGATTGGGGATTGCTGTTCATCTGCTGCGTCGGGGTAATTTTGAGATCACCATTATAGATGAGGCAGCGAAACCAGGCAGAGATGTAAACCCGTTCTATCTCTGGCAATATACGGCTCTCATGAGAAAGAAAAAGGTCAATTTCATGATGAGAACAAAGGTGATCGGAATTGAAGGCTGCACGCTGAAGGTGCTTGGACCGTCAGGGGAAAATACGGTTCAGGCCGACAACATTGTCCAGGCCATTTTCCATCCTGAGGAAGGCGTTTGGAAAAAGGAAGCCTCGGCCCTTGCAAAAGAGGTATATTTCATAGGCGATGCAAAGAAACCTCGCCGTCTGAACAATGCGATCCATGACGGCTACCGTCTGGGGATGGTGCTCTGATGATACCCTTGATCGATGAAACAGTATGCACAGGATGCGGCAGGTGCACCGAAGTTTGCCCGCCCGGTGCCCTTTATTTGAAAGAAGAAAAGGTCTGCATCGCCGGGGACCTCTGCGAAGAATGCGGTTTTTGTGCGCCTGAGTGTCCCGTCGAAGCGATCAATATACCCTTCCCAAACAAAGAATAGATCAAACCGCTCGAGCCGTTCTTTTTAGCGTTTAAGCGGCTTAAGATGTTCAAACTGTTTAAACTGTCTTTTTCTTAAGACATCCCCTTTTTTTCCGATAAACCAGACAGCATACTACCGGCCTGCCAGCCGGACATGAGGAGGGGCCATGGCTCAGGGAACATCGAATATTCTGCTGGAAACAGGAACGAACGAAGTTGAGATCCTTGAACTTTTTATCGATGAAGAAGGCTATCGGGGCTACTACGGCGTCAATGTCGCTAAAGTCATTGAAATTATACCTGTTCCAGAAAAAAAGATAAATCCTCCCGATTCCAGGAAAGGTATCGTCTCGGGGCTTTTCAACCACCGCAACAAGGTGGTGGTCCTCATTGACCTTGCACTCTGGCTGGACAAAAAAAGAGTTGAAATGAAACCGTGCAACGTTTTGATAACCGAATTCAATAACGTTGTGACAGCTTTCCTCGTCTCAGGTGTAACGAGGATACACCGCGTTACCTGGCAGGATATCAAACCTCTCGACGGTTATATGGAAAATGTGAGCGATGCCGTGACAGGCGTTATCGAACTGGAAAACAAGCTGGTCTTTCTCCTTGATCTCGAAAAGGCCATAGCGGAACTGAACCCCGAGTTTGCATTGAAGGCCCCTTCCGAAGAGGAGGGTGGGGCCGGATCCATAAAACTCGACCTCGACAAGCCTATCAAGGTGCTCCACGCAGACGATTCGAATGTCATAAGGCACAACGTGAAGCTGCGCCTCGAGGAACACAACAATTTCATTGTCCATTCGGTGACGAACGGTGAAGAAGCGTGGAGATATCTTGCCGAGATAGAGGAACAGGCGCGGCAGAACGGAAGTGACATCACTGAATTTGTCGATGTTGTTCTCACCGATATCGAGATGCCCGGAATGGACGGATATCACCTGTGCAAAAAGATCAAGGAAGACCAGGGATTGAGCAATGTCCCCGTGATCCTTTTTTCCTCCCTCATCAATGAAAAACTGATCCACAAAGGGCAGTCCGTGGGTGCCGACGGGCAGTTTGCCAAACCTGACCTTGGTCTCATGACGTTCATGAGAGATCTTGTTCAGAAAAGACAAAAGGCAGCGTAAATCAAAAGGTTTCAACCGTTTCAACTGTTTTAGCGTTTCAAGCGATAACGATAAATACGGCCGTTTGATATATCTCAAACGGTCTTTTTACATATACGGGTATTTCAATTCATTCCATCGAGGTCATTAGAACTGTCCAACCAATGGAAATTGTTATAAAAGAATGGCCACCGGTTTTTAGTGGGGTGACCGGTGGCCTGAATTATTAGGACAGCCCTGGTGGAAATGAATGTTCAGGACTGTGACCAATATAACGCTTTTTAAAGGCAAAATAAATGATATTTGTCACAAATATGAAAAAACCATGCTGACATCTATTACATAAGTGTATCAGGATGGAGCCGCATATATCGTAAAGCACAAGGTGCGAAGCATGGAGAGGAAGACATTAAAAAAGCCACCGGAGAACAGTCGGGGGGGATTGAATCCGGTGGCGGTAGGGTGCTGCAGGCGGTTTTTCGACTGCAAGCAGCACGTTTTAATTATAGCATTGAAGCTTGCAAGGTCAAGGATTATCGTTAAAAACACAGGTGATGCCATTACATGGAACATCGCCGCGCTGCATGCGGCATCCGAATCTCCTTGACACCTCGCCTGACCATCCATATAATTTTTCTGCTTTTTTATTAAAGACAGGAAATGTTGCACTGTCATTCGGTCAACGGGTCCTTATACAGAAGGAGGATGATAATGAAGATGTCGGGAAAGAGTACAAATGCTATTGCCGCAAGAGTTTTTCTTGTGTTTTGCGCGGCCGTCCTCATTATGAGCGTCGGCAGTGTTTTTGCCCAGGAAAGGGGATCGAAAACACCTGTAACAAGATACTGGATGAGCGTTTCCACAGAGAAGAGCGGTTTTCCGGGAATGCCCGCAGGGATGCCTGGTATGGGGGGAATGTTTGGCGGGGGAGGCGGAGATTCAGGAAAAAGGCTCCTTCTCCAGGTAAACTCACCGAAGCCCACTCCGGCTGACCCGAACGCGACACATGACATTCCGCCGGGACAGAACATGGGCCCGACCCTGCCTCTCGTTACACCGGAAAGGGAACGAGCAGAACGCGGTGAACCCGGACAGCGGCCGGATAAGTTTGAAAAACCCAAGATGCGCATGGTGATTTACTGGGGATGCTCCGAGACGGTGAAACCTGGCCAGCCCTTTGTTATTGATACAGATAAAATGAGCTCTGCTGACTTCGGAAGGGTGTTCCAGGGAAGACCGATCTCCATGCAGCACCCTCCTTCACCACGTCAGGGCTGGTCCTATGCGGATTGGCCGAACAAGAAGGATGGAAAGAAGGTGCCTCAGGACAGTTCTCTTATTGGAAGCCATTTTGTCCACGGTAATTACCTTCCCGACATCCGTTTCTCTATAGACAGCGGTCATGATTTTATGGCGCCCGTTGAGTTTACTTCCACAAAAGGTTCGCCAGCCGAAAGCTTCTATTTCCAGTGGAATTCCATCCCCACGGCGACGGGTTATTTCGCGACCGCCATGGGACACGACCAGAAAACGGGCACCATGATCATCTGGAGTTCCAGCGAGGTCCGCGAGGCCGGTTATTCACTGATGAATTTTCTTTCTGACGAAGATGTGCGCAGACTGATCAGGGACAAAGTGGTCATGCCTCCGTCTGTAACGCAATGCGTGGTTCCAGCGGGCATCTTCAAGGATGCCCAGGGCGGTATGATCCAGTTCATTGCTTACGGCGATGAACTCAATATAGCCTATCCGCCAAGACCCAAAGAACCCATCTGGACAGTAAAGGTAAGGCGCAAATCAACCTCCATGCTGCCCCTTATGGCAATGGAGGATATGCCTTCAGGTAAAGGCAGGCGCGACAGGGGGAGGACGAGAGACAGGGATGATGCACCCCAGCCTCAGCCGAGGGAGGAAGAAAGACCTGAAGGCGTAACCCCCGGGAAAATATTCAAAGGGATATTCGGACTGTAAGAGACAACCTCAACTGTTTAAAAAATATAAAAAAAGACCGCCTGGACGAACCAGGCGGTCTTTTTAATACCTGTTTTCTATTGAATATCAGTATAGATTCAGGGAAAATATAAAATTAGGATAATGCGATAAAAAGACAGGGGCGGCATGGAACCGGAGATCAAGCACAGTTTCGGGATCCTGAAAAAGCAGGGCGACAGCAGATGTGCCGAAGAGGCGCTGAAAGAAGCAGTCTCTCATCTTCAGTTGATCTTTCAGAACATGATCAACGCTTTTGTTGTGTTTGAATCAGTATTTGATGATCAAAACCGGTACGTCAGTTTTCGTTTCGGGTATTTCAACGAAGCCTACTCGAAGATAGCAAAACTGGAACTCGACGATGTCCTTGGCAGGGATGTTTTCGAGGTCTGGCCCGGGACGGAAAAATCCTGGCTCGATGTTTATCGTGATGTGGCCCTGACGGGGCGGCCGAAGACCTTCGACATGTATCATGAGCCCACGAAGGGATTGTATCACTGCAATGCCTACCGGCCCGGGGATGCGCCCGACTACGTTTGTGTTATCTTTGAAGATATCACTGAACGCGACCGGGACGCAAAGACCCTGAGAGAGAGCGAAGAAAAATACAGGGCATTGATCGAAACGACCGACACAGGATATGCGATATGCGACGCAGATGGGAATGTGCTTGACGGAAATGCGGAATATGTCCGTTTGACAGGCCATAAGGACCTGGATGAAATACGCGGCAAAAATATACTGGAATGGACCGCCAGGCACGACATCAAGAAAAACTCCCTTGGATTTGCGTCATGTGTTGAAAAGGGTTTTATAAGAGACCTGAACATTGATTACATAGATGAGGAAGGCAGGGCGACCCCGATAGAGATCAATGCCACGCTCATCGAAACCAGTTCGGGGCCGCAAATCCTGACCCTGTGCCGCGACATTACAGAGCGAAAAAAAGCGGAAGAAGAAAAAGAAAAGCTTCGGGCCCAGTTGAACCAGGCGAACAAGATGGAGGCCATAGGAACTCTCGCAGGCGGCATTGCCCATGATTTCAACAATCTTCTTACCAGCCTTATGGGATATACTTCCCTGATACAACTGAAAATGGACAGGAACAACCCGTTGCAGCAATATGTGCAGCAGGTCCTTTCTGCATCCCAGAAGGCGGCCGATCTCATCCGCAGCCTTCTGGCCTTCAGCAGACAGCAGCTCGTGACCCTCAATCCTCTCGATATGAATAAAACGATAAGCACCACGAAACAATTGCTTAAAAGGCTTCTGACCGAAGATATCGAATTGCGCACATCCCTCAAACGGGGTGATGCCGTTGTAATGGCCGACAGGTCGCAAATGGACCAGATCCTTTTCAATCTTGCGACCAATGCAAGGGACGCCATGCCGAAAGGGGGATTGCTTTTCATTGAAACAGACATCGTTTCAATAGATGAGGGCTTCAGGGAAGCTCACGGATTCGGAAAGAAAGGAAGATACGTATTGATCACTGTTTCAGACACGGGAGAAGGGATGGATCAGACCACCCTGGAAAAGATCTTCGATCCTTTTTTTACGACAAAAGAGATTGGAAAAGGTACAGGACTGGGTTTGGCTACCGTTTACGGGATAGTCAAGCAGCACAACGGCTACATCACCGTCTGCAGCGAACCTGGCCGCGGGACAATATTCCGTATCTATCTTCCCGCCATAGGGGCAAAGGCCGTCGATGAAAAGGATAGGGCAGCAACTTCTGTAATTACGGGAAATGAAACGATCCTTGTAGCGGAGGACGATGAAGATGTGAGGCATTTTATGATGGAAACACTAAAGCAGCACGGCTATAAGACCGTAGAGGCCGTCGACGGCGAAGATGCCGTAGAAAAATTCAAAAAACACAAGGGAATTGACCTTATAATCGCTGACTCCGTGATGCCGAAGAAGAACGGGCGAGAGGTCTATGAAGAGATACACAATATAAATCCCAGTACCAGGGTGCTTTTTATCAGCGGGTACACAAAAGATATTGTCCTAGACAGGGGAATAGGAGATGGGGAGTTTGATTTTGTGGCAAAACCATTATCACTGGACACACTGCTTCATAAGGTCCGCGAGGTTCTTGACAGATAGATGCCTTCAGGAGGGATCAACCTAATCTAATTGAAAAATATCAAAAAACCTGATACATAATATGGCCATGCAGAAACATGATCATGTTCCAACCGGACAATACGGCCGCATATATGCAATGCGTATATTAAAAAGGCCTTTTTTTCTTACACCACCTTAATAAAAATCAGCCATCAAAAACTAAGGTTGTAATATCCGGGTGCCGGTTTTCTGCTTTTATATTGCAGTTTGTTTTTTTTGAAACGTTTATTTTGTTAAATCAACGAGAGGCATAATATGGAAAGCGCAGTTGATATATCACCAAAGAACCGATCCAATCATGCACAGATAGAGCGTCGCCGCACCTTCGGCATTATCAGCCACCCTGATGCGGGCAAAACTACCCTTACAGAAAAACTGCTGCTCTTTGGAGGAGCTATCCAGATGGCCGGATCGGTCAAGGCGCGCAAGACCGGCCTCCATACTATCAGCGACTGGATGGCCATCGAGAAAGAACGAGGCATTTCGGTCACCAGTTCAGTGATGAAGTTCAATTACAGGGATTACGAGATCAATCTGCTCGATACACCGGGCCACCAGGATTTCTCCGAAGACACCTATCGGGTGCTGACTGCCGTTGACAGCGCGGTAATGGTCATCGACAGCGTCAAGGGGGTCGAACCGCAAACGCGCAAATTGATGGAGGTTTGCCGGATGCGCAACACCCCGATCCTGACCTTCATCAACAAGCTCGATCGTGAAGGTATGCCGCCTTTGGATATCCTTGCCGATATCGAAGAAACCCTGCAGATCGAGTGCGCACCCATGTCGTGGCCCGTAGGTATGGGCAAGAGCTTCAAGGGTATTTATAATCTTTACCGAAAAGAAATGGCTTTATTTAAACCAGGCCGGGATTACCCGGCCAATGACATGATCACCCTTCACGATGTCGGGGACCCGTTGCTTGATGAAATGTTAGGCAGTCAGGTCGATGAATTGCGGGAGAACGTGGCTTTACTGGAGGAGGCGGCAAGCCCCTTCAACCTGCGCGATTTTCTCAAGGGCAGCCAGACACCAGTCTTTTTCGGCAGTGCGGTCAACAATTTCGGTGTTCGTGAATTGCTCGATACATTTGTGGAGATCGCCCCCGCTCCGTTGCCGCGACCAACCACTACACGAATGGTGTCGCCCGGTGAGGACGCCTTTTCAGGTTTTGTCTTCAAAATACAGGCCAATATGGATCCGGCGCACCGTGATCGTCTCGCCTTTATGCGCGTTTGTTCCGGTTGTTTCATTCGGGGTATGCGGGTCCGTCATCATCGTATCGGCAAAGATGTACTCATTTCCAACCCGATCATATTCATGGCCCAGGAACGGGAGACTGTTGACAGGGCATGGCCGGGTGACATAATCGGCATTCACAACCATGGCACGATCAAGATAGGCGACACATTCTCCGAGAAAGAGCCTCTCAAATACATCGGTATTCCCAATTTTGCCCCGGAACATTTCCGTCGGGTACGATTGAAAACGGCATTGAAATCAAAGCAACTCCAAAAAGGTTTGGTACAGCTTGCAGAAGAGGGGGCGGTGCAGTTGTTCCGGCCAGTCATGGAAAGCGCTTTTATCCTTGGAGCGGTGGGTATTCTACAATTCGATGTGGTGATTGCCAGGCTTAAGGCCGAGTATGGCGTCGATGCTGCTTACGAAACGGTTGGTTACGTTGCTGCCCGCTGGGTAGGCAGCGATGATAAGAAACGGCTGGCCGATTTTGAAAAGATGAATCGGACCAACCTTGCCCTTGATCTGGATGGCAATCTGACATATCTTGCAGCCAGCGAATTCCGGCTCGAACGTGTGGTTAAAGAGTGGCCGGAGATCACTTTTATGAGAACCCGTGAACATGACTGATCTCCTGCAGGCCGCACGTTGTTGATTACCTCAAATACAGGTCAATCCGGTACTGAAAAAAAACTTGCTTTCAAGAAGAGACAAAGCAACGAAGAAAAGCTATGCCGGGATAACGTAAAATATTTTTCGCACAATTGAGCCATGGCAACCTCGAATCTGGTAATGTAAAGCACCACCAAAACAAAACCAGAAGGAGGAGAATAC
>Ga0116153_10001963_pt1 | contig 17221 bp, 11 predicted proteins | sample AD_UKC028_MetaG_FD_89896 | JGI IMG/M metagenome (GOLD analysis project Ga0116153, IMG submission 89896) | Active sludge microbial communities of municipal wastewater-treating anaerobic digesters from USA - AD_UKC028_MetaG | ecosystem: Engineered > Bioreactor > Anaerobic > Digestate | place: USA...
CGCGTCCTCTGGAACGGGATCGCGGCGACCGCGAGCTTCGAGGTCTACCGCTCCTCGACCAAGGCCGGGAGCTACGAGAACATCTCGGGCGCGGTGAGCGGCACGAGCTTCCTCGACAGCTTCGTGACCGCCGAGCAGGTCTACTACTACAAGGTCAGGCCCGCTATCGAGGGCGCCTCCCTGAGCGCGGCGGGAGCGGGCGTGGCCGGCGGCATACCCGAGTCCTATCCCTTCTACGGGGTCGGGGCCCTGCCCTCGGCCTCCTTGCCCGGGAACCCGATCGCCGTGGCCGTGGACGAGGCGAACAAGCGGGCATTCGCGATCACCTACGGCAATCCCGGCTACCTCGTCTGCATCGATATCTCGGATCCCTCCGATCCCGCCCTTCTCGGATCGCTCGCCCTCGGAACGAGCACCGTGTTCGGCGCCGATATCGCCCTGTCGGGCAACTATGCCTACGTCGCCGCCGGCTGGAACGGATCATCCAACCCCGTCATGGTGATCGCGAACGTCTCGACTCCCTCGGCCCCGGCCGAGGTAGGTCGGGCCGTCTACGCCTCGATTACCTCGCCGGCGACCGCGATCGCCGTGAGCGGCGGCTACGCCTGCCTCGGCGCCTCGGCCAACCTCCTCATCTACGAGGTGACCACGCCCTCGAGCCCGGCCTACCGGGGCATCTCCGCCAGCCTCGGGGCGACCGTCGAGGCGGTGAAGATCGTGGGCGGCTACGCCTACGTGGCGGCCAACAACCAGGGGCTCAAGGTCGTCAACGTCTCGGCTCCCGGGGCGCCGAGCATCTCGTACAGCGAGACCTCCCCCTCGGGGCACGCCCTGGGCCTAGCAATCAACGGCTCTACGCTGTACCTCGCGAGCGCCGCCTCGGGGCTGCGGATCTACAGCATCGCGACGCCGGCGAGTCCTTCCTACACGGGAGCCTACGACACGGGGGGCACGGCTCGCGACGTGGTCTTGAGCGGAGGCTACGCCGTGGTGGCCGACGACTCCCTCGGGCTCCAGATCGTCGACGTGGCCAACCCGTCGAGCCCGAGCCTCGCGGGCTGGTACGACACGCCCGGCGTGGCCGTCGGGATAGCGAGGTACGGCGGCCTCGTCGTCGTGGCCGACACGGCGGGGGGGCTGCGGGTCGCGGCGGCTCCGGCCATTCCCTCCTTGGTCGACAGCCTGAGCTGGGGCGGCAAGGTGAACGACGTGACGGTCCTCGGGAACGTCGCCTATGCCGCCATAGAGAGCGTCGGGCTCTGCGCCGTCGACGCGAGCGATCCGGTGAACCTTTCCGCGCCGAGCCCCTGGTCGGTCCCGGGACTCAACCTCGAGGTCGCGGCCCGGGGCAATATCGCGACCCTGGCGCCCTACAGCAGCCTGCGGCTCTTCAACATATCGACGCCCGGCACCATCGCGCTCTATCGGACGATCGGGGGCGATCCCTCCGCGACGGTCATCTCGGGCGACTACGCCTACTTCGCCAACCTGACCGGCATGACCCTCCAGGCCGTGGATATCACGAGGCCCAGCGATGCCGCGCAGACCGTCGTCCGGGGGACGCTCTATATCCCCCAGACCTCCCGGGGCATGGCGACCGAAGGGAGCCTGCTCGCCATGGCGCTCGAGAGCACGGGAGCCCAGTTCATCGACATCTCCACCCCCTCGACGCCGGTCCTCGCCGGCTACTGGTCCAAGGCGAGCTTCATCGCGCAGGGCATCGCCCTTTCCGGGAGCCGCGCCTACGTCATCGGACAGACGGGCGCGCTCTGGGCGATCGATGTCTCCGATCCCGCTTCGCCCGCGGATCTGGGCAGCTGCGAGGTCGGGGGGGCAGGCGACACCGATCGCGACCTCGTCGTCTCCGGGAACCTCGTCTTCGTCGCCGCCGGCAGCGCCGGCCTTAGGATCGTCGACGCGCGGAACCCGGCCAAGATGCGGATCGTGAGCTCGGTCGCGACGGCGGCCGCCCAGGGCGTGGCCCTCCGGGGCCGCTACGTCTTCGTGGCGGACGGCTCGGGCGGCCTGAAGTGCTTCGACCTCCTCATGGGCTACTAGCGGCGCTCGCCTAGGCCCGCCCGGCCGCGCCCCCGCCCTTGGCGAGGCCCTTGAGCTTGAGGTACTCGGTGTTGAGCCGGGCGGTGCGGGCGTTCAGGCGGGCGAGGCGCTGGGCCAGGAGGCGGGCGAGGAAGATCCCGTAGTGGGGGCTCTCCTTGATGAGGTTGACGAAGTCCTGCTTCGAGATCTTGATGAGGCTCGATCTGCCCTTCGAGACCACCGTGGCCGATCTCCGGTTCGACAGGAGGAAGGACATCTCGCCCATGAACATGTCGTCGGGGGTGAGGGAGGAGACGAGCTTGCCCTTCGAGTAGACGTAGAGGGTGCCCGAGACGATGTAGTACAGGAAGTCCGACTCCTCGCCCTCCGAGCAGACGTACTCGCCGTCCTCGAAGCGCGCCTCCTCGGCGGCCTGGAAGATCTTGGGGATCGCGTTGGACTCGCCGTGGCGGTGCTCCACGGCGAAGGCGACCTCGTTGCCCTTCTCGTTGTAGGCGAGCTCCTTCACGTAGAGGTTGGCCATCTTCATCCCCATGCCGTGGAGCCCCGGGCGGTCAGCCTTGGAGGCGAGCCGGCTCCGCCAGTCGAAGCCCGCGCCCTCGTCGCGGATCGCGAAGCTCGAGCGCTCCGGCGTGATCGTGTAGGAGAAGTGGACCTTCTTGCGCTGGATGGCCGGGTCGCGGTTCTTCTCGCGGATGAGGTCCATGATGTCGCGGTTCCCCTCGAGCCAGGCGGTCTTCTCGTCGTAGCTGATCTCGCAGTTGCCGTGCTCGATCGCGTTGACCAGGAGCTCGAGGAGGGCGACGTGGAGCTTCTCCTTCTCGTCCCGCCCGATCAGGTTGGCGTTGTACAGGTAGTTCGTGACGAGGTTCGTGTAGGTGGTGATGTCCAAGGGGTCGTTGTCGATGACGAAGGCCCCCGAGATGGTCTTGAGCAGGTGCTGCTGGATCCCGCGCTGGAAGAGGATCTGCTTGTTCTGGCGCACGATCCTGAGCAGGCGCGGCAGGTTCTGGAGGAACTCGGGCTTGCGGAGCACGGCGATCACGTTGGCGTCGCGCATCGCCTCGATGAGCTTCTTGTCGTCGACGTTGTCGTGGACGCCGATGATGCCGCCGTAGTGGAGCCAGGGATCCTCCTCGATCTCGCGGAGGATGCCGAGGCAGTCGACGCGCGGGTCGGAGAAATAGAAGATCTTCATCTCAGGCAGCTCGTACTTGAGGAACTCGATGACCTTGGCCCGGTCCGAGAGGAAGGTCGGGGAGAACTCGCCTCCCGAGCGGGAGCACTCGAGCTCGACGGCCTTATTGAGCGCCTCGTCGCTGGAGACGACCGGTATCTTTCGCATCGAAGGAGCCTCCGGAGCCCCGGCCCGCCGCCCTCGGCGGCCTCAGGCTTTATTTCATGCTTCGGGGCGGCGGAGAGCCTTCCCCTCCGTAAGGATCGGCCGAAAAGGCCCTCCGATTGACTTTTTCCCCCTCCTATGGCTTGATAAACCGCGTTTTCCCCAGGTCGGGGCCCTTAGCTCAGTTGGTTAGAGCTGCGGACTCATAATCCGTCGGTCGCTGGTTCAAGTCCAGCAGGGCCCACTACTTACCGCCAAGCGCCGACATCCTCGGCTCCTCCGGCCCGCCTTCGCGGCCCTCGCTGGCCTTGTACGACCTACCTTGCCAACTCGCCCCGCTTCTCTATGCTTTAGGTAGCTGGAGCCCTTTACTTAACATATAGTATTTTGTATATATAGAAACCATGCCAAGCGCGAGCGGCGAGGAGGGGCCATGGGCACCAAGATACTGATCATCGGGGGAGTCGCGGCCGGGGCCACGGCCGCGGCGCGGGCGAGGCGGGTGGCCGAGGACGCCGAGATACTCCTCGTCGAGCGGGGGCCCTACGTCTCCTTCGCGAACTGCGGCCTGCCCTATTTCATCTCCGGGGACATAGCCAAGCGCTCGAAGCTCCTCCTCCAGACCCCCGAGGGCTTCGACAGCCGCTACGGGGTGAAGGTCCGCGTGAATACCGAGGCCCTCGAGATCGACCGGAAGGGCAAGCGGGTCCTCCTCCGGGGGCCCGAGGGCGAGGCCTGGGAGGCCTACGACCAGCTCATCCTGGCCCAGGGCGGGAACCCGGTCATGCCCGTCCTGCCTGGATCGGATTCGCCTAACGTTTTCAAGCTCTGGACCGTGCCCGACATGGACCGCCTCGCGGCCTTCCTCGCGGAGCGCAAGCCGTCCTCGGCCGCGGTGATCGGGGGCGGCTTCATCGGGCTCGAGATGGCCGAGGCCTTCCATGCCCGGGGCCTCGCGACGACGGTCGTGGAGCTCCTCCCCCGCGTGATGCCCGTCATGGACGGGGAGTTCGGGGCGATGATCGCCGCCAAGCTCGAGGAGAAGGGCGTCGGGGTCCGGACCGGGGTCGGCCTCAAGGCCATCCTCCCGGAGCGCGGGGAGATCGAGCTGGCCGACGGCTCCCGGATCCCGGCCGGGGTCGTGCTCATGTCCGTCGGGGTCCGGCCCGAGCTGGCCCTCGCCAAGGCCGCCGGCCTCGAGCTCGGGGCCTCTGGCGGGCTCCTCGTGGACGAGGAGCTGCGGAGCTCCGATCCCGATATCCACGCGGCCGGCGACATGGTCGAGGTCATCCATAAGGTTTCCGGCCGGAAGGTCCGGGTGCCCTTGGCCGGTCCGGCGAACCGCCAGGGCCGCATCGCCGCCTCGAACGCCCTCGGCATGCGGATGAAATACCGGGGAGCCCTCGGCACGAGCGTGTTCAAGGCCTTCGAGGCGACCGCCGCCTCGACCGGCCTCACCGAGCGGGCGGCCCGCGAGGCCGGGATCGACGCGGGGGCTGCGATGATCGTCAAGGACGACCACGCCTCCTACTTTCCCGGCGGCAAGGAGCTCGCCCTGAAGCTCGTCTACGACAGGCGGAACGGCCGGGTCCTCGGGGCCCAGGCCTTCGGGGAGGCCGGGGTCGAGAAGCGGATCGACGTCGCGGCGGCGGCCCTCCAGGGCCGCCTCACGGTCGAGGACCTCGCCGAGCTCGACCTGGCCTACGCCCCGCCCTACTCCTCGGCGAACGACCCGCTCAACCTCGCGGCCTTCGCGGCCCAGAACGACCTTTCGGGATACTCCCCCCTCGAGACGGCCGCGGCCCTCAAGGCCGCCATGGCCGCGGCGAGGGAGGGGGGCGGGAAGGCCTTCGTCCTCGACGTGCGCAACCGGGGCGAGTACGAGAAAGGCCACCTGGCGGGGGCCGTGAACCTCCCCCTCGACGAGCTGCGCTTCGAGCTCGATTCCCTGCCCCGCGGCGAGACCATCCACGTCCATTGCCGCTCGGGCTACCGCTCCCACCTGGCGCTCAGGATCCTCCGCGGCCGCGGCTTCGAGAAGGTCGTGAACGTGGCGGGAGGATTCATCGCGATCCAGGCCGAGGGCGGCTTCGATATAGAGGGCGAATAACGCGTCGTTTTCAGGAGGATGATCTATGGCCGATTCCATCGTGAGAGACAAGATCAAGGCGGGGGCCCTCGTGGTCGACGTGCGCACGCCCGACGAATTCGCCGACGGGGCCTACCCGGGCGCCGTCAACATACCCCTCAACGCCCTGCCCTCCCGGATGGCGGAGCTCGGGCCCAAGGAGCGCTGCGTCGTCCTGTACTGCGCCTCGGGGGCGCGGAGCGCCCAGGCGGCGCGCCTCCTCAAGCAGGCCGGGTACGGCGACGTCATCAACGCCGGGGGCCTGGAGGACATGCCGGGCTGAGCCCCTCGCTCGAGGCCGCTCAGATCTCGGCTACCGCACCGCGGCGAGGCCGAGGGGCACGGGGCGCTCGGCCTCGAGTCCCGTATCGGGATCTCGGTCCGAGACGCGCAGGTGCCGGCGGCCGTCGACGCAGACCTGCGCCGAGCCCCCGCCGTCGAGGTTGACCGCCTCGTCGAGGCCCAGGTCGCGGCAGAGCTCGGTGAACTCCGCGAGGGAGGCCCCCACGCTGCCCGTCGGGAGCTCGTCGCAGGGGCGGTCGGGGCCCGCCGCCCAAATGACCAGCGCCTCGCCCCTCCTCGTCCCGAGCCCGATCCGCGCGGCCCGGCCACCCTCCCAATCCAGCGGATAGACGGTAGGCGGGAAGGGAACGCCGGATTTCGCGTACATGGGCGAGGTAAAGCCCCGCGCGCAGGTCCCGGAGGAGATCATGGCCGGGCCGACCTGTATCGCGAAGCGGTCGCCCGATTCGTCCGGATAGCGCAGCTCTAGGCTCGAGGGCCGGTAGCCCCTCGGGGCGCGCAGGACGAAGCCTCCCTCGGGGACGTCAGCTCCCCCTCCCGCGACGGCCCCGACCAGCTCGCGCCCGACGACGACGAGGTCGACGCAGGCGCCCCGGGGCGTGCGCGGGCAGGCCGGGCGCGAGATGAACTCGCAGTTCTCGCCGTGGCGAAAGACGTCGGGCCCGATCGCGACCGCCTGGTCCCTGAGCCGCCGCGGCTCGACGGAGGCGCTCCCGTCCGCCCGGATGACCAGGGCCTCGCGGTCGAAGAGCGGGGGCAGGAGAATTTCCCCGCGGAGCGAGAGCAGGCCGAAGGGAGTGCCCAGGAGATCCCAGGCGGTCTCGCAGTCGCTGAGCTCCATCTGGAAGAAGTGCGAGTTGAGGGCCAAGCGTCCGGCGCTCGCCGCGCTGAGCAGCCCGAGCCCCGGGTATGCCGAAAGGAATCGCGTCTGGCCCTCGCCGCGCTCGATGACCCTGAGAAGACCGCGCGAAGCTAGCCCTTCCGCATAGTCCGTGTACTCCTTGCGTCGGAAGCGCAGGGCGCCCTCCTCGATCCGCAGCTCGCCCTCCGCGTGGAGCCGGGCGAGCCAGTACGCGGCTCGGCGGGCGGGATCGTAGATCTCCGCCTCGCCCGCCGAGGCCGGGAAGGGGCTCGGGCCCGCGTGGCGCAGGAGGACGAGGGCGCCGATCTCGGGCCGCGAGGGCAGGATGCTGGCGCGGAAGAGGCGCTCGAGCTCCCGCATCTCCGCGGGGCCGCTGGAGCCCTGGATCGGCCTGAGGGCCTCGAGGGGGCCGATCGCGGAGGAGTGGAACAGGATGCGGCCTCCGTCGACCTCGACCGCTCGGACCTCGTCGAGGCTGCGGACCCCGCCGGTCGCAGGCTCGGGGGAGGCTTCGGCTCGCCTCATCCCTTGACTCCCGAAGAGACGGAGCTTTGGATGATGTACCTTTGCAGGAAGACGTAGAGGACGAGGAGGGGGAGCACGGACAGGACGCTCCCGGTCAGGATGAGGTTCCACCTGGCCGAGTACTGGGACTGGAATTGGGTGAGGGCTTGGGTCACGGTCTGCCATTTCTCCGAGGAGACGTAGAGGATGGGCCGGAGCAGGTCGTTCCAGGCGTTCATGAAGGCGATGATGGCGAGCGTGGCGATCTGGGAGCCGGCCATGGGCAGGTAGACCCGCGCGTAGATCGAGAACGCGCCCGCGCCGTCGATCGAGGCGGCGTCGATGAAGGAGGGCGGGACGTTCTCGAAGTGCTCCTTGAACATGAAGGTCCCGAAGGAGCCGACGAGGACGGAGGGCACGATCAGGGGCAGGTAGCTGTCGAGCCAGCCGATCCGCATCATGATGAGGAACTCGGGGATGATGGTCGATTGCACGGGGATCATCATCGTGCCGAGGAGGAGGGCGAAGAGGAGGTTCCTTCCCTTGAAGCGCATCGAGGCGAAGGCGAAGCCCGCGAGCGAGCAGGTCGCGACCTGGCCGAGGGCGGAAAGGCCGGCGACGACGGCGCTGTTCACCGTGAAGCGGGCCCAGTTGAAGTCGCGGAAGATGATCCGGTAGTTCGCGAAGGGATCGCCGCCCCCGAAGAGGTCCGGCACCCAGCGCGGAGGGACGGAGAAGATGGTCGCTTCCGACTTGAAGGAGTTGAGGGCCATCCAGAAGAAGGGGAAGATGGTAGCCGCGCCGAGGAGGGTTAGGACGGCGTAGTAAAGGATCGTGCGCGCTCGTTTCATCGCGTCCCCCATTAATACTGGTACTTGACCCATCGCTTCTTGGCGAGGAAGCTGAGGCCGGTGACGAGGGCGACGCAGGCGAGGAGCACGTAGGAGAGCGCCGAGGCGTAGCCCGTCCGATAGTGGACGAAGCCGTTGAGGTAGACGTCGTAGACGAGGGTGTTCGTCGCGTTCTGCGGCCCGCCCTTGGTCATCGCGTAGATGAGCTCGAAGTTCTTGAACGAGTCGATGAGGGCCACGTTCAGCACGAAGAAGGTCGTCGGCGACAGGAGGGGGAGGATGATCGTGAAAAACCTCTGCCGCGGGCTCGCGCCGTCGATCTTCGAGGCCTCGATGAGCGAGTGGGGAATGCCCTGGAGCCCGGCGAGGAAGATGATCATGTAGTAGCCGGACATCTTCCAGACCTGGACGATCGCGACGGTGGGCAGGGCGAGCCGGGGATCCCCGAGCCAGTAGGGCTCGGGCAGGCCGAGCGTCGCCAGCAGGTTGTTGAGCAGTCCGTAGCGGGGGCTCAGGAGCCAGGACCAGACGATGCCGACGGCGACCGCCGAGGTGATGACCGGCGAGTAGAAAGCGGCCCTGAAGAAACCGATGCCGCGGGCCTTCCGGTCGAGGAGGAGGGCGATCGCGAGGCCGAGGGCCATCACCCCGGCCACGTACAGCAGCGAGAATTCGAGGGTGCTCCTGAGAACGGCGGGGAATACCGGGTCGGCGAGGAGCTCCGTGTAATTCCCGAGGCCGATGAAGGCGGGCGGCGTGAGCATGTTCCAGTCGGCGAAGCCGAGGAGCAGGGAGCCGAGCATCGGCCCGAGGCGGAAGAGCGCGAGGCCCGCGACCGTCGGGAGGAGCATGAGCCAGGGATCCCCGGGGCGGTACCAGGATAGCTTTCGGGAGGACATCGGGCACCTCTTTCGGGAAAAGGCCGCCGATCGCGGGCGCGACCGGCGGCTGCGTTTCGTGGGGCGTGTCGAGGCTTGGCTACTTATAGTAGCGTTTCAGGATCTTGTTTATGTTGGTATCGGCCTTCTTCATGCCCTCGTCGAAGCTCGTCTCCCCGTCGATGATGGCGTCGATGATCCCGTTGAGGCCGAGGCTCTCGGCGGGGCCGTAGCCGCGCCACTCGGACCAGCCGAGGGTGTAGGAGGTACGGAAGGCCTTGGCCGCCTGCTTGATCAGGAGGCCCTTGTTGGCGGGCTGCTGGCCCTTTTCGAGGAAGGCGGGCGACTCGGTGATGGGCCGGTAGGTCGGGATCTTGCCGGCCATGTACATGTCGAGGCTGACGCCTTCTCCGGCGACGAACTTCGCGAATTTCCAGGCCAGGTCGGCGTTAGGCGTATTCGGCGAGATGGAGACGTAATCGGGCCAGCCGTAGACCGACTTGCCGTCGCCCTTCGGGCCGCGGGGAAGCTCCGCGATGTCCCATCGGATCTTGTCGCCGGCGATCTTGCGGTTGTTGTCGATGAACCATGAGCCGTCGACCCACATGGCCGCCGCCCCCTGGGGGAAGACGTCCTGGTAGCGGAAGGCGGACATTTCCTTCTTAGCGGGGGCGACCTTGTCCGCGAGGACCAGGTCGGTCAGGAAGCGCATGGCCTCGATGGCGTTGGCGTCGGGCTTGTAGGAATTCGTCGCGGGGTCGATGAGCCTGCCGTTGTTGGCGAAGACCCAGGATTCGACGTTCGAGTAGCGGCCGAAGAACCAGAAGCCGTACTGCTGGGTCTTGCCGTCCTTGACGATGGTGAGCTTCTTGGCTGCCTTCCGGAAGTCTTCCCAGGTCCAGGAGGCGCTCGGGTAGGCTACTCCCGCCTTATCGAACATATCCTTGTTGTAGTACAGGACCGTGGTGACGAGGGCGTAGGGGAGGGCGCAGTATTTGCCGGTCCCCGCGATGTCCTTGCCCGCGTCGAGCACGCTCATGTAGAAGGATTTCTTGTCGAGGTCCCTGTCGATGCTCGGCCCGAGATCCCGGACCAAGCCGGCGCGCGCCCACTCCTCGAGGTAGCCCGAGCTCATGTTGAAGACGTCCGGGAGCTTCCCCTGGTTGGCGAGCAGACGGATCTTGACCCAGTACTCGGTGGTCTCGAGGGTGGTGAGCTCTACTTTGACCCCGGGATTCTGGGCCTCGAACTTGGCGATGATGTCCTCGTTCTGCTTCTTGACGCTGGAATCCCAAGACCAGTACTGGAGCACGGTCTTCTTGCCCTGGGACTGGAGCGGGAAGATGGCGGCCAGGATCAGTGCCGCGATGCCGAGGGCTCGGAGCTGTCGCATGGTTTTCTCCTTATCGTGCGGGCGCTAGCGTAGCCTAGCACATATCGGGAGAATGTCAAGGAAATGTTCAAACATTTATACAATCAGGGTGCTTTCTCCTCGCTCTGCTCTCGCGAGGCCAGCTGCGTGGTCTCACCGTGCCAGATGATGCCCTTCGGCGGGGAATAGTCCTGAGGGCTCGCCCCGTCCAGGAGCCGACGGATCGACTCCACCGCGAAGCGGCCGGGATAGGTCCAATCGAATCGGCAGGTCGTGATGCTCTTGCCGTTGCTGCGCGGCCGGCGGGGGCCGTCGAATCCGTACACGGCGATCCGGGAAGGAACCGGGATGCCCTTCTCCTCGAGGCATTGGAGGACGCCGTAGGCGCGGATGTCGGTCGAGCAGACGATGCAATCGAGGTCGATGCCCCGGTCGAGCAGCTCCACGCAGGAGCGGTAGGCCTCGGCCTGGTTGCCGCCGCATTCGATGATGGCTTCCGCGCGGATGGGCGGGAGTCCGGCCTCGCCGAGCACGCGGTCCATGGTCTCGATGCGGCCGCGGGAATCGAAGCCGATGTAGCCGATGCGCCCGAGGCCGTTGGCGACGAGGTCGGCGGCGATCTTCGCGAAGCCGTCGATGAGGTCGATCGAATAGCGCATCTGCATGTAGGGCTTGGATAGGCGTTTGGTCAAGGACTGGTGGACGTAGGGCCAGAGGATGAAACCGTCGAAATCCCGGTTGCAGGCCTCGGAGAAGGTATCCTCGGAGAAGAGCTCCGTGGAGAGGTTGAAGGGGATGTTGCTCTCGATGATGCCGTTGATGACCTCGAGATGGCTCGTGCGCGAATACTCCCAGATCGTATCGGTGAAGAAGTCGATCTCCGAGAGGACTACGCCGATCCGGTACTTCTTGAGCTTGACGAGGTAGTCGGGCTTGAGCGCCGTCCCCCTGCCGGCGTCCCTCACGATCAGGTCGTCCTTCACGAGCCGGTCGAGGGCGATGCGGACGGTCCCTCGCGAGAGGCCGAAGCGCTCCGCGAGCTCTACCTCGGAGGGGAGGAAGCCCGACGGAGCGGCTTCGGTGGTGAACCACTCCTTGAGAAGCTCGTACAGCTGATGGTGAAGGGGGATGGGGCTATCGCGATCGAGCTCTTTCATGTGGCTTCCCTTCCGCATTATGGTAGATATCACGTGGGCTGACAATGGTTGTACATACATTTCCGGAGATTCGCCGAGGCTTCGCTTGTACCTTCCTCCTGGGGATTGTATCATCCTCCCCGATGCCTAGGCGCACTCGCTCCACAGCTCGCGCGCGCGACCTCGCGCTGATCGCCGCCCTCGGGATCCTCCTCTCCTCCTGCTCGCTCATGCCGCTCCGCTCGGCCGGGGCCGAGGGCGGCGAGGCGGATCTCTCCTCGGGCTTCGACTTCGACTCTGGCGAGCTCGCCAGGCTCGACGGCCGCTGGGCATTCTACCCGGGGGAGCTCCTCGGCCCCGCCGAGGCCGCGAGCCGCCGGGCCCCCGCGACCGTCCTCGTGCCGAGCATGTGGGCCTCGGTGGCGGGCTTCGCGCGGGCCCGGGCGCCCGTCACGGGCGTCGCCACCCTCCGGCTCCGCCTCCGCGTACCTCCCGAGCCCCGCGAGTGGGGCATCCGCTTGCCCAATGTCTACAGCGCCGCCCGGCTCTTCGCGAACGGCGTCCAGGTCGCCGAGCTCGGGGAGGTCTCCGACCGGCCGGCGCTCTACCTCCCCTCGAACGGCCTAGCCCTGCCCCAGTTCCACGCCGAGGGCGGGGAGCTCGACCTCGTCCTCCAGGTGGCCAACTACTCGACCCCCATGATCGGCACCTGGGACAGCCCCCTCCTCGGCGACGCCGCGGCCATCGCCGACAAGCGCGGGCGCGACGTCGCCACGACCTCCCTCGTCTCCGGCGCCCTCCTCATCATGGGGCTCTACCACCTCGGCCTCTTCCTCCTGCGGAAGAAGGACCGGGCCTCCCTCCTGTTCGGGATCATCTGCCTCCTCATGACGGCGCGGAACCACATCATGGGGGAGCGCCTGCTCTGGGGGATCTTCCCGCCCACGGCCGGCGGCTGGGAGTGGTTCTTCCGGGTTCAGCTCCTCGCCGCCCACCTGACCCTCCCGCTCTTCGCCCTCTTCTTCGAGCGCCTGTACCCGCGCCAGGTCAAGCGCGCCCCGGTCGCGGCCATCGTCGCGGTCGGGCTCCTCTGGGCGGCCCTCGTCCTCGCGACGCCGGCCATGATCAACCAGCGCTTCCTCCACTGGTACGAGTACTTCCTCGTCGTCGCGGGGCTCTACCTCCTCGGGGCCATGGCCCTGGCCGCGATCCGCCGCGAGGAGGGGGCCCTCATGGTCGTCGTCGGCATCGTCCTCCTGTTGGGGACCTCGGTCAACGACGTCCTTTTGTCGGTTGGCCTGTTCACCAAGACCTTCTACATGTCCTCCTACGGGGTCTTCCTCTACATCTTCACGCAGAGCTTCCACCTGTCCATGATCTTCTCGAAGGCCTTCCGCGAGGTGGAGGAGCTCTCCGACGGCCTCGTCGAGAAGAACCGGGAGCTCGAGTCCCTCCACACCGTCGACCTGGCGATCGCCTCCAGCATGGAGCTCGACAAGGTCCTCTCGGTCATCCTCGACCAGGCGGTGGAGCGGCTGGGCGTCGACGCGGCCGACGTCCTCCTCCTCGATCCCGAGGCGGAGTCCCTCTCCCTCGCCTCCCGCGTCGGCTTCCGCACCGAGGCCCTCCTGCACACGAGGCTCCGCCCCGGCGAGGGCTTCGCGGGCCGGGCCCTCCAGCACGACGCGGCCATCGTCGTCGCCGACCTCGACCGGCACGCCGAGGGCTTCAGCCGCTCGCCGGCCTTTTCCGCGGAGGGCTTCTTCTTCTACGCGGGCCGGCGCCTCACGGTGAAGGGCCGCGTCACGGGGGTCCTCGAGCTCTACCGGCGGAGCCCCTTCCGGCCCTATCCGAGCTGGGAGCTCTACTTCGAGACCCTCGCCGGCCAGGCCGCCGTCGCCCTGGACAACTCCTCCCTCCTCCAGGGGCTCAGGCGGGCGAACGCCGAGCTCCTCGAGGCCAACGAGGCCACCATCGAGGGCTGGGCCCAGGCCCTCGAGCTCCGCGACCGGGAGACCGAGGGGCACAGCCGCCGCGTGACCGACATGACGATGGAGCTGGCCCGGCGCTTCGGCATTGCCGGGGAGGAGCTCGACCGCGTGCGCCACGGCGCGCTGCTCCACGATATCGGCAAGATGGGCATCCCCGACGCGATCCTCCTGAAGCCCGGTCCCCTGAACGAGGAGGAATTCGCGGTCATGAAGCGGCACCCGGCCATAGCCCGCGACCTCCTGTCGCGCCTGCGCTTCCTCGACCGCTCCCTGGACATACCCTACCGGCATCACGAGAAGTGGGACGGCTCCGGCTACCCCGGCGGCCTCTCGGGGGGCGCCATCCCCCTCGCGGCCCGCCTCTTCGCGGTGGTCGACGTCTGGGACGCCCTGCGCTCGGACCGGCCCTACCGGGCCGGCTGGCCGGAGGAGAAGGTGCTCGCGCACATCGCGTCGCTGTCGGGGAGCCACTTCGATCCCGAGGCGGCCCGGGCCTTCGCCGAGCTGCGCCGGGAATGCCCTAGCAGGGCCTAGCCGGGGGCGGTACAAGGGCGCCGCGCCCCGGCCGCCTTACCAGAGGTCGCCGGACTCGTCGAACTCGAGCTCCGCGGGCATCCCGGCCGCCTCCATGCCCGGGCTCCGGGCGACCTCGGGCAGGAGGGCCTCGGAGACCGAGATCAGGCCGAGGTGGGAGGTGTCGGGGATGCGCACGACGCGCGGCGCCGCCGGGTCGGCGCCGACGCAGGAGTAGAGGGCGGCCTGGAGGGCGAGCCGGTCGCTCGGGAGCACCACGGGCAGCTTGGCGTGCATGACGACGCGGCTCGTGAGGGCGTTGGTGTAGCAGGCGCCGAAGTCGGCCTTGGCGAAGAGCCGCTCGGTGGTGAAGTCTGCCATGCCGACCCCGAGGCAGTTCCCGTGGGTCTCGTCGCTCAGGTCCAGTATCGCGTAACGTTCGAAGCGGGGGCCGCCCGACGCGTAGGGGGTGCAGTAGGTGCCGGTCACGTTGGGGTCGGCCCCGTCGCCCGAGAAGTTCTTGCCGATCCGGTCCACGACGAGGAGGTCGAACTCGGGGAGAAGTATCCGGGGCATGCGGGACTTGGCGAGCGCGAGGAGCTCGGGCTCGCGCTCCTCGATCCGGCCCCGGGGCAGGGCCTCGACCAGGCAGGCGGCGTCGTAGGCGTTCTCGACGAGGGCGAGCCCGAACAGGAGCTTGGTCCGCTCGAGGACGACCCGGCCGAAGGCGGCGACGTTCTCGGCCATGCGGCCGAAGCCCTCGGCGTGGCAGATCTCGGCCCCGCGCCGCTTGCCCATGCCGATGGCCAGCATCTTCATGATCCCGCTCTCGTAGGGCCCGCGGAAGGCCGTGTGGGGCTTCACGCGGCCGACCGCGACGATGCCGTCGGCCTCGGCCGCGAGCCGGTCGACGTGGACCTCCTGGCCTCGGGGGGCCCGGCCGACGACCAGGGTCTCCATGGAGGAGCGGACGGGGGCGCCGACCGATTCCTCGGTCACGCCGAGGGCGGCGAGGAGGCCGAGCTGGCCCTCGGCCGTGGCCCCGCCGTGGCTGCCCATGGCCGGGAAGACGAAGGGCTCGGCGCCCAAGCGCCTGAGCCCTCGGACGAGCTCGCCGACCACGAGGGGAAGCCGGTCGATGCCCCGGCTCCCCACCGCCACCGCGATCCGCATGCCGGGCCTTACGGTAGCGGCTATCTCCGGGCGGGCGAGCTCGGCGGCGACGGCCCCCGCCAGGTCGGGCAGGCGGCCGTCGGGGAAGGACTGGCGGACCGGGGCCATCCGGGGCAGGGGGACCCGGCCGATGATGGAGGCGAGGACTCCCTCCCGGTCCCAAGCGCTCGTTCGCGGCGTGCTGCTCATGTCGCTTCATCGTACACCGATCCGCTCCGCCGGAGGAAGGCCGCGGCGGGGACATCCCCCATTCGCGGTATGGCGGTGCGGCCCGTTCCGGCGTAGAGTGGGAAGGCCGGCCGCGGGCCGGGCAGGGGAGGGAAGGGATGAGGACCTTCGATCAGTTCGCGTACGCGCGGCCCGACATCGGGGCCGAGTCCGAGTCCTTCCGGGCCCTGCTCCGGGATTTCTCCTCGGCCAGCTCGGCGCGGGGCCAGGAGGAGGCCATGGCCCGGATCTCCGGGATCCGCTCCCGCCTGGCGACCATGCGGGCCCTCGCGCGGATCCGCCATACCTGCGACACGGCGAATCCCTTCTACGAGGCCGAGAACGACTTCATGGACGAGATGGACGCCAGGGTCCAGGGCCTCGAGAGCGAGCTCTACGCCGCCCTGGTCGCCTCGCCCTTCCGGCCCGAGCTCGAGCGCTCCTGGGGGGCCCAGATCTTCCGGATCGCCGAGCAGAAGATGCGGATCTTCAAGCCGGGGATCGAGGCCGACCTGGCCGCCGAGAACCGGCTCGCGAGCGAGTACGACAAGCTCAAGGCCTCCGCTTCGATCCCCTTCGAGGGGGCCGAGCGCAACCTGGCCGAGCTCCAGCCCTTCGCCGAGTCGCCCGATCGGGATACCCGGGCCCGGGCCGTCGCCGCGACGAGCGGCTTCTACCTCGAGCGCCGGGGCGAGTTCGACCGGATCTACGCCGAGCTCGTGGCCCTCCGCCACGGCATCGCGCGCAAGCTCGGCTTCGCGAGCTTCGTCCCCCTCGCCTACGCCCGGCTCGGCCGCTCCGACTACGGCCCGGCCGAGGCGGCCTCCTACCGGCGCCAGGTCCTGGAGACCGTGGTGCCCCTGGCGGCCTCGCTGCGCGAGCGCCAGGCCCGGCGCCTCGGCCTGCCCTCCCTCGCCTTCTGGGACGAGGCTATCGACTTCCCCTCGGGCAACCCCCTGCCCGCGGGGCAGCCCGAGCGCCTGGTCGAGATCGCCGGCGCGATGTACGACCAGATGTCGCCGGAGACCTCGGCCTTCTTCCGGATGATGCGCGAGGGCCGGCTCTTCGACCTCGAGACGAGGAAGGGCAAGGCCATGGGCGGCTACTGCGAGTGCGTCCCCGGCGAGGGGGTCCCCTTCATCTTCGCCAACTCCAACGGGACCTCGGAGGACGTGGACACCCTGACCCACGAGGCGGGCCACGCCTTCCAGGTGGCGAGGAGCCTGGGCTTCCCCTTCCTCGAGTACCACTGGCCCACCCTCGAGGCCTGCGAGATCCATTCGATGAGCATGGAGTTCCTGGCCTGGCCCTGGATGGAGGGCTTCTTCGGGAAGGATACGCCCAAGTACCGGTTCAAGCACCTCTCGGGGGGCATCCTTTTCCTCCCCTACGGGGTCGCGGTCGACGAGTTCCAGCACTGGGTCTACGAGCATCCCGAGGCCGAGCCCGAGGGGAGGCGCCGGGCCTGGCGGGAGATCGAGGGGCGCTACCTGCCCTGGCGGGACTACCGCGGGGACGAGCTCCTCGAGTCCGGCGGCTTCTGGTTCCGCCAGGGGCATATCTTCTCGGATCCCTTCTACTACATCGACTACACCCTGGCCCAGGTCAGCGCCTACGAGTACTGGGCCCGCTCGCGCTCGGACCGGGGCGCGGCCTGGAGGAGCTACCTCGGGCTCTGCGACAAGGGCGGGAGCGCCTCCTACCTCGAGCTCCTCGCCGCCGCGGGCCTCCGTAACCCCTTCGCCCCCGGCTCGATCGCGGCCATCATGGCCCCGGTCCGGGCCTGGCTCGACGAGGCCGATGATCGGAGCCTGTAGGCGGCTGGCTAGTCCTCCGAGGCGGCCTCGTCCTCGAGGGTGACGATGATCTTGTCGATGCGGTTCCCGTCCATGTCCACGACCTC
>Ga0116153_10001973_pt1 | contig 17170 bp, 15 predicted proteins | sample AD_UKC028_MetaG_FD_89896 | JGI IMG/M metagenome (GOLD analysis project Ga0116153, IMG submission 89896) | Active sludge microbial communities of municipal wastewater-treating anaerobic digesters from USA - AD_UKC028_MetaG | ecosystem: Engineered > Bioreactor > Anaerobic > Digestate | place: USA...
TGCTGGACCGGCTGCGGATACCGATGTGAAAGCATTGCGGCGAAAATTACACCAGACGCTTCGCTCGGTCACGCGCGATTTTGAACAGTTTGAATTCAATACCATCATCTCCAGTTTGATGGAATTGTCCAATGAAATGGCACGCTTGAAAGAAAAAGTGTATGGGCACTCGGCCTGGAACGAAGCCGTTGAAATTTACACCCAAATGTTGGCTCCGGTTGCACCACACATCGCTGAGGAAATCTGGCAGCGGAATGGCAAACCTTACTCAGTGCACACCAGCCGTTGGCCGGCAGTGGATGAAGCAGCCGCAGTTGTAGAGGAGATCACACTCGTGATCCAGGTGAATGGTAAAGTGCGAGACAGGATCAATGTCCCCGCTGATATCGACGAGGAAGACGCGCGAACGCACGCTTTATCCAGCGAAGCTGTGCGAAAACTTCTGGAAGGTCGCGAACCGCGCCAGGTCGTTTATGTTAAAGGCCGTTTGGTCAATATTGTGATCTAACCATGAAACTACTGTTTGGTGTAAGGCAGCCCCAGGCTGCCTTTTTTATATTGGCAAGTAGCTTTTAGTTCTACTATAATGAAAAGCGTAATAATCAGATAAGGTGAGGTGACTTATGAATTTGGGTGAAATGAGCTGGATGGAAGTGGAACAATACCTGAAGCGCGATGATCGTATTATGCTGGTGCTGGGGGCGACCGAACAGCATGGTTATATCTGTCTGCAAGCTGATGTCATGATCCCGTTGAAACTGGCTGAGGCCGCTTCAAATTCAAGCGGAGTTCTCGTAGCACCGCCTTTGAACTTTGGCTGCTCCTCCTATTTTATTGATTTTCCCGGTACGATCAGCTTTCGGGTGCAAACCCTGCTCAGTGCCGTTGAAGATATTGTACGGTCTGTTTATCACCAGGGTTTTCGCCGCATCTTGATCGTGAATGGTCACGGTGGCAACGATCCCGCCAAGGTATCACTGGGAGAGCTTTCCAATGAATTGCGCGATATGAAACTAACCTGGTACAACTGGTGGAAAGCAGCTTCAGTGCAGGCGGTAGCACAATCGCACGGATTGGCTGCCTACCACGCCTCGTGGTTGGAAGCCTTCCCCTTTTTACGCACCAGCGGTATGCCGGAGGGTGAGAAGTCACCATTTGAAACCAGCCAGGTTCTGTCTTCTGACCGTGTCCGTCAGGCTTTGGGTGATGGCGTTTATGGCGGGGTATATAAAGCCAGCGATGCCGTTATGGAAGAGGTGTTTGCTGCTGCTTTGAATGACATCATGGAATTATTAGAATTTAACTGACATCGGCGACTGATTCATGAATTTACAACCCCGCCTGTTTAGAGAAGCACGCGCCAGTGGATGGCTTTTTCCATTGGCAGTTGTCAGCGCATTCCTGGCAGGGGGGTTGGCAATTTTGCAGTCATATCAGTTGAGTCGTGTTATTTCAGGTGTGTTTCTAGATTCCCGGACTCTGGCTCAGGTAACACCGCTCCTACGTTCGATCTTACTGGTGGTGCTGCTCCGAGGGCTTTTGGTTTATCTCAATGAAGATTTAGCGGGGCGATTGGCTGCGACGGTGAAAATACGCTTGCGCACCTCGCTGCTGGAAAAAATTGACCGCTTGGGTCCCGAATTCTTGAAAAATGAGACGACCGCTGTGTTGACCACCACTGCTCTGCAGGGAGTGGATGCGCTGGATGCGTATTTTTCGCAATACCTGCCGCAGGTGCTGATAGCGGTGATCCTTCCACTGACCATCCTGACCGTGGTCTTCCCCCTGGATCTGCTGACCGGGATCGTTTTTTTGCTTACCGCACCCTTGATTCCGCTCTTCATGGTTTTGATCGGAAAGGTGGTTGAGTCGCTCACCGGAAAACAGTGGCGGGCCTTAACCCGGCTGGGGAATTACTTTCTGGATACATTGCAGGGGATCGCCACGTTAAAGCTGCTTGGGCGCAACCGGGAACGGGCAGGGGAGATCAGATCAATCAGCGAGCAATACCGTGAGACGACACTGAATGTGTTAAGGATCACTTTTCTTACAGCTTTGGCGCTGGAATTGATTGCGACCCTTTCTACTGCTGTGGTAGCCGTGGAGATCGGTCTGCGGTTGTTGTATGGGCGCATCGCCTTTCAACAGGCTTTCTTTGTACTTCTCGTTGCACCCGATTTTTACCTTCCACTGCGCAACCTGAGCGCGCGTTACCACGCCGGTATTACCGGCGTGACCGCTGCGGAGAAGATCTACAGTGTACTGGATGCCCCAGAGCCGCGCGCTGCCCTGGTCAGACAGCCTGAATCGCTCGAGAATTTTTTCAAAAAAGGATACCAGATCGAATTGAAGCACCTGAGCCACACTTACACGGGAAAGAAGGAAAATTCTCTCGATGATGTTTCCCTCTCGATCGTGAGCGGTAACCATTATGCGCTGGTTGGTAAAAGTGGAGCAGGAAAAAGCACCCTGGCGCGCATCCTGCTTAGGTTTATTGAACCAGACGAAGGAGAATTGTTGATCAATGGCGAGGAGATTCGTGCTTGGTCGCGTGAGGCATGGAGAAAATATGTGGGGTGGCTTCCGCAAAACCCAACGATTTTCAATGCCAGTCTTTTGCGCAACATTACGCTAGGAGACCCGGAATTTTCTTCAGAACATGTCCAGCAGGCTGTAGAACTCGCCGGGTTGACCGGCCTGGTGGATCGTTTGTCCCGTGGCCTCGAGACGCAGTTGCTTGAATCCGGTAACAGGCTTAGCGGTGGTGAACTGCAACGCGTAGCCCTGGCGCGTATCTGCCTGCGCAATCCGCAGCTGTTGGTGCTGGATGAACCTGCGGCGCACCTGGACCCCGAATTACAATCTAGTATCAATACTTCCATTAGGGGGATGATGAACGGACGCACCACAATGACCATTGCTCACCATCTTTCGACGCTTGAACAGGTTGATGAGGTTTTCTATCTGGTGGAGGGTAAAATCGCTGCGCGCGGTCGACATAATGAATTGCTCAAGAGTTCAGATGTGTACAAAAGTTTTATAAATAATCGAGAACCATTACTGTGAGACCTCTGACCTGTTTACTGCTTTTTTTGCGTACGCTCGCTGGTGAGGTCACACTTTCCATCCTCCTGGGTATCGCGGCGGTGGCAGCCGGCATTGGATTACTAGGTACATCCGCCTACATCATTGCCAGTGCCGCCCTGCAACCGTCGATTGCCACCTTACAGGTTGCCATCGTAGGTGTGAGATTTTTTGGTATCAGCCGGGGTGTCTTCCGTTACCTGGAACGGCTGGTGTCCCATTCGGTTAATCTGAAGATGGTCTCTCGATTGAGGGAAGACTTTTACCGCCGTATCGAACCCGGAGCCCCGTCCAACCTGATCACCTTGCGCGGTGGTGAAGTGCTGCAAAGGGTGATGGGGGACCTGGTCGTGTTGGAGAATTTTTACGTGCGCGTATTTGCGCCTGTTGTGATTGCGATTGTGATTGCGATTGCCGCGAGTCTCTTTTTAGGTGCGCATGCAATTGAATTAGGCCTGGTTTTGTTTTTTGGCATGTTTATAACAGGTTTCATTCAACCGTTGATCGCTTTGATCATGACCCGTAGTACTTCAGAAAGACTGGTGCACGCCAACGCCGAAGGTTCGGCAAAATGGGTGGAATTACTGCAGGGGTTGGAAGATATCCAGGCAAGTAATGCGCAGCAGTGTTATTACACACCCCTGCGGGAAAACTTTGATCTGGCGGGCAAACTGCAAAAAAGGTTGAGCAGGTTGAACGGATTTAACAGCGGAACAGGTTTGCTGTTAATGAACCTTACTCTTCTGGCTGCGTTATGGGTCGCAATTCCTCTGGTGGGTCAAGGCAGATTCGATGGGGTTGCGCTGGCAGTGATCACGTTGGTGACTCTCTCCAGTTTTGAAGCTGTAAACCCATTACCCCAGGCAGCGCATCAGTTAAGTTCCAGCCGAACCTCAGCTCAACGGCTATTTTCAATGAAGGATTTTTCTCAGCAAGTGATCGAAGAAGGGATGGATTTGGTGCCGCCTGATATCCAGCGGATATCGCTTCAAGGGATCGATTTCTATTACCCGAATTACGGCGATAAGGTGCTGGACAATGTCAGCATTAAGTTGCAGAGAGGGCAGAAGATAGCTCTTCTGGGACCCAGTGGTGCCGGGAAGACCAGTCTGATCAATATTCTGGTGCGTTTTCAGGAACCTAGTTCAGGAAGTTTTACGGTTGATGGCACCAATGTGCAAAGTATTAATCCTGATAACCTTCGTTCACTGTTCACTGTTCTTCCACAAAAAATCCACCTGTTCAACGGTGATATTCGTGAAAACCTGCTGCTGGCCAATCCTGCGGCAACGGATGAGGACCTGCTGCGAGTGCTCGAACAGGCAGGTCTGATTGATTGGCTCCATTCACAACCGGTGGGACTGGATACATGGATCGGTGAACGTGGTGTGAAGACAAGCGGAGGAGAGCAACAGCGCCTTGCTGCCGCCAGGGTTCTGCTTCAGGACAGGCCTTTCATTTTACTGGACGAACCCACCTCCAATCTGGATCGGTCCTCGGCCGAACATTTGATGGGATCTCTATTCCAGCATGCAGAAAATAAAGGACTTTTGCTCATTACGCACGACATTTCGTGGTTAAGCCAGATGGACGAGATCCTGGTACTTGATGAAGGAAAAATCGTCGAACGGGGTAATTTACCTGACCTGATCAACCATAACGGTGTTTTTGCCCGTTTATTTAAAGTCGAAATGGATATACTGGTTGAGTAGTGATCGAATCCCTATATAAGGTCAGGATGGTTCCTACCTTCCATTAGTGCAACTTCGATCTGCTGCTGGCTGATTGCCCCAGCCCTTAATATCTGAATCTCATCGGTGGAGCAGTCGATCACAGTGGAAGGAATCCCCCCGGGGCACTTGCCGCCATCCAGTATGAGCGGCACGCGGTTGTTGAGCTGTTGCAGCACGTCGTGCGCGTCTTGAGGATTGGTCTTTCCGGACAGGTTGGCGGATGTGGCGGCGATGGGACCGAACTCCTGAAGTAATTCCAGCGCGATTGGGTGATTGGGCATTCTAATCCCGATCGAATTTCCTGCGCTTAATAATTCAGGCAATTCGATTTTTTTGGGTAAGACGATGGTCAGCCCGCCAGGCCAGAATTTTTTTGCCAGAATGACCGCGTTTTCATTTATTTGATCGGTCAACATGCCGATCTGTTCAATGTTTCCGATCAACACGGCAATAGCCTTATTGGCATCCCGCCCCTTGGCTTCAAATAATTTGATGATACCTGGTGAATAGAAGGCATTTGCGCCAAGACCATAGACAGTGTCAGTCGGAAAGGCGACAATTTCGCCTTCTCGTAGAAGTTCCAATGCCGTCTGGATCGAAGCCGGATTTTCCGCAGGGAGTGTAATGGTTTGCATGATGGCAACTTCCTAAAGCTGGATTTTGACGACACGTGGTAATGATGCCAGGTCCTGGTGCACACTGGTGTTTGCCCGTGGTAACTGACGGGCTGCAATTTGTGTCACTTCTACACCCTGATTATATTGAATTTCTAAAAACACGCAGGCTTTTGGAAGCAGTTTTTTTTCCATCGTTGTGATCAATTTGCGGATCAGGTTAAGTCCATCGGCTCCTCCATCCAGGGCGGAGCGCGGTTCATACCCCAGTGCGGGCAGACCTGCGAGCGTCTGTGTGGGGATATAAGGTAAATTGGCAAGGATCAGGTCGAAGCGGGTCTCAATCCCATTCAGAAGATCAGTTTGTAAGAACTTGATTTGTTCTGTGACATGATGTCTGGCAGCATTTGCCTTTGCTACTGATAAGGCTTGGGCTGAGATATCGGTGGCGGTGATCTGGAGATCGGAGCGTTGATCTGCCAAAGTGACCGCGATGGCTCCTGAACCGGTGCCAACGTCGGCGATCCTGGATCTACCAGTGTTTTTATTGAGCCAGTCGACAGCCAGTTCCACCATTAGTTCAGTTTCCGGGCGCGGGATGAGCACATGATTATTAACGATTAAGTCCAGACCAAAAAAAGCCTGAGTGCCGGTGATATAAGCGAGTGGCTCTCCTTGTATCAAACGCTCAACCGCCTGCTCCAGGTAGGTCAATTGGGTTTGATTCAGACTGGTCTCGGGGTGGGCAGCGATCCACGCTTTGTCTTTTTGCAACGCGTAGGCTACGATGGAATTGATCTCAACGGATGGGAATTCAGTTACCCCTTGTAAGCGGGCAACATTAGCAGTGATCCAATTACCCAGTTCAGGATTCGTCATACTCTCCACTGGCGGCCAGGCGATCTGTTTCATCGCGAATCGATAGTTCATCAATGAACAAATCTATATCTCCGGCCATGACTGCAGGGAGGTTATAAGAGGAAACATTAATGCGGTGGTCAGTAACCCGGCTTTGAGGGTAATTATATGTACGGATCTTCTCAGAGCGGTCTCCTGTACCTACCTGAGAACGGCGTGTTTCTTCACGTAGGGCTCGGCGTTTTTCTTCTTCGATCTCGTATATGCGGGCTCGCAAAATTCCCATCGCACGTAGTTTGTTCTGTAATTGTGACCGTTCATCCTGGCAAGCCACCACGATGCCGGTGGGCAGGTGAGTGATGCGGACGGCGGTGGCATTTTTTTGCACGTTTTGCCCGCCTGCACCGGAGGATCGGAAGACATCAATTTGAACGTCAGAATCAGGGATCTGAACGTCCACGTCTTCTACTTCGGCCATCACCGCCACAGTAACCGTGGAAGTGTGAATGCGCCCGCTGGACTCGGTGGTGGGGATGCGCTGCACACGGTGGACTCCGGACTCAAATTTGAAGCGGGAGTAGGCCCCGCGACCTTTGACCATAAAAATGACTTCTTTATATCCTCCGATACCGGTTTCATTGGAAGAAATCATCTCCACTGTCCATCCACGTGACTCAGCATAATGCATGTACATGCGCATTAATTCTGCTGCAAAAAGGCCGGCTTCATCGCCACCCGCACCAGCGCGGATCTCAATGAAGACATTGCGATCGTCACGCGGGTCTTTTGGAACGAGCAACCGCTTGATCTGTTTTTCTACTTCCTCGATCTGACCAGGGAGTTCCTCGAGCTCCAAAGCGGCAAGGTGGCTCATTTCTTCATCGTCAGATGCGGCCAGTTCTTTTGCCTGTTCGTACTGGGTGAGCAAGGATCGATACCTGGTGCCGATATGCATGATCGTCTCCAGCTCTGATCTTTCCTTGGCCAGTTCGACCACTTTCTGGTAATCCTGCATGTTCTCATCCATTAAACGGGTGAGCTCTGCATAACGGGCTTCAATTGACGCGATTTTATCCAGCATAATTAACCTGTGTGTTAGTATATTAATCACGCAGATTATACCAGCCTTCATTTTTCAAGGTGTGATCTACAAGTTGGATTCCAATTGATTACTTGCATTTACCTTTTTATACTGTTCGTTTAAAATACATATATCACTCTCGTGGAGGGAACAATGTCTTGCCGTGACAAAAAGGTCTATCAGAGTGCTGATGCACCAGCTGCGATTGGTCCATATTCTGTTTCTGCTGGTTCGGGTCCTTTTGTAATGACATCGGGGCAGATCCCCCTTGATCCTAAAACCGGCGAATTGGTGCCCGGGGGGATCGAAGAACAAACACACCAGGTTCTGACCAATCTTGAAGCCGTATTAAGATCCTCCGGTTCGTGCTTAAAAAACGCCGTGAAAACGACTGTATACCTGCGAGATATGCAGGATTTCACAGCTATGAACAGAATCTACGGCGGCTTTTTCCCTGAACAACCCCCTGCGCGAACAACTGTAGCGGTCGCTGGATTGCCTAAGAACGCCCTGATCGAGATCGAAGTGATCGCAGCGCTCTGTAACGACCAGGATTGTTAATTTCTGATGCCAATAATTCAATATTGGATGGTATGACCTCAATTAAAGTATCGGTTATCGTTCCTTGTTATAACGAAGAGTCAACGATCGAGGAATTGCTTTCAGCGATCCTCGGGCAGACTTTTCCTGTGGAACAAGTGGAGGTGGTCATCGCGGATGGCATGTCAACCGACCGCACTCGGGAAAAGATCAGCTTATTCCAGCAAATTCACCCGGAATTATCCATACGAGTTGTAGAAAATCAGCAACGTACCATACCCGCTGCGTTGAACCAGGCGATCAGCGAATCGCACGGTGAGATTCTAATGCGCATGGATGCGCATGCCATACCGGCTGCGGATTACATTCAAAAAAGTGTGGGCGCGCTTGAAGCCGGTTTCGGAGAGAACGTCGGTGGGGTTATTGATATACGACCGGGCAGTGCTTCATGGATTGGCAGCTCGATCGCCATCGCTACCGCTCATCCGCTCGGTGTGGGAGATGCGCAATATCGAACCGCGACCAAGCCGGTGGAGGCCGATACCGTGGCGTTTGGCACTTATCGCCGCAGCCTGGTGGAAAAGATTGGAAAGTATGATGAGAGCTTGCTTGTGAACGAAGATTACGAATTCAACACCCGCATTAGAAAATCAGGCGGTAAGATCTGGGTGGATCCAGCCATCCGTTGTGGGTATTACTCCCGCGCAACCCTGAAAGCACTGGCGCGACAATATTTTACTTACGGGTTCTGGAAGTTCAAGATGTTGCAGCGATATCCAGAAACTTTGCGTTGGAGGCAGGCGCTCCCGCCGGTTTTTGTTTCAGGGATTTTGATGTTATTATTACTATCAATACTTTGGATTCCGGCACGGATGATTTTGGCTGTGGCATTGTCACTTTACCTGGCAATTTTGATCGCCGGATCGATTAATTTTGTGATCGGGAAGAAGAGCCCGTTGTTGGCAATTGGAATACCACTTGCCATTATGACGATGCACTTCTCTTGGGGCAGCGGTTTCCTATGGAGTATGATTAAAAGTCTGTTTGCAGGTTAGGCGCATGGCAGTAGAAAAACCTCAATTAAAGAAAAGGTGGCGTATCCGGGATGGAGAGCGGCAGGCGATCCTCTTTTTGGGTGACCTGCTTTTCACGTATTTAGCTGTTTTTATTGGCCTTTACTTTTGGGCGCAGCGCGACTGGCTGGAATTTACCAGCGAGTTCTTATGGCAGCGCGCTCCATTCTGGTTCTACCTGCTGCCGTTATTGTGGATCCTTTTCCTCATTGAGATTTATGATGTTCGCAAGGCAAATCGCCGCGAAGATATGATCCGTGGCGTTGCTACGGCTGCATTGATCGCAATTGTGATTTACCTGATTATCTTTTTTGTTTCGGAACCCAACTCACTCCCGCGGCGTGGGGTATTCATTTTTATCATCGCAGCTACATTGCTGACTTTGTTGTGGCGCATGATATACATCCGTATCTTCACTGCCCCGGTCTTTATGCGCCGTGCGTTGATGATCGGAGCTGGCAAAGCCGGTTCCACTCTCGTGAGTATGTTTAATGAGATCAAATCCGAGCCGTTCATCCTGGTTGGCTACATTGATGATGATCCACAAAAACAAGGTGAAGAGATCAACGGATTACGTGTATTAGGCACCGGATCACAACTGACCGAACTCACCCAGGAACTTGACATTACTGACCTGATCTTTGCCATCTCTGGTGAACTAAACCCGGTGCTTTTCCGCTCCATATTGAGCGCGTCAGAAAATGACAATATTGAGGTAACCTCGTTGCCGGCAGTTTACGAGGAGGTTTTTGGCCGGGTTCCGATATTTCTCCTTCCTTCAGACTGGATCCTCCGGTCGTTTATTGATCAGACACATACCAGCGGTGTTTACGAAAGCGTGAAACGCCTGTTGGACATAATCATAAGTGTAATTGGACTGATCTTTTTTATCCTGCTTTACCCGCTGATCTCATTACTGATCATCATCGATTCAGGATTTCCGGTGATGTATTCACAAATGCGCGTAGGCAAATATGGTGAGCCTTATAAGATCTTTAAGTTTCGCACAATGTGCCAGGATGCTGAGAAAGATGGCGTGGCGCGCACAGCCACAGAAAATGACGCCCGCATCACCAGAGTGGGTAAAATCCTCCGTCGCAGCCATCTGGACGAACTGCCTCAATTCTGGAATATTCTGGTGGGTGAGAACAGCATGATCGGCCCGCGCGCTGAACAGATCGAACTGGTCAATAAATTCCAGGAACAACTCCCGTTTTATCGCGCCAGGTTGTTCGTGCGGCCGGGTCTAACCGGTTGGGCGCAGATCAATCAACGCTACGCCAGTACGGTGGAAGATACCGCAGTTAAATTGGAATACGACCTTTATTACATTAAGAATCGAAATCTGCTTCTCGACCTGTCCATTGTATTACGAACTGTGGGTCGGGTGCTTGGACTAAAAGGCCTTTAATGAGAATAAAACCCAATTTACGCAATCGTTACATAGTCATCATCGATATTATCCTCACGGTCATCGCTATACTTGGCGCGTATGCGTTACGCCTCGAATTGGGAGCGATGTTCTTCTTCTATTCACCCTCCATGTATTGGATGATCGGGGTCGCTATTATCACCAAGATCCCTATATATTTCTTCTTCGGGTTGTATCGCCGCTTGTGGGGGTATGCCAGCACCCGGGAGTTGCGCCTTATCTTGTTCGCTGTTTCTAGCGCGTCCGTTGTGCTTTCTGTGATCATGATCACACTTTTAACCTTCAAGGTCTTCACGGGCTTTCCGCGTTCGGTGTTGATCATTGACTGGTTATTGTCCCTGATCCTGATCGGTGGTGTACGGTTTGCCATTCGCGTGATCTCTGACAATATCAGCTCGGTGTCGAGCTCGACACGTTCAAAACAATCAAAACGCGCGCTGATCATCGGGGCGGGTGATGCAGGTGCGCTCGTTGTGCGTGAACTGCAAAAAAATCCGGATCTGAATCTGACCCCGGTTGGGTTTTTGGATGATAACCCTAATAAACTGAAGCAGCAGATCCACGGTGTTCCAGTGATTGGTACGTTATCAGATGTGGGTAAAGTGCTTGAACACAAGAAGATTAGCGAAGTCATCATCGCCATTCCGAGTTCGAGTGGTAAAGTGGTAAGAATGATTGCTGATGTGTGCCGTTTGAGAGGCATCCCATTCCGGACAATGCCCGGCATATATGAGTTGATCGGTGGTAAGGTCAGCATTAACCGACTGCGCGAGGTGGATATTACCGACCTTCTGCGCCGTCAACCTACTCATATGAACGAAGAATTGATCGGCGAAACCCTGACTAACAAATGTGTACTGGTCACTGGCGCGGGGGGATCGATCGGACGTGAATTATGCCGTCAGATCATGCGGTGGGAACCCTCGCACCTGGTCCTGTTGGGTCATGGTGAAAACAGCATTTTTGAATCGCTTCTGGAACTGCAGGAAACATCTCCCACGCTCCCAATGACTCCAGTCATAGCCGACGTGCGGGATGGAGACCGGATCCGCAACATTTTCTCCACTCATAAACCGGATGTAGTCTTTCATGCCGCGGCGCACAAGCATGTACCCTTGATGGAATTGAACATTGATGAGGCGATCGATAACAACGTGAGAGGAACTCTAAATGTTGTGAGAGCCTGCGAAGAAACAGGCGTAAAACGCCTGGTGATGATCTCCACCGACAAAGCCATCCGACCGGCAAATATTATGGGCGCGACCAAGCGTTTTTCAGAAATGATCGTGCTGGATTCGGCACAACGCATGGGAAACGCGTATTGTGTCGTGCGTTTTGGTAATGTTTTAGGAAGCCGTGGAAGTGTGGTGCCTTTGTTCAAACATCAGATTGCCAACGGCGGGCCGGTCACCATTACTCACCCCGATATGCGGCGTTATTTTATGACCATACCCGAAGCCGTGTACCTTGTGCTTCAAGCCGGCAGTATGGAAACCGGTGGAGAGACCTTTGTCCTTAATATGGGGCAGCAGGTGCGTATCCTTGACCTGGCCGAGGACCTGATTCGGCTTTCAGGGTTGGAGCCCGGCAAGGATATCGAAATTGTTTTTACCGGTATCAGACCTGGCGAAAAACTGAGCGAGGATCTATGGGAGGAAGGGCATCAGTTTCTCCCGACAAAACACCCTGATATTTTCCAGTTTGATGATCCCAACAACCTGCGCGGCGAAGGTTTACGACAAAAAATAGATCAGCTACTCGCATTGGCAGATGATGGAAAAACCAGCGAGATAATCGCTTTCATTGATGAGACGATACCAGATGCCAGCCTGGGCAGCACTCCGACGCCGGAATTACTGTCAATCGAATGATCATAAACGTCACGCGCGACCAGTGGGATGAATTCTATAAACGATTCCCCAATGCACATTTTTTGCAATCCGGTGCGTGGGGTGATTTGAAATCGCGCTTTGGCTGGAAAGCAGTACGAATCGTTGAGGGCGAAAGCGGGGCGCAGATCCTGTTCAGGTATTTACCCCTTGGGTATAGTATTGCTTATCTTGCTAAAGGACCGATAGGCGAGGGTGAAGACATTTACCGGCAAATCGACCAGGTCTGCCGGGCTAACAAGGCGATCTTTCTCAAAATAGAACCAGACCGCTTTGAGAGTGATGAACCATTCAAGGCTCCATTGCATGACCTGAAGCCGAGCAAACCGATCCAGCCGCGTCGGACGGTGGTTGTCTCTCTTGAGGGGTCTGAGGAAGACATTCTCAACAGGATGAAGCAAAAAACACGCTATAACATCCGCCTGGCAGAAAAAAAGGGCGTTGTCGTCAAATCTTCAGCGGATATCGCAGAATTTCACCGTATGGCCCTGGCAACAGCGCAGCGTGATGCATTTGGCGTCCACAACCTATCGTACTACCAGTCTGTATACGAGCTGTTCCATCCTGAACGCGGGTGTGAGCTGCTGATGGCTTATTATGACAACAAACCACTCGCCGCGCTTTTTGTTCTCAGGCAGGGAGAAAACGCTTATTATCTTTATGGCGCATCCCTTGAGGTGGAACGGAACCGCATGCCAACCTACCTGATCCAATGGGAAGCGATGAAATGGGCCAGACAGCAGGGTTGCCGGTGGTATGACCTGTGGGGGATCCCTGACCTGGATGAAGAGGAATTGGAAACTCAGTTTCAAGTGAGACAATCGCACGATGGGTTGTGGGGTGTGTATCGCTTTAAGAGAGGATTCGGCGGAGAGGTGAAGCGTAGCATCGGCGCCTGGGATAAGGTTTATCAAGCCGGTTTGTACAACCTGTATTCCGGTTATCTGCGGCTTCGTGGAGGGCAGGCGGATTGATGGCGGCTTTTTGCCAGGTATGTGGCTCCCGGATGAACCCAATTGATGTGGACGGCAAAGTTCGTGATGTTTGCAGTAATTGCGGTAACGTCGATTACAAGAATTGGAAAGTCAGCGCTGGTGTGCGCATAGATAATGGTGGCAAAGTCCTGCTGGTTAGGAGGGCTATTGAACCGTGGAAAGGTAAATGGCATATGCCAGCAGGTTACGTGGAGATCGACGAAACACCTATCCAGGCAGCCGAGAGGGAAGCTCTGGAGGAAACAGGGTATATCGTTGAGGCCGAGAAACTGGTGGATTGCTACCTGGATACAGAGGATCCACGCGGAAATGTCATCGTTCTATTGTATGATGCCAGGATCATAGGTGGGAATCCTGTGACCAATGCAGAGGTAGAATCGATAGGATTCTTCTCACCTGAAGAGATCAGCTTCCTTGAGTTGGCCGGGATGAGTGCAAGAAATGAGATACGCGATTGGATCGAACCACGATCGAGTTAATAGATGACAAATCAACCCACTTCATGGAACAAGATCGTGAGCAAGTTGCCCGGTGCGCATTTCCTGCAGGTGAGTGAATGGGCAGATATCAAGCGCTCTATCGGATGGACGCGTGAGGAACTGGTCTGGACAGATGTCGAGGACAGGATCATTGGGGCAGCCCAGTTATTGATCCGATCTATGCGCCTGTTGCGTATAGGTCCGCGCATTAGCGTTGGGTACATCCCGCGCGGTCCACTGATCGATTGGGAGAACAAAGAGGATAGAACGCGGGTAATAAAGTCCCTTGAGAAAACTGCCCATAAGCGCGGACTGGTTTTTTTGAAAATCGATCCGGAAGTGTTGATCGACGCCGGCTTGAATGTTGAACTTCCCTCTTCTGGAAGATCTGCGGAAGTTCGATTGGTGGATGAACTCAGGGCTCGCGGATGGAAATATTCTCCGGAACAGATCCAGTTCAAGAATACAATGCTGCTCAATCTGGCAGGTACTGAAGAGGATTGGTTGGCGCGTATGAAACAGAAAACGCGTTACAATCTTCGCCTGGCTTTGAAGAATGGTGTTACCGTCAGGAAAGCCCGGCTTGATGAACTGCCCTTGCTATACCAGATGTATGTTGAAACAGCGGACCGGGACGGATTTATCATTCGACCCGAATCCTATTACCTCGAAGTATGGACAAAATTCATCAATGCCGCGATGGCAGAAGCGTTGATCGCAGAGTTTGATGGGGCTGTACTAGCAGGTTTGGTTTTCTTTTACCTGGGCTCTCGGGCCTGGTATGTTTACGGAATGTCAACCAATAAACTTCGCGAGAAAATGCCCAACTACCTGCTGCAATGGGAAGCCATGCGCTCAGCCAGAGAAAAAGGCTGCCTGGTTTACGACTTGTGGGGCGCACCGGATACTCTTGATGCATCAGATCCCATGTTTGGTGTATACCGTTTCAAAGAGGGGTTAGGCGCTGAGTTGGCGCGAACCATCGGCGCGTGGGATTACCCGGTGCGTCCGCTTCTTTACTTCATGTATCATCGCGTCATACCGGGGTTGCTTTCGATAACACGCCAGATCAGGCGTAAGCAGATCAAACAGGAGGTGGTGGTATGAAACTCTCCAAAATTGCGTTAGCACATTTACCCACCCGAATCGAATACCTTTCGCGGTTGAGCGAAGTGCTAGGCGGTCCGCAAATCTATTGTAAGCGAGACGATCAGACCGGACTGGGCTTTGGCGGAAATAAGATCCGCAAACTTGAATTTTTACTCGCAGACGCGATGGACCATCAGGCTCGGACGCTCGTAAGCGTGGGAGCTATCCAGTCCAACCACTGCCGTCAGGTGGCGGCACTGGCTGCTCGTGCAGGTTTAGATTGCATTTTGGTTCTCTCAGGCGAGAAACCTGAGATTGCTACCGGAAATCTCTACCTGGACCAGTTATTTGGTGCGGAGATCGTGTGGGCAGACAGAGAAAACCGACTTCAGGTGCTTGACACAATCATCGAGCAGACGCGGAACGATGGCCGCGCTCCATACAAGATCCCTTACGGAGGTTCGAATGCGGTCGGTGTAATGGGATACTTGGAAGCCATGAATGAACTTAGAGAGGACGAAAAAAAACAAGGTTTCAATTTTAACTGGATCGTTACAGCATCGTCCAGCGGCGGTACGCAAGCGGGAATGATCCTTGGATCTCTTGTGTGGCTGTTTACTGGAAAAATCCTGGGAATTGCCATTGAGGGAACAACGGCTGAACTGGGGCAGACTATGCGTCAGTTGATCAAGGAATGCATGGAATTAAATCAGCTCCACTTACGTGTACCGGAATCTTTGATCAATGTGAATGACGCGTATACAGGTAAGGGTTATGGCATAATGGGTGAGCCTGAAATCGAGGCGATTCGTTTATTTGCCCAACATGAAGGACTGCTGCTGGACCCAGTTTACACTAGCCGCGCAGCAGCTGGTATGATCGATCTGATCCGTAATGGATTTTTCCGCAAAGAAGACAAGGTGTTATTCTGGCATACCGGTGGTACGCCGGCTCTCTTTGGAGAACCCTACCTGTCTCAGCTGCAATAATTAATTCCTTCCATAAATCTGTTGTTGTCACCGTGCTATAATGCTTTTTGGATAAGCTGGCATGAATATTGATGTTTCTACTACTGTAAAAGTGATCATGTTCTTTATGATCATTGCCGCCTTCATCAGTCTGTTGATGGCGATCAAATCGATTAAAGCCGGCAGAAAACTACTCTTTTACCAGAAACGCCAGATACTGGTTTATCGCGGTTGGCGGCTTATACTTTTCTCGGTATTGATGGTACTGGCAGGGTTGGCAATCACCCGTTTTGGTGAACCGGTGGTCTATCGCTATTTTCCGCCTTCACCCACCATCACATTAACCCCCACGGTGACGGCCACACCCACCATCACACTTACACCCTCAATGACCTTTACCCCCACGATCACCCTGACCCTTTCCCAAACCTATACCCCGTCTCTTCCCGGTTTCATCCAGGAGACAGTTCAAACGCCCATCGGACCGGAGGTCGCATCCATTTTTAGTCCGCTCAGTTTTGCGGATACAACCGATGATGGTGTGGTAACGGAGAACATCACCGAATTTACTCTGCCTGTTACCACGCTCTTTGGAGGTTTTTCATACGATCGGATGGCGCTTGGTGTTCAATGGACCGCGGTGTGGTTATATGGTGAGGAAGTGATCTGTTCTGAAACCAAAGCATGGGAATATGCTCCGGGTGGATATGGGTACACGGACTGCACCCGTCCAGTCGAGGATTGGCGTCCAGGCAGGTATGAAGTACAGATCTTTGTGGGGCAAACGTGGAAAGTTTCCGGCACATTCCTCATTCTCGGCGAGGATGGACTTCCTGGGGAAACGCCTACAGTCACCTCTCAAGAGGAGCCAGGTACCGGTGCCCCTGCACAGACTCCGACACCACCGTCAGGTTAATTTTTAAAAAGTCACCACGTCACTCGAGGCAAAAAATCTGGCGATCTCAGCTGCCAGCCCGGCGTTATTCTTTAAGAGCGCAAGGTTGGCCTGAAGGCTTTTTCCTTCGGTTGAAAGGCTCACTTTTTCCAGAAGGTAAGGGGTCAATTCTGCTCCGCCGATACCCTCCATCTCAGCTGCGACCACCGCTGTGTTGATCACAGATTCAATATACCTGCCGTCGATTTCATCCTCTTCAGGGATTGGATTACAGACAAGTATTGCGCTGTGGTTACCGGCAGCCCAGTGGGCACAGGCAATCTGGTAAGCTTCCTCTGGGTTCTCGATTAGGCAATCGACCGGTAGACCGCTGGAACGCGAATAAAAAGCGGGAAAATCTTGTGTTCGATACCCCAGTACAGGAACCCCGCGGGATTCCA
>Ga0116153_10001976_pt1 | contig 17157 bp, 14 predicted proteins | sample AD_UKC028_MetaG_FD_89896 | JGI IMG/M metagenome (GOLD analysis project Ga0116153, IMG submission 89896) | Active sludge microbial communities of municipal wastewater-treating anaerobic digesters from USA - AD_UKC028_MetaG | ecosystem: Engineered > Bioreactor > Anaerobic > Digestate | place: USA...
CACACACAACCTGAAGCGATAACCTCAAGCCGCCGACCGGCGGAGCCGGGGCCAGTACGCCGACACGATCACTCGCCTTATCCGCCCGTGAAGGCTTGGGGTATTCGCTTGTTTTGGGTCTAGCGCACCGGATTGCCACCGGATTGCCGCCGGAGGACGGTACGATCAAGAGCACTCACGGTATGAACTTCTGGCCCCTAGAACCAGAGAAGCCCAGCCCAGTCGTGAGAAAACACGCCAAGAGGCGAGAGCCACGTGCAAGCTACTCTGAGAAACTGTTTGGCAAGGAGAAGGCGATCAGCAACGACCAGCGACGCGACATTGTCTTGTGGGACATGGGTGGGCAGGAGGAATACCGGCTCATCCACCAACTCTTCCTGCACGACGCCACCGTGGCACTGGTGCTGCTTGATCCCACGCGCGGCGCGACTGCCTTTAAGGAAGTGGAAGGATGGAACAAGTCCCTGGAGAGGCAATTGGCCGGGCGCGCCGCGGTGAAGCTGCTCGTTGGCGCCAAAGTGGACAAACCTTCCAGGATGATTGACCGCCAGGCGCTGGAACGTCTCCGCAAGGAGTGCGGCTTCACAGAGTACTGCGAAACCAGTGCTATCGCCGGGCGTGGCGTGGCGGAGTTGTGTGAGGCTGTGGGCAGGGCCATTGACTGGGACGCCCTCGGCAAGACAAGCCGCCCCGAGCTCTTCCAGCGCATCCGCGACGAGATCGAGGCGCGGCGCAGGAGGGGCGAGGTAGTGCTTTCGCATTCCGAGTTGCACAAAGCCGTCGGTTACAAGGACCCTCGTGGTAGGCGGTCGGCAGTCAGCGCCGTTGCGGAACAACTTGCCACACAAGGGGTGATCGCCAGTTGTAGAATGGCGAGCGGCAGACCCGTACTCGTGCTGCAAGTCCAGGAAATTGAGCGCTATGCCGGTTCGCTGATTCTGGCGGCGAGGAGCAATCCTCGCGGCGTCCCCGCGTTGGAGTTGCGGGGCATAGGGGAGACTAAGTTCACTTTCCCGGGCATCGCCAAGAAGGAGCGACTTCCGCGCGAGCAGGAAAAAGCGGTAGTGGAATGTACCGTTCAACTCATGCTGGAGCATGGGATCTGTTTCCAGCATGAGGGCCTGCTGATCTTCCCTTCGCTCTTTGCCCCTGCGTCGGAGACCGCGGACGTGAAGCTGCCGCATGCGGTATCGCTTTATTACGACTTTGCCGGAGCCATTGACAACATCTACGCCTCGCTGGTCGCTTGGCTAGTGCTGGCTAAGAAGTTCGGCAAACTGCGGCTCTGGTCGGATCGGGCAGAGTTTGAGGTGAAAGACGGCGGCCTGTGCGGCTTGCGCAAGGTGGGGCGGCCGGGTGGCTTTGCCCATGTGGATGTTTACTTTGAGCCGGAGACGGCCAAACAGAAGCGCAAGAGGTTTATCAGCTTCGTGGAGGACCACCTGGTGCGGAACGGCGTGGAGATTCGCGAGCACGTTGCGATCAAGTGCGCCTGCGGCCACGAATTTTCCGAGGAGACTCTGCGCCAGCGCATCGCCCGCGGTGATAGGGATGTCGTCTGCCCAGTGTGTGAGACGCGTCATGGTCTGACCGAAGGCGCGGCGGAATCGCGCGAACGGGACGCACAGGTCGCGCAACATACCTGGGCGCTGCGAACACAAATTGAAAAGGTGCGTGAGAAGGTAACAGAGCAGGTGGTGCAGGTGCTTGCCAAGGCTGATGACACGAAACGCGCCGCCGGTCCGATCCGCCTGCTGCACTTGAGCGACTTGCACTTCACGCAAGGCACCCCGGTGCCGGCGCGGCTGCAGTGGTTACTGGACGACCTCAAGCAGGACAGTGGCTTGGGCTTCAAGGAACTCGATTACCTCGTGATTTCCGGCGATTTCACGGACAAGGGTTGCGTCGAGGGCTTCGAAAAGGCTTACGAGTTCGTGTCCGGGCTGACGTGTACATTTGGCTTGTCCGCTGAGCGGTGCATCTTCGTGCCGGGCAATCACGACGTGCGCGACTTGCGCGAGGCATACGAATGGTGCGATAAGCCCGATGGGCTCAAGGATGACGAGTGGGTTAAGAAGGACGACATCATCCTGAAACGTAACGCGGAGAAGTACCCGTTGCGACTCAAACCGTTTTCTGACCTGTTCTTCCATAAGTTTCTCCAGCGGCCGTATCCGCTGGACTGCAAGATGCAGGGATTCGCGATTCCATTCTGGGATACGAGGATTCAGTTTCTGACGCTTAATTCGTGCTGGGAGATTGACCAGTTCCACCGGAAGCGGTCGGGTGTGCATGTCGAAGCGGTGGCGAACGTGGTCAAATTAGCGCAGAAGCAGGAGGAGGATGCGCGGAAAGCGGCCCAATTAGCGACGGGAAAGCCGTTGCTGCGGATCGCCGTATGGCATCACGCGGTCGCGGGTCCGGAACAGATCACGAACACAGGCTTCTTGGGCCATCTCCAAAACAACGGCGTGCGTCTGGTACTGCATGGCGACGTGCATGAGATGCTACGAGAACAGGTCGGTTATCGGCACGAGAAGAAGATCCACATTGTTGGCTCAGGCAGTTTTGGCGCGCGGGCGCCGGACCGGCCCGAGTCTACGCCACGGCTCTATAACGTCCTGGAGATTAACCGCGATCTGAAGTCAGCTCGCGTACATACGCGCTGCCAGCCCAAGCCGGACGGGCCGTGGAAAGGATGGAATGAGTGGGAGCCACCGGGCGGAGGGGACGGTGGCGTGCCGTATTACGATATCAAATGGTGAGGGAGGCGTTAGCGTCCGTCACCCTCGAATTCTCTTTCACCCTCGAATTCTCTTTGTGTCTTCTGCTTCCCTCGCAGCGAGGGATGACTGCCGCGTGTGGACGGGCGAAGGCGAACAGAGGAAAGCGCCGTTGCATATAGAGAGAGGATGTGGTATAAGCCCTCTGGTTCAGTGGTTACCGTTTGCGATTGGAGATGCCGCTGGCGCCGTCGGCGCTGCCGGGGATCTCAAATCGTCAGTCATCAATCGTAGATCTCTGGGATGGCACTATGGAAGTTGCGGAACTCAAGACGATGATCGGCACGATCGAGGCCCGGGTGGTAAGCATCCGGGACTGGCTTTGACTTGCCTAGCAAGAAGAAGCAACTGGAAGAGCTGGGCAACAAGATGTCGAAACCGGGCTTCTGGGATCGCCCGGAGGCGGCGCAGGCGGTCGTCAGCCAGTTGAGCGCCCTCAAGGCCGTGGTCGAGCCGGTCGAGGAGATGCTCCGCGAGGTCAAAGACGTTGCGGAGCTGTGCGAGCTGGCGGCCGACGAAGGGGATGCGGACGAGCTGACGCAGTTGGAGGAAGATGTCAAAGCCCTGGACCGGCGCTGCGAGCAGGTGGAGCTGCAGGGGTTGTTGGCGGGGCCGCAGGACATGCGCAACTGCTTCTTCGCCATCCACGCCGGCGCGGGCGGCACGGAAAGCTGCGATTGGGCGAGCATGCTGCTGCGGATGTACACGCGCTTTTTCGACGCCAACAAGTTCAAATACGAAGAGTTGGACATCACGCCGGGCGAAGAGGCCGGGATTCGCTCGATCCAGTTGCGGGTGATCGGGCCGTTCGCGTTCGGCAAGCTCTCGTGCGAGACCGGCGTGCACCGGCTCGTGCGGATCAGCCCGTTCGATTCCCAGAAGCGCCGCCACACGAGCTTCGCCGCGGTCGATGTGCTGCCGGAATTGCCGGAGACGGACCTGACGCTGAAAGAGACCGATTGCGACATCGAGTACTTCCGCCGGTCCTCGGGGGCGGGCGGGCAGAACGTCAACAAGGTCTCGACGGCCGTCCGCATCCGCCATATTCCGACGGGGATCATGGTGGAGTGCGTCAACGAGCGCAGCCAGGCGCAGAACAAGCGCATGGGTCTGGCCATCCTGCAGTCGAAGATCGAGCGGATGGAGCAGGAAAAGCGCGACAAGGAGATGAACAAGCTCTACGGCGACAAGGGCGAGATCGCCTGGGGCAACCAGATCCGCAGCTACGTGCTCCAGCCGTACCAGATGGTCAAGGATCATCGCACCGATCACCAGACCGGCAACGTCGACGCGGTTCTCGACGGCGAGCTCGAACCCTTCATCGAGAGTTACCTCCGGCACCGCGCCAAGAGCAAAAGGAAAGAGTAGGATCTATCCTCTTCCATCAGAAAATCAGACATCGCAAATCATAAGTCGCAACATGAAGCAGATCATCGAGGTTCGTGTTCAAACGCGCAAGGTGGAGTTGGCCCGCTGCAAGACGGACCTGCTCGTCCTGGGTCGGTGCTCCGATGCGGAGCCGGATGACATGGTCCAGGCCCTCGATCGGGCGCTCGGCGGCCGGATCGAGCAGTTGGCGAAATTGGGCGATTTCAAGGGCAAGCCCAAGACCAGCGTCCTCCTCTACGGCGAGGGCAAGCTCGCCGCCGAGCGCGTGCTGCTCGTCGGACTCGGCGAGCGGAAGAAGGCCACGCTCGACACGTTGCGCCGGGCGGCTGCGGTGGCGGCCGGCCGGGCGGTCGACCTGAAGCTGCCGCGCGTCGCGCTGGCCCTGCACCGTTCCTTGGGAAGTGATTTCGAGGCGGCGGCCGTGGGACGCGCGCTGGCCGAGGGCGCGTATCTGGGCAGCTACCGCTATGACGAGTTCGTGACGGTTGCGGAGAACGGCCGGCGCCACTCGCTGGCCGTCGAGATCGTGGACCCGGAAGCAGCGCAGATCCGGAGCCTGGCCCCGGGCGTCGCCGCCGGCGCCATTGTCGGGCGGGCCCAGGCCGAGGCGCGGACGCTGGCCAACCGCCCGGCCAATGTGATCGATCCGTCGTCCCTGGCCCGGACGGCCCGGGAGATGATGCGCGGCCTGCCGACTGTCCGCTGCACGGTCTTCGACGAGCCGAAGCTCCGGGCCAACCGCATGGGCGGGATTCTGGCCGTCGGGTCCGGCAGTCAGAACAAGCCGCGGCTGATTCTTCTGAAGTACACGCCGCGGCGCCGGCCGGCCCGCGGATTGCCGACGGTCGCCCTGGTGGGCAAGGCCGTGACATTCGATTCGGGCGGCATCAGCATCAAGCCGTCTGCGGATATGGACCAGATGAAGTTCGACAAGACCGGCGGCATCGCGGTCCTGGCGGCGATCAAGGCCCTGGCCGAGCTGGAGCTGCCGCTCGACGTGCTGGGCCTGATCCCGGCGGCGGAGAACCTGCCGAGCGGGTCCAGCTACCGTCCCGGCGACATCATCACGACCTACAGCGGCAAGACCGTCGAGATCCTGAACACGGACGCCGAGGGCCGGATGATCCTGTGCGATGCCCTGGCCTATGCCGCCCGGCAGCAGCGCGAGGTGATCATCGACATCGCCACCCTGACGGGCGCGTGCATGGTCGCCCTGGGCGCGTACAAGGCCGGCCTGATGAGCAACGACGAGGAGCTGGCGGCGCAGCTCCAGAGAGCTGCCGACGCGAGCGGCGAGAGCGTCTGGCGTCTGCCGACCGGCGACGAGTACGCCGAGGAGATCAAGAGCAAGATCGCGGACCTGAAGAATGCCGGCAGCCGCTGGGGCGGGGCCTGCACCGCGGCCTCGTTCCTCCAGCAATTCGTCGGTACGGCGAAATGGGCCCACCTGGACATCGCCGGCATGGACGTGCTGTTGAAGCCGACGGAATATGGTTGCGTCGGCGGGACGGGCTTCGGCGTCCGCCTGCTGACGACATACTTGATGAATCTGGTAGATGCGAAGTCTGATGTGTGATGTGTGATTTTAGATTTCAGATTCAAGGATTCGAGATTTAAGGGGTTGCACGTCGCGAGCTCTTGAATCAACCATCAAACGTCAACCATCAAACTTCGCCCGAGGATAGGGGTATGGTGGAAGAACCCAAGAAGATCGACGTGGAGCGGATCCGCAAGGCGGTGGCCGAGATTCTGCTGGCGCTGGGCGAGGACGTGGACCGCGAGGGCCTGCGCAAGACGCCCGACCGGGTCGCGCGGATGTACGCGGAGCTGCTCGGCGGGACGTTCGAGGACCCGCACGTCCATCTGCAGAGTGTCTTCACCGAGAAATACGACGAGATCGTCCTGCTGCGGAATATCCCGTTCTACAGCGTCTGCGAGCATCACCTGCTGCCGTTCATCGGCAAGGCCCACGTGGCCTACCTGCCGACGGGCAAGGTCCTGGGCGTCAGCAAGCTGGCCCGGATTGTGGACTGCTTCGCGCGCCGGCTGCAGGCCCAGGAGCGGCTGACCGGGCAGATCGCCGATTTCCTCATGCAGAACCTCAAGCCCCTGGGCGTGGCGGTCGTGCTGCAGGCCTCGCACAGTTGCATGACGATCCGCGGCATCCGCAAGCCGGGCTCGGAGATGGTCACGTCGGCCCTGCGCGGCATCTTCAAGCGGGACGCCCGCAGCCGGGCCGAGGTGCTGCACCTGATGCACAACGACCGGCCGTAGGGATTTACGATTGATGATTGATAATTGATGATTGATGATTCTAGCGCCCACGATGAGCGATGGCCTTGGGCTCTCAACTCCTCTGTAACGGCAAGTTCCGGAATACTCTCGTCTGGCCTCCTCTGCAAGCCATCACGGAATTGCTCCCGCCCGGAGATCCTCCGACCGACCCCGAAGGGTCCACAGGAATCGTGAATCATAATTCATAATTCATAATTCATAATTCGTAATTCATAATTCGTAATTCTACTTGGTCGCCGCCGGATGGCCGAAGGCGATGTCGTCCAGGTACAGCAGACCCGTGCCGCCCACCTTCGGGCCGGCCTTGTCGCCGACGCCCAGGGTGAGTTTCTTGACGGCCGCCAGGTTGACGCCCGTCAAATCGCTCCACGGGACCCGCCATTCGGTCCAGACCGCCGCGGTGGTAATCGTCGGGTCCGGATGGGTCACCGTCCCGGCCTTTCCGGTCCGGTCTTCGACCACGAGGTAGATACGGGCCGGAGCGTTGGCCGCGTTCGGTCCGGTGTTGCCCCGGAGCCACAGACTCAGCGTGTCGGCGCCGCCGGTGGTCCAATCCTGCGGTGTCTCGAACGTCCGCGTCGCCTCGGAGTAGAACGGCGCCTTGGTGTTGTCGTACCCCAGCGGCAGCGACTGGCGGCCGCCGTGGACGATCGTGCGCTCGGCGAACGGGGCTTGCAGGTAGCCGACGACCGAGCCTGTGTTGTTGGTCCAGCCGTCGATCCAGGTCTCGTAGACGCGATTGCCCTCGTCGTCGGTGTAGCTCTCGAAGTCATCCACGACCGCATACTCCTGCGTGGTGAAGTTCCAGACGGGACCCGGATAGGTGACCGTATTGACCTCATCGACCTTCCAATAGTAGGTGGTGCCGAAGTGGAGTGGGCCGGGACTATGGCTGTGGTTGGTCACGGTCGTGGCGGCAGTCAGGGCATTCGGGTCGGTGCCGAAGTACACCTGGTGCGAGGCGGCGGCCCGGCCGGGACGCCAATCGAGATCGGTGTCCAGGCTGACACCCGTAGCGCCGTTCGCCGGCTGCGGCGCGCGGGCCTGCACGGGAACGTAGGAGAACTGCACTTCGCTCAGGCCCGTGGTGGCCCTGCCGCCCCAGGAGGCCTCGATCGTCAGTCTGACGGACTTCGCGTCGACCCCGCCGAGGCTGACGCTGGTGTCCGCGGCACAGTCCGGTGTCCCGGGGGCTTGATGGAACGGGGGCACGTCGGCTACCGGGGTCCAGAGTATGCCGTCGGCGGAGGTCTCGATCGTTACCTTCTGGGCGCCGAAACCGAGGAGGCTCTCGATCACTTGGTTGGAATTCCAGACCTTCAACTCGTGCAACCGGCAGACCTGGTCGAACTCGTACTGGATCCAATGCGGTGGGGCCCCGGCGGCAAGCCACATCGTGGACGGCTCCGTGCCGTGCCGGTCTCCGGTCAGGCCGGAGCCGTCGATGGTCTTCTCCGGGCCCATGCCGGCCTCGGCACTCGAAGCCGTCGCGGCGGCGGGCTGGATCGGATACGCATACGGTTCGACCGTGAAGGACCACACCTCGCCCTTGAAGATGGTGTGGTCGGGAGCTTGATTGACCTCATCGACGCGCCAGTAATAGGTTTGCCCGTATGCGAGCGGCGCGGGCGGATCGTAGGCGGTCGCTGCCTGCCCCTGGCCGGCCAGCACGCCCTGGGCGTTCGTCCGGGTGGCGTCATTCACGTCGGCGAACGTGGTCCCGAGGTATACGTCATGGGCGACGATGGCCTCGCCCGCGGTCCAGCTCAGGCCCGTGTCCCGCGGCACATCGGTGGCGCCGTCGGCGGGGCGGGCGTCCTGCGCCTGGGGCAGCGTCACGACGGTCGCCGCCCCGTCCGTGAGCAGTTCGCTCGTCAGCACGAGGTCGTCCCACGAGATCCCCTGCAAGGCGGTTCCGCCCGGCCCGACACCCAGATAGATCCGGTCCACCAGGTTCGTGTTCGTCTCGCGGAAGGAGTAGACGCCGATGGACTTCCACCGCCCGAGTTCGGTCTCCAGGAAGACCTCGATCTTCTTGGTGCTCCAGGAGACGTTCAATCCCCCCCGCATGAACCGGTTGCGCGCCTGGGCCAGAAGAGGATCGCCCGTGCCATCCCACTTGGCAATGTTGTTTTGCACGCTGCCCAGGTTGATATTGCCGCTCTGATCGTAGCGGAACGTCATGATCCGGCCGCCCGGACCGGTATCGTCCACCTCGATGGTGGCGAAGTTGTTGAGGTAGGGCGGCGCCGCCTTGTCCGTGACGACCCGGACCTGCCAGCGAATCGAGAAATCGCCGTCCTCGGCCCTGACGGCGGGAAACTGCCGCAAAGCCAGATTACTGTTGCCGCCGCCCAGCCGCTGGTAGTATTGGGCGCCCTGCGGCGCGTCGGCAGCCGCCACGACGAAGCCCTGGGGGTCGGCGCTGTTGCCGCCCAGATCCGTCCACCGGTTGCCGCCCCAGCCGACGTCACCGATGGGATTCGGCTGCGCCGGCGTGAGTTTGCCCGCCTGGTAGCCTTCGGCCACTTCGAATCCGGTGCGAATGTCGACGGCTTGCGCCGAACCGATCAGGAGCAGTGCCGCCATGCACACGGTCAGATGAGTGTGTCTCTCCAACATGGCATTCCTCCTTCCATCAGCGTGTCGCGTGCTTGCCGGCCCCAGCTTCCGGCCGGTCCACCAGGACTTCTCATTATACCGGCTTCGCGCCGGCGTATCCAGGGCAAAACAGGTTGAAATCGGTGCGGCAGCGGCTACAGTGGTCTGTTATGGTGCGCTTAGGACGACAGGTACGATTCTCGATTACGCCGTTTCTCGATACACCCGGTCCTGGATTCAACGCCTATGCTTCCAAGCCGGCGGGCGAGGGGTTGAGCCTCTTCCTGGAGCTGGCCGTCGAGCTGGTCGCGCCGGCGGCGCCGCAGACGGGCCTGCTGGTGAACGTCAGCGATATCGACCGGGCCGTGCGCCGGCACGCCGTGCCGGTCTTCACCGAACGCGTCCGGGAGCATCTGCGCCGGGGCGAGCACATCGGCTTCGACCGGATCGCCGCCCTGCTCCGCCAGGCCGGCACGCACCTGGGCGACAAGTTTGGGCCGGCACGGCTGGAGCGACTCGCCCTGAAATGGAATCCTTTCCGGAAACTGGCTATGGATATGAACGCACCGGACCTGCTGTACTTCAGTGAGAAATTCGAGTTCGCCGCCACCCATAAGCTGTGGAACGACGGGTTCTCGGAGGCCCAGAACCTCCGGGTTTTCGGCAAATGCGCCAATCCGACCGGCCACGGGCACAACTATCTGGTGGAAGTCACCGTCCGAACGCCCGCCGCGGGGCCGGATCTGGAGGTCGGCCGGTTCGAGCAGGTCGTGGATGAGCACCTGATGCAGGTCGTCGATCACAAGAATCTCAACGTCGATGTCCCCGCCTTTCGCACGCGCATTCCGACGGTGGAGAACATCGCGGTCTTCGCCTGGGAATGCCTCGTGGGCCGGTTCGATCCCGCCCAATTGCACTGCATCACCGTCTGGGAATCCGACCGCACCTACTGCTCGTATTATGGCTGATGTCTTCACCCCCGTGGAGGTAAGAACCGGGGTGGCAGCGGCAAGCGCAGTACGTGTTTAGCCCGGGCTCTCGATCCAGCCGGGTGGCACGGCCAAGCGCAGCTTGACCGTGTCCTCCGGGGCATCGCCACGCGTCCAGGCAAGCACGGTCAAACGAAGTTTGGCCGTGCCACCCAGAACGTTGCACATGAGGTTAAACAGGTACCTACGCCTCGTAGACATGCCAGACTCTGTGGCCAGAACATGCCTACGCAGAGCCGTAGGCATGGCACCCGGCTTCTCCTACCGGTTACACTTGAGGATCTCGTGGTCCGCGTGGCATCGTCAAGCGTCGGAGGGGCGAATGATTATTCGCCCCTACCGGGCGAGGGCGGATGGCCTGTGCCGTGGACCATCCCCAAGGCCTTCGGCCTTGAGGCTGCCACCCGAACGTCGGTTGGAAATGCGAAGATTCAACGCAATCGGTATCACCCGCATGCGTCACAGCAGGAGGGTGGCGAGGCCGAAATAAAACAGCAGTGTGAAGATGTCGGCCAGGGCCAGCGTGACCGGGCCGGCGGCGATCCGGGGGTCCAGGCGCAGTGCGTGCAGGACGGTCGGAACGCTGAGCCCGATGAGGCAGGCCCAGGAGATGGACAGGAAGATGCTGCCCCCGATGGCCAGCGCCGCGACCGTCTCCCGACGCCAGAAAATGATGATGAGAGCCACGATGCCGCCGGCGGAGATGCCGAGCAGGACGCCTGTGGCCAGCTCCCGCCACAGCGTCTTGACATACCAGGTCCACCGCGGCTGGGTCGCGCGCAAGGCCTGGATCGTCACCGTCATCGACTGGGCACTCACGCTCTCGCCCAGGCCGAGGATCAGCGTCAGGAAGAACGTCAGCACCAGGCTCTGGGCCAGCGTCGCCTCGAAGGCGCTGGCCAGCAGGGCGCAGATCGTGCCGCTGCTGATCGTGGCCAGCAGCCACGGGAAGCGGAAGCGGAACACCCGCGTTGGCGCCGCCTCGCGGACCTGGGACAGGCTGAAACCGATCAGCTCGAAGATCTCGTCCGTGCGCTCCCGTTCGGTGATGTCGAAGACCTCTTCCGTGAACATGCTCACGTCCACCGTCCCGACCAGGTGCTGCTCGTCGTCCACGACGGGAAAGGCCAGCAGCCGATGCATGACGAAGAACTCCAGGGCTTCCATGACGGTCGCGGTGTCCGGGATCGTGATGATCTGCGGCACCATGATGTCCGCGATGCGCTGGTGCAATTCCGCCATGAGCAGACGGCGGGTGGGCAGGACCCCGACCAGATGCTCCTGGGCGTCCATCACGTAGAAGTACACGATCCCTTCGCCGATGTCGCGCTTGCGGATGGTATCCAGGGCCTCCGGGACGGTGAAATCCGCGCGCAGCGCGACGAAATCCCGTCGCGCGACCGTTGTCACGGGCTGATCCAGATGCTCTACCTGGGTTATGCTCTGAGCCATAGGATACCGTACTCCGGCGGTATTATAACGTTCGGCGCAAATTGTCGCCACGGCGGCCCAATTCCTTTGACGTGGACTTCTGCAAAATGGACGTTGGACCTGTCTGGGGAAGGGAAAAAAAGATTTCACGATTCTTCCTTCCCACGCCGCGACTGTCCGCTATCGCGGCCGGTCAATCCATTACACCAGGAAATCGTGCAACCGATTTCCTGGCGTAATATAGGCCCAACGTCCATTTTGCAGAAGCCCACTTTGAAGAAAGTGCCCGGTCAGGTAGTCTATATCTACAGCCAGGAGCTTCCGGGCACGATGCCGAGCGGCCTGGTTTGGGAGTCGGTGATTGGATCGTCTTTGCGAACAGTCCGTACCGCGGTGCGGCTGCGACCTGGGCTCGAAGCAGGACTTCGAGGCCTTCGTCCGGCAGCACATGAAGGGTGCCTATCTGACCGCTTTGGGTCTGGTCGGCAACCGCGAAGATGCTCTGGAGTTGTCGCAGGAGGCCTTTTTTCGGGCCTACCAGCATTACGACCAGCTCAACGTCAAGGGCAAGTTCTTCCCCTGGTTCTACCAGATCCTGCGGAACCTGTGCTTCAGCCACCTGCGCAAACGCCGGGTCCGCCGGGCCCACGAAAGCCTGAATGCCGACGACGGAGGACCGAGGACGGAGGACCCGGAGGAATGCCGTCGTGGCCAAGAGTGGGGGGATCATTTCGACCCGGAGATGGTCGCCGAGAGAAACGAGTCCAAGGATCGCCTCTGGCAGGCGATCGGCCGGCTCGATGAGAAGCATCGGGAGGTGATCATTCTGCGGCATTTTCAGAATCTGTCCTACGACGAGATGGCGACGCGGTTGTTCTGCAACCGGGGGACGGTGACCAGCCGGCTGTTCTACGCCCGCCAACAACTCAAAGAACTACTGGAACATGAGAGTAGCCCTTCCAGACATGTAGCCCGGCCGCCCTCGGCTGGGGACAAAGCAGGGGCCCCCAACGCGGCGCATCGCGTCGGGGAGCCCTCACCCCCGGAGACGGGGGCACTACATCGGGGGCGCGAGAAAGGAGGTCAGATGCCATGACCTGCCAGGACCACAGAGACCTCATGATGGCCTATCTGGATAACGAGCTGAACGCCGAGCAACGGCGAGCCTTCGAGGAGCACCTGGTGTCCTGTCCCGACTGCACGAAAGAGATGGGGGAATTCCAGAAGCTCAAAGCGATCACCGACCGCGTGGCCTTCGTCGAGCCGGAGGACCGGGTCTGGGAGCAATACTGGGGCAACCTCTACAATCGCCTGGAACGCGGCGCCGGGTGGATCCTGTTCTCCGTGGCCGCGATCGTGCTGCTGGTCTACGGCGGCTTCGAGCTGATCGAGGAGATCACCCGGAACCGGGCCGTGGGCGTTCTGTTGAAGGCCGGCCTGCTGGCGCTGCTGGGCGGCTTGGCGATCCTGTTTGTCTCCGTGCTGCGGGAGAGGCTTTACTTCTGGAGCCGGGATCGGTATAAGGATGTCAGGAGATAAGCTATGCTGCTGGCAACGACAGAGACGATACCCGGCAAGACGATCGCCAGGCACCTCGGGTTGGTGAAAGGCAACACGATCCGCGGCCGGCACCTGGGCAAGGACATCCTGGCGGGCCTGCGCAACCTCGTTGGCGGGGAGATCGCCGAGTACACGAAGCTGCTGGCCGAATCGCGGGAGCAGGCGCTGGACCGGATGGTGGAAGAGGCCCGCAAGCTCGGCGCCAACGCCATTGTGGGCATCCGGTTCTCGACGTCCGAAGTGACCACCCACGCCGCCGAGATCCTCGCCTACGGCACGGCGGTCGTGGTCGGGTGACGTTTCATTCCGGTCTTCTTGCGGAGGGATACCCTTGACGATGGCAGGAGCGCGCGTTTGGGTTCTGGCCCTGCTCTGGTGGGCCCTGGCGGTGTTCCCGGCCCGGGTCGGCGCAGGTCCTGCGCCGGCTCCCTCTCTCGCAGGCGCCTGGCTTGGTCGTTCGCAGTTGTCACCTGTGGCATCCCGACGGGCCGTGTTCATCATCCAGGCCGGGCCCGGCGGCTCGTTTTCGGGCGTATTCGTCAGTCCGGACCAGAGCCCGTTTGCCATTGCCCTGAGCCGGGTCAGCCTGGGGAACGGGCAGGTCACGATCGAGGTGGACGCGGTGGGCGGCCGTTACGAAGGGACACTGAACCAGGAAGGCACTCAGATGGACGGGCGGTGGATGCAGGGACCCGCCTCGCTGCCCCTGGTGGTCCAGCGCGTCGAGCCGCAGGAGCCGCCGAAGCCGTATCCCTACCTTGAGGAGGAAGTGACATATTCGAACACGGCGGATGCGGTCACGCTGGCCGGGACGCTGACCCGGCCGCCCGCGGGCGGGCCCTTTCCCGCAGTCATCCTGATCAGCGGCTCGGGCCAGAGCGACCGCGATGAAACCCTCTTCTGGCATCGGCCGTTCCTGGTTCTGGCGGACTACCTGACCCGCCACGGCATCGCCGTGCTGCGCGTGGACGATCGCGGCGTGGGCGGCTCGACGGGCGACGTCTCCCAGGCGACGAGCGCGGACTTCGCCCGGGACGTCCGGGCTGGGATCGAGTATCTCCAAACGCGTCGCGAAATCGATCCGCGGCGCCTCGGCCTGATTGGCCACAGTGACGGAGGTTCGATTGCTTCTCTCGCGGCGGTCGACACGAACGACATCGCCTTCATCGTCCTGATGGCCGGCACGGGCGTGCCGGGCGACGTGGTCATTGAAGGGCAGATCGTGAGCCGGTTGAAGCTCGCCGGCGTAGACCCGGGCGTGATCGACGCGACACTCCAGGCCCAGAGGCGTGTTATCGACGTCGTCAAGAGCGAAACGGATCCCAACCGGGCGCGGGAGAAGCTGCGCGACCTCGGCTGCTCGGACGCCCAGATTCAGAAGCTGCTCCTGCCGTGGTTCTACTTCTTCATTACCCACGATCCCCAGGAAACGCTACGGAAGGTCAAGTGCCCGGTTCTGGCGATTAACGGCGCGCTCGACATGCAGGTATTGGCCGCGGTGAACCTGCCGGCCATCGAGCAGGCCCTGCGGGAGGGAGGCAATCCGGATGTCACCGTGCAGGAGCTGCCCCGATTGAACCACCTGTTCCAGACCGCCGAGACGGGCTGGCTCGACGAGTACGCCTGGATCGCAGAGACCCTGGCGCCGCCGGCCCTGGAGACCATAGGCACCTGGATCGAGATGCGGACGAAGCCGAAGTAACGGGAGGTACATCATCGTGCTGGAAAAGCAGATCGATCCGGGACACAAGCCGGTGCGGAATGCCCTGCGCATCGTGGGGCCGGCCCTGGCGCTGACCGGTGCGGTTTTTCTGATCGTGGGGCTCGTGGATTTCTTCCGGGCGTTCGGCGGTCACGGCGCACCGACGTTGTTCTGGTGCATATTCGTCGGCATGTTCCTGTTGCCCCTCGGCGGCATACTGACTTCCTACGGCTTCATGGGCCCTGTCATGCGCTATATGGCCGAAGAGACGGCGCCCGTGGGGAAGGACACGTTCAACTACATGGCCCATGGGACGCAGGCAGGCATCCGGACGGTCGCGGGCGCGCTTGGACAGGGCCTGCGCGAAGGCGGCTTGGGCGGCGGCTCGACCGCAATGGTCCGCTGTCACAAGTGCAACGCCCTGGCTCCCGCGGAGGCCAAATTCTGCGGCCAGTGCGGCCAGCCGCTCGGCAAGACCAAACCCTGCCCCCAATGCCACGAGTTGAACGATCCCGACGCCAAGTTCTGCGACAACTGCGGCCACGCCTTGGGCTAGTGCTTCATGCCAATTGAACTTCCGGGTAGAGGTGGTGGGTGGCAGCGGCAAGCGTAGTCTTCGGAGCTTGCCGATGGCGTATAGGCAAACCATCGGCAAGCGTCGTAGGGGCGAATGATTATTCGCCCCTACCGGGCCGATGGCGTTTGCGTCTGTGCCATGGACCATCGGCAAGCTGCGCTTGCCGCTGCCACCCGCCGGGGGCGCCCCCAATCACAAATCGTAAATCGTAAATCGTAAATCATAGATTCAAAGCATCAGCAGGCTGACCGCCATCGCCAGCATGCCCAGGACGACGCCGCTGATGACGAGATGGCCGTGCCCGTAGCTGTGCGCCATGGGCAGCAGCTCGTCGAGCGAGATGTAGATCATGACGCCCGCCACGAAGGCCAGTGTCCCTGCCAGCACGGTGGGAGTCAGAAACGGCATCAACAGGAAGTAACCCACCAACGCTCCGACCGGTTCGGCGGTGCCGGACAGGAAGGAATAGATGAACGCTTTGTTCTTGCTCCCGGTGGCGTAATAGATGGGCATCGACACCGCGATCCCTTCCGGAATGTTATGAATGGCCAGGGCGATCGCGATGAACAGGCCCAGCCGCACGTCGCTCAGGGCCGCGGCGAAGGCGGCCAGCCCCTCCGGGAAGTTGTGGATCCCGATCGCCAGCGCCGTCATGACGCTGGTCCGCATCAGCGCGTGGCTCCGGTCCGGCTTCTTGGGTTCCTCCAGCCCCTCCAGATTGTGCGGGTTCTCCGCCTCCGGGACCAGCAGGTCGATCAGGCCGATGAAGGCAATGCCCAGGAAGAAGAACAGGACGCTCAGCGGTCCCCCCACGCGCTCGGTTGCACTCGGCAGCAGCTCCATGAAGGACACGTAGACCATGACCCCCGCGGACACGCCCAGCGAGAACGCCAGATACATGATCTTGGGCCGCCGGATGAAATAGGCGATCATGCTGCCGATGCCGGTGGACAAGCCCGCCAGCAGCGTCAACCCCAGGGCCACCGCCACATTTCCTGGTCCATCCATGTCATACCCCATCCGAAAAGCCCGTTGTCGCTCACGTATGTACGCGAGAGAACGATATCAGTGCGTCATGGCACTCTGCAAGTCCTATGGCTTGGAAGACCTGAAATTCGACACACGAGACTCGAACCTGGAATTCCTCCGTTGTGCGGTCTTGGGAATGGCCGGTCGCTGATTTCCCACGACTTGTGGCGGGAGGACCGCCCAGTCGCCCCAGCGCGTTCTCGTGAAGAACCGGCCGTAGCGCGAGAGACTCATGGAGCATTCTTGCTTGATTCGTTCCGCCCCTTCAGGTATTCTGAGAACATGTCCTTGGTTGAGTTGGTTCTGAGTTTGGTGCCATCCGATGGTTAAAATCTCGCCAAAGAGGCTTCAGGGGCAATGGGATGAAGGATTCGCCTTGGATTTCCACACGATCAGTAGTACGTACGTGGGCGATGATGAATACGGGCACCCACAGTTTGACACAGTGCGATCAGCCATAGGTGAGCTTCTCTACCAGTTGAAATACGGAAATTACCAGTCGGTCATGGAGGCGATTACGGCGACTGCGTCGAGCTTTGTACGGTCCAAGTCGTGGTGCATTGACGTGGTCATCCCAGTTCCGGCCTCTCGCTATCGAAGCTTTCAGCCGGTCGTAGGTCTGGCAAAGCAACTGGCTGAGGACTTGGGCGTTGCCTTCGGCGGGGGGCACGTCGTCAAGACTAGTGGTTCATGACAATTACCTTTGGGATGAACATGCAGAAGGCTGTGCGTGTAGGAATCTTCGTAGGAGGAAGGATTATTTAGCGGAGAATCCTGTTGGAAAAGAAGTATATCGTTCGG
>Ga0116153_10001985_pt1 | contig 17120 bp, 12 predicted proteins | sample AD_UKC028_MetaG_FD_89896 | JGI IMG/M metagenome (GOLD analysis project Ga0116153, IMG submission 89896) | Active sludge microbial communities of municipal wastewater-treating anaerobic digesters from USA - AD_UKC028_MetaG | ecosystem: Engineered > Bioreactor > Anaerobic > Digestate | place: USA...
CCCCTTCACCTGTGGCCGGGTCCAGATTTCTCGGTATCCTGGGTGGTCACGGTCTGCTGTGGTCCTTACTGAGTAGTTGCGATTGCGTAGAAAGCGCGCTGCGGCTTCACAGCCCAGCTCCACTGCTACTCCGTAAGAGTAGTAAAGCTTACCGTCGAATTTCTTTGTCCTTTGAGACATATCTTACCACCTCTTTGGGGTCTTGCCATTCCAGCCAAGCAACTTCTTCACTGCAGCTTCTCCCTGGGAATTCCTATTAAGAATATCCCCGGTAACTTCGTGAACGACCTTGCCTGCCTTCTTTACTTTCTTCCGTGCATCTTTTGAGAGATTATGTGCACCAGCCAGAACTGTGTCTAGAGCAGAACTCTCATCCTCTGGAATACAGACAAAAAATGCCTTGCATTCTACAAGTTTCACGTCTTTATATCCCTGGGATTCAAAGTACTTAACATCTTGAACGGCCTGAGCCTCACTTAGACTCCCAGCAGATGCCCTGTACATCTTGTTTCCAATACGGATACGACGTGCTACCCGAATATCTTCATAATCCAGATCAGCCTTAACTCCACGCATTTGAACATCACCTACTTAAATGGGTATTGGTAGAATCTACCAACCCTCACTGGAGATAGAAGAGCGTCCGGTCCCGGGGATAATACATCGCGATGATAATGTTCCCGCCCGGCCTGGGTATATAGAAGGTTGATTTCTGATTTGGGCCTGCACTTTTCTCTTTCAGCGGAGGAAGATTTCTCCAAGCTTCCTTAGCCGCTCTACCTTTTACAAACCCATCTACCCATTCACGGGAACTTACACGGGCGATAATCCCTAGCAGGTTGTGCTTCCTAGCAGCCTCGGGGACCATTGAACCGCTCAAAATCCCACCTTAGTATTGAGCTTAAACGGCTTGGGCCGGAAAGCCTTAGGAACAAGCTGCTTAGGGACGAACTTCTTAACGTCCGCGGTCTTGGGGGTGAACTTCTCTGGACCCTTCACCTTAGGGACTTCAACACTCTTTCCGCCCTTGAACTTGGGAAAGTCTGTCTTAACTTTCTCTGCCTTGGGGATTTTTGGGGTTTTTACCTTGATCATCTTCATGGGTTTTACTCCCTCGAAACCTTTCTTCTTGGGTCCTGCGTGTCCCACCTCATTAGCGAGGTTGGAAACGCCCTTAATCACGGCACCAGCAACAGCGGCGTCGACTAACAGGCCGAGACCATCCCCGACCACTTCTCCAATCTGTGATCCATCTCCCATAACATTTCACCTAAGAGATAAGATAATATTATCTTAAAACCTATTTAAGGCTTTCCCATCCTGTACTAAGAGGGAAAAGACAAAAAGAATCAGAAAAAGTTATTGTTCGTCGGTGCTCTCGGGGATATTATCGAGATTTATGGGATAGGAAAGTGGCTTGGTAATTACAAGCACATTTGCGAGTAAAAACACCACACAAATTCCGGTAAAAATTTGGGCGATGTACACCTCTGCGGCTATGTAATACAAAAATGCCCACAGAACGGCAGCTCTCCAAAAAGCCTCAAGCAACTGGAGCCTCATTTTGGTGGTCAATTGAGACAGTTTAAACATACACTATGATATGGTATTTGCCCCTATAAAATCATAACCATTGTAACCAGCAGAAAAGGGGGGAATTACTTCTGAGCTTTCTGGGCATCACGAACAGACTGAACTTTTGCCCTAATTCTATCCAGGGCCTGCGGATTATTAAATTTATGTGTAAGGGAAAGGGAATCCGACACACTGCGCCCCTTCCTTACGGCCCCACTTGCTCCGAGGAATAGCCTCTCATCTCTGCTGGGGGAGTCCATGCAGATATATTTACGGGTGGTCTTCTCGTTGTTCTTGATAAACCCCAGTCCGCTGAGGTACTCCACAAATAATTCTTGGAGATTTAAGTTCTTAACCTGCCTAACCATAAGTATCACCTTAATATGAGATGCACTGGTATTTAACCTTTCTTTATCCAAAGACCCGGCTGAGGGCTCCCACAATGTGGACAGATATTAAACCGCTTCACTTGGCCGTAGTTGCATTTCTTACAAACATACAAACCAAAAACAGTCTTTACAGCGTTAGCCCCCCGCTGATGGCGACTAGAAAAGTCCCTTACTGCGGGGCCCACAGTAGAACTAATTTTTTCTTCCAAAAAGTCCTTCAAGGACTTGGTCATAACATCAACCCTTCTGGCCCACCCTGTTCAGACGCTCTAAAGCTCCCTTAGTAGCGTTGTTCATATCGTTGATTTTCTCTTTAATAATGGGAGACTCTTGGGGAGCCTCGATAACATCATCGAGATTTATCCCCAACCCCTTCTGGGTATAGTCCAGGCACTCATATAGACCCTGCTTCAGATTACCCTTTGCTGGGTCCCACTTGAAAAGAGTCTTCCCATCAGCATCCCTTATCCGGATCTCAATAGACTCCTGGGTCTTCGGGACTTTTACCCTAGCCCCGGGAGCCTTTGCAGATCCAAGCTTCTTCAGTTTCCAACCGTGTCGAATCATGAGTTACATACCCCCTAAATTAACAAACCCTAGGTGGTGTAATTGTGCAAATCTATAATAAGTATTCCTCTTTCCCGCATTTAAAGGTAGACCAAAAAAGCGGTTCATAGACTGAGATGAAAAAGGCTGTCCAGACACCTCAATCACTCCAGTTTTGCGTCCCCTGATATGCCATATACAAGGCATAGATAATGGGAACCAGGGACATAACTCCCAGAATTATAGCAATAGTGGACAACGCCGGCATGAATTGATATGCTGCCGTAGCCAAATACCCGAATAGAATCACTGCCCCTACATCCAGAATCAGCCCAATAAGAACCATCCTAGCTGAGAGGACGAAGAGGGAGACTATGAACAGAACCACGCCAAGACCCAGAATAATAAAGTAATAGGAAGAGCTGGCACTGGTGGTTGCGCTTTTACTCTTCTCCTCAATCAAAGTAGCCGGGGCTGAGGAATTATCTAGCAGAACTAAACGCAGATTGTGCTGTTCATTTGCGTTCAAGTCTGATAGGGAGTATTCTGTAGGCACAAGGGCTGCTGGAGTATTCAGCAGGTCATACTTGCCCTCAAGAGTCCCATCCAGATAAATTACAAGGGTATTGGGCTGTAAGTAATCACCGGCATCTAATGCCCAGGTCCATTTGATCCAAGTCTCTCCGTGGGTCTGGTTGAATGAACTGAATGCTGCATCTACCCCTCCAACCCCGACTAAAAGCACTAGAATAACCAAGAAATATCGCAGCTCCATCAGTAATACCTCCTAGCCAAGTAAGCAAGCACGAGGATAGCTGCTATAATACCCAGTACCCAAGGTACCCCCTGAACACTACCGAACAAAACGTCAGTTGCGGTAGCTGCATGCTGATAACCTGGATCATTCAACGTCTCTTCCGAGGTAGCTTCCTGACCCTGACTGACGAGGGTCATCCCGAAAGCCAACATGACAAAAAGTAGGATCATTCCTACTGCGTACAGTGCCCACTTCATTTAAATCACCTAATTCTCCCCTTGATGATAGTAAACAGCATTGCTCCGAGAGCAACTACTAACAGAGCTTGCCCCATGATCTTGAAGTCTCCCGGGACATAGCTCAGCAATACCCAACCAAGGACCATGCCTAATAATGCCGGAGTCATCACGTTCTCTGACCTCAAATACAGTACGATGAATAAACACGAGATAGTAAATCCCCAGAAGATTAATAGCCCCATCTCATGAGAAGGCGCTCCCATATTATCCGCAAATGCATCGGGAAGTTCCCGCATCAGTTTGAGCGGGTCAAACTTTGCCGCAGTCATATTCTTAATGTGGGACCCATAAGTGGTGGTAGGAGCTGGTGTAAGTTCATCCAACGTCAAGTTTTGCTCTTCACTACTATACCCCTCTGAATTTGCTAGCCTCACATAGATGGTTTCTCCAGGAAAATACCCGTATTTCAGAGTATAATTTACTACCCCTGCTGAATGAATTGTAACATTCTTCGTCCGAGCAGAATAGATATCAGGTTGGCCTCCATACACAAACCAGACATTCTCTTCCCCATCCGTAGAGCCGGTCAGGGTCAATTTCCCGTCTGGTCTCAGAACAACGCTGTCCATGTGTATATCATCGACTAGAGTAAGCGCCAAAACTGGGCTAATTAGCAAAAATAATGCTAAAATGGGCCCAAAAAGAAAAATTGGCTTCATTTTATCACCTAATCCTGCCCTTAATTATGGTAAAGAGCATCGCCCCCAGTGCTACTACCAAGAGTGCCTGGCCCATGATCTTGAAATCTCCGGGTACGAAGTTCAGTAATACCCAGCCCAATACCATACCAAGGAGTGCTGGAGTGAAGACATTCTCCGACCGGAGGTAGAGGACGATGAAGATACATGAGATGACGAAACCCCAGAAGATGAGCGTTCCCGTCTCATCAGTAGGTGCCCCCATTTGTTCACCATACGCCTTGGGTGCTTCCTGCATCATGGCCATAGGGTCAAACCATGATTCGATAATGGTGTCTGAATGCACCCCATAAGTAGTTTGTGTAATCGGCGCTACTGTGGGGATTAAAACCACCAATTCGTTACCCATGCCTGAATCGCTGGCGGCCCTAACGTAGAGAGCAGAGCCTGGATAGAACCCCTCTGTGGCAGAGAAATTGAATGAAGCTGGAGAGCTACCGATGCTCTGTCTCTCAGTGGTAGAGGAATACGTATTGGACATCGCCCCGTAGGTAAACCAAACCTCGCTTGGCGGGTTAGTACCTGTGGTGTGGCCTGACAGTGCAATTGACTTAGCTCCATCTGGCACAGCTGAGTCCGTGTGGAGGTCGAGATTGATGTCTGGCTCTGGGCCTCCCCCTGGCTGCTTCTCAATGGTGATTTTATGGGTAGATGTCGTGGACCCCCAGATATTTGAAACCGTGAGTGAGACTGTACATGAGCTTGTGAATGTGTGCTGCCCCGGGTTCTGGTCAGCTGAGGTGGTACCATCGCCAAAGTTCCATGCCCAGGCTGTGGGACTACCAGTAGAGGCATCAGCAAAGGTAACAGTTAATGGGCTGTAGCCTTTGTCGGGGTTGGCCGAAATCGCCGACTGGGGTACTGGGTGTAAAATCACATAACCAGTCTTGGTTTCTATATCACTACCGTAAGAGCTGGCTGCCGTTAAGCTTACTGTGTAAGTACCCCCATTGGTATACTGATGTGTTGGGTTCTGTTCGGTAGAGGTAGTGCCATCACCAAAGTCCCAGGACCAAGAGGTAGGGTGGTTTTCTGTAGTATCGGTGAATACTACGGTAAGTGGAACCCCCCCTTCTGTCGGATTCCCGGAGAAATTAGCTACTGGAACGTAGTCAGTAGTGATATATCCTGCTTTCAGGATTTGGTCACTGCCGAAGATGTTAGTTACTGCCAGCCTAACTGAGTAAGTACCTGGTGAGCTGTATGTATATGACGGGTTCCTTGAAGTGGAATCTACTACTCCATCGTTGTTGAAATCCCATTCCCAGGTAGAGGCTCCTACGGAATCATCTGTGAAGATGACTTGCAGGGGTGTAACTCCAGTTACTGGGTTCCCATGGAAGGCTGCTACTGGCTTAGACCCCACATTGATGTATGAGGTCTTCGTTTTCGTGCTATTCCCGTAGGGGCTGCTGGCTGTCAATGTAATAGTATATATGCCCGCCACAGAATATGAATGGGTTGGGTTCTGCTGAGATGAGAAGGTCCCGTCCCCGAAGTTCCAGTTCCATGCATTGGGACTATATGTGGTCAAGTCAGTGAAATGTACATCTTCGTTGAGGAGTACTATGGTCTTGTCCGCATTGAAGTCTGCTACTGGAACATTGCCTGCCGAGATAAAGCCTGTCTTTGTAGTAACATTGAAGCCGTAGTAGTTAGTAACGTTGAGTGTTACTGAGTATGACCCAGCATTGGGGTAGGTGGTAGAGGGATTCTGTGCAGTAGAATCTACTGTACCGTCTGAAGTAAAGTCCCACTTCCAGGTAACTGGGTTGTTGTTGGACTTATCTGTGAACTGAACATTAAGTGGAATTGGCCCAAGTGAGGGGTTAGCTTCAAAGTCAACTACTGGTGCATTACCCACTTCGATATAGCCGGTCCTAATAGTAGTGTTGTCACCAAATGGGTTGAATGCTTTCAGCTTAACAGTGTAAGTACCCGGGCTGGAGTACACATGGCTTGGATGCTGGTCAGTACTGTCAATTGAGCCATCATTCTCAAAGTCCCACTGCCAGGCATTGGGTTCGTTCTCTGAATAGTCGTGGAACTGGACGGTCATTCCAGGTACACCAATCCTAGGTGCTGCGGTAAAGTTGGCGACCGGGAATTCTACCTTCTCATTGATGACTAGGTAGTTGGACTTGCTGATGAAGGTAGTCGCCCCGTTAACTTCTGTAGTAATGGTCAAGTTGACAGTCTTATTGCCTGCCTGGGTATACGTATGGACGGGGTTCTGCTGTGTACTGTTGGTATTGTCACCAAAGTCCCACCACCAAGCGGTGGGGTCTGACTTAGATAAGTCGGTAAAGGCAATTGGTGCTCCCTTGTATGCCGTAGTCAAGTTGGCCGAGAAGTCAACAGATTTGTTGTAGTTCTCATCAAATTTGTAAACGGTAATCGTCTGAGTAGCAGTACTGCTACCAATAGTATTCGAAACCACTTGTGTGAGAGTGTAGTCCTTCTTCAGGGTCGATTGCCCGCTGCCAGCGTACGCGTGGGTTGGGTTCTGATCGGTAGAATTGGGAGTCCCATCACCAAATGAATACTCCCAGGACTGGGGTACTTGGGTTGAGGTATCAGTAATGTTGATACTTACATCGGCTGCTGTCTTATTTGTGGTAGTAAATCCAGCCAGTGGTGCATAAAGAACTACAAATGACTGGGTAGACGACTGGTACTCCCGCTTGGGTACGGAGAACAAATTAGTGTCCCAGCGTGGCAGCTCAGAGGAATACCGGAAGCACTCAATATACCCGGGGAAATAATAGTGACTGGTGAAATCAGAGCCCCCGATACGTAATGGCTGGCTGTTACTAGTAATCGTCCCAGCCCAGTTACTGGCAGCACTAAGAGAACCATCTTTAAGCATCATCCAAGTGCCGTTCGTGTATTTCTGCATCACAAGCATATGCCAGTTGGTGTCTGCGGTAGTTCCCGTCTCATTGAGAATAAACTGACTTGCCGGAGACTGCTGATTAGCTCTGAAGGTAATCTTATTACTTGCCAGGTAAAGTGCCCAGCCCGAGTCAGAAAGATTACCTTTACTAACCAGGGTCTGAACTTCCCCTACAGTATTACTCCGCTTAAACCACAGCTCAATGGTTGCTGCCTTCTCAGTTGGGATGAATCCGTGTGAGGAATTCACTAGTGAGATATCTGATGACCCGTCAAGGTAGAGTGAACCATTACCGAAGTCAGTCATCACCTGAGCATTACTTATCTGTGCATTCCCGTTAGCCTGCCAGGTATTCTCAGAGTTCCTGTCCAAGATACTCGTAGAGCCCGATGCCCCATTGAACATGAGCCAAGTCTCCACTTGGTTATCCCAGTCAGAGCCCAGCTCAAAGGTACTAGTAGCATTGGTAGAACCTGCTACGTTAGTCTCTGTCAGAGTGATGGTGTAATTCCCCGCGGTTGAGTACCAGTGCTTAGGGTGAAGTTCTGTGCTTGTATACCCATCTCCAAAGTCCCATAACCGGCTGCTGGACGTCCCCGAGGATGTATCTGTAAAGGATACTAAGGTACCGTAGTGGTCGCTGTAAGTCTTATCCTGGGTAAAGCTGGCCTGTGGTGGCTCAGTGGCAGCAGTCTGGTTGGCATTGTAGAACAAGTTCCACTCTGGGATACAGACATTGGACCCCGAGGTGATAGCTGTTACATAGAACCTGAAATACCGGTAGGTCTTGGGCTCATTGAAGTAATAAACCCGGTTCTCACTAGTTGACCAAGCTGGCACACTGGTTTGGGTGTCGAGGACGTCCCAGACGGAGCCGTTGTTTGACCCCCTAATTTCCCAGGACCTTGGCATCATCGGTGTGGATGATGCACTGTTCGAGTTGGTCAGGGAGTAGTGGGTGATGGTAGGGGGCTGCCAACCTATTGTAGTGTACAGCAGAGTATTGCCCCCGCCGTAATCTATGGTGAGGTATTGCGGGGGTGCAGCATTGGTCATCCAGATGGTGTTGCCCCCGTAACTCAGGGAATGGTCAAACGCGCCAAAGGGGTAGTAACTGCTGTAGGTATTTGAAGCAGATGCCGCATAGTTAGCTGAATATGACGTACCCGGGTAAGAAAGACCATACCTAGGCTCAATTGCGCCATTAGCGTAGACATAGCGAGAAAGACTACTAGTCTGGCCATTCTTCATCACTTTATGGGTAACGGTATACGTCCCTGTTGAGGGGAAGACATAAGTGTCATTCCTCTTAGTGGAGTCTACAATACCATCCCCGTTGAAATCCCAAGAATATGTCGCATTGGTAGTAATTGAAGCATCGATAAATTCTACTGTCTCATTCTTAAAGACCCCCCAATAGTCAGACTGGGTCTTTCCGGCATTCTCATACCTCCATGATCTGTTTATGTAGAAATCATTGTCAAGTACCTCTTCTGGGTTGACATAGAGGAAAGAGGCTTCAGAGATAGCAATGATGTATCCATTAGTGAAGGCATTGAGCCTATAATAACGGTATGGCTCTGTATTCTTGAAGTTATATGTATACCAAGTATATCCTGTCGCCCAAATCCCGTATCTGCGGGAATCTTCTGTCCGATTCTCAAGCTTTACCCAGTTAGACCCGTCATTAGACCCGGAGATAGTAAATACAGTAGGCATACCCCAGGTATATGAGCCTGAAGAGTATAACTGAACACGATTTACGAGGCGTTTCTGCGAGGAGTTATAGTTACCAAAGTCAATGGTAAAGTAAGGGCTGACTCCTGCATTGGACTGGTGGGCGTACCAGATATCTCTAGAGCCCCCATCTCTGTCTCCATCAAAGATATGTACAATGTTACCTGCGTTGGTATGGCTGGCAGATACACCGTAGCTAGATGACGACTTGGTGATGTCGTTGATGGTGGGATACTCGTAGTAGCCACGAACAATCAGTCTGGATGTCTTTGTCTTTACCCATTGTCCACGGGTGATAGTAAGTGTAACCAGATACTCTCCAGCTGTAGTATAAGTATGTGGTGGGGGAGTCTGTAGCGTGGATGTAGTCCCGTCACCAAAGTTCCAGAGATAGGTGCTGGGCTCTCCAAGGGATCTGTCGCGGAACTGAACCGGCCGGTTGGTCATAGCACTCAACGGGTCATAGGAATAGGCATAGCTGCTCAGATAATCCCACTGACTGGGGCTATACCCAACAATACCATCATTATCAATGGAGAATAACGGGTCGATAAAGTCAGTGGGGTCATGATACTTAAGGTAGACTTCAGAAATGGTCCACCCATAGGTAACGTCTTTAACGGTACAGCGGTTCACCACTATTCTATAGTAGCGATACGCATTAGTATTTATGAAGTTCAGTGTAAGATAATTATCCCCAGACTGGACTCTCTTCATCAGCATATTTCCGTCTTTATACCGGGTGTCTAAGGCAGTCCAGGCACTTCCATCATTAGAACCATAGACGGAGAACTGCCTTACATTGTAATGCAGATACGAATTAGAAATCCTAAGAGTAACTTCGTTAATTACCCGTGCATGTCCCATCCCATACAAAACCTGGATATACTGGTCTGGATAGGCATTAGTAGCAACATACCAAATATCACCTGAACCATCTGCAGCATTCCCGTCAAAAGCATGATTGGCGTTACCAGCACTAGTAACACTTGCAGAAGCCGCTCCACCGCTGTCCCCGTACCAGTATGGGTATTCAATGGCTGAGACCACGTTCAGGTAGAAGTACCGGGTATAAGTACGTACCCCATCTGACACAGTCAGCCTCATGGTCCGGGTTCCTACAGTATTGTAGTTCAGGGTTACATCCTTGGTGAGGTATTCACCATTACCATCATTATTTACGTCCCACTGCCAGGAAGTTGGGGCTCCCGATGATGTATCTGTCAATGTGAAGGATTTATTTACCATGACAGTAAATGCTTGGTAGCCAGTTGACCCCTGCCGAAGCTGATACGTATCAATACCGAAATATCCCGGGCCAGTTACTGAGACATCTGGGATTAGATCAGTACCCGGGGCATGATACCTCAGGTAGATTTCTGATAATTGGGTGCCAGACCCATAGATAGTGGGGTTAGTGGCATTTACCCTGAACCGATAATACCTATAGGCATTGGTATTCTCAAACCCCATGTGGAAATAATAGCCCCCAAAGAAAGATGGGTCACCATATACCATGGGAGCTACTTTATTATACTGATTAAGTCTGTTCTCCAGTGGTACCCAGTTGGTATTATCTGTAGAAGCTTCCAGGAAGAAAAGCCTAGGCTCCATATACTGATAGTATGGGGCAGATGGACGTATAATATACTCGTTGATAACTACTGGCCGGCGGTAGTCTACAGCAATCCATTGTGCACCTGTGCTGGTGGTATACCAGATATCACCAGCACCATCATGGCCGGTACCATCAAATGCATATCTGGGAGCACCCGAATTGGTGTTACTTGCGGTAAAGCTGCCATAATACCAACTATAAATAGGCTCCAGTGCATGATAGACGGCATAAGTTACGGTTTTGGAAGTTTCTACCCCATTGGCATCGGTAACATTCAGCTTAGCAGTATAAGAAGTTGCACCACCAGAGCCTACCATAGCCCACGTGGGAGTAAAGGAGTAGGTAGCCTCAGTACCGTCAGTTACCCCGTCGTTGTTAATATCCCATTTATAGGATACAATTGGGGAGGAGTTCACTACCAGCGAGGAGTTAAAGGTATATGCGGTCCCTGGCAGCAGGGTATATAGCTGAGAATAAGACCGGTAGTCCGCCATATTGGCGATAGTCTCATCCACCGTGATATCCACCCGGGTAATTACGGGGTTTGAATAGATGAAGTCCATCTCTGGGATCAACAGTCCACTGCCGTCTGCATAGTAAGTGTACTGCTGTGTAAGCGGGCCACATTGAAGTCTATAATATCGGTAGTAGTCTGAATTATTGAAATAGTAGTAATATGAATTACTAGCTGCTATCCTGGGGGCCAACTTCTTAGTCCAGTTAGCGTAGGTGTCATACAGCGTCACCCAGTTAGTATTGTCATTGGAGGCCAGAATTTTGAAATTGCGTGGGCCGTAGTCTGCCCAGCTACCCCCATAAGAGAGGTAAAACCCATTCTTAATAACCCCATGGCCATAGTCTTGCTGAATCCATGGATCATTATATGAACCAACAGCTACCTGCCACATATCGCCAGTATTGTGGTTAAAGGCATTCCAGGTGCTACCAGCCTGGGTCTGGATAGCCGTAGGGGTATTACCAAAGCCGAAGATATATACAGGGTCATCAAACACATTTACTACCCTTACATATCTATAAGTAGAGGCATTCACACCATTTACCTTAGTTGTGAGGTTTACGCGGTAATTACCGGTATTAGTATAGGTATATTGGGGATTCCGGTCGGTAGAAGTTGCCCCGTTCCCAAACTCCCAGTACCAATCAGTAATTGGCCCAGTTGAGTTGGAGGTGTGATCAGTAAATTCTACAGGGTTACCCGGAAATACTGAGACAGACCGATAAGAATACGGGCTCCAGTCATCATAGGCAACCGTCCAATTCTTCTGATACTCCCCACCACCGATAATAAAATCAGGTACATTGCGGTTGGCATCATCATCATAAAACATCTCTAGTTCTGCGATGAGAAGAGCACCATCTGTAACGTATCGGCCGCCACTATAATCAGAATAGTAGCCATAAATCCTGTAATACCGGTAAGAATTGGGATTGTTAAACGTAAAATACTTAACCTCAGCATTACTATATCTAGGTACCGCATCGGTCTCATTGGCTATGTATAGCGTTACCCAGGTAGACCCATCAGTAGACCCCAGAAAGGTAAATTCTCTAGGTGCATAGGTCCCCCAAGAGTTTCCTCCAGAGATACTAATACGATTAATCTGGCGAGACACACCTGAGCCGTAGTCCATTTGCAGGTAGTTTCCTACTTCAGACTGCCAAAAATCCCCTAGGTTGTTGTTGAATGCCCCGGCAGCTGAGCCCGCGTGAGTGACGCTGGCTGAAGCCGTCCCATAGGTATATTCCGTAATCGTTGCTGATGCCACCCCGCTGAGGAATAATAACCCCAGTAAGATGCTGGTAATAAGTAACTTCGTTCCTTTCATTTCTGCACCAGAATAAAGAGTATTGGATGTCATGTCCTCACCAATAGCTGTGTAAGCTCTTCCCACCCTTCCACTGGATATATGCCCAGAGGTACACATAGTAAAGTAGTCCCTGAAGCCCTGCAGCAATGTACCAGGGGAAGTGGAATATCCTCATCATGGCTGGAACCACGAATACAGCAGCTAGGAAAAAGTCCACTACGATGAAGGTAGTTTCAATCACCCAAGACGCTGCCACAAGGAACATGTCTCCCCCTATTGCACTGGCGGGGTTGGAAAAGGCCTGCATGCCGGTCAAGTCTTTCGCCCATACTCCTCCAGTCTCTGCAATAAACCAGCCACCTTCCTGCCCAAAAGCGTCGGAAAGGCCCGATAAATCAATTATGGTTATTGCTGCATTGAAGCAGAGGCAAATAAGTAAAATATCAAATGCTCGCATTATCCATCACCTACCCTCGAGTACATCTTAGAGATGAAAGCCAGTGTACCAAGTACAGCTACCCCCACTAAGAACTCCCATGGGCACCAGTCAAGCCAGCCTATGAAGCCGAAGAACAGGGACCAGAATGGGAACAGTAAGGTTCCATAGATACTAGTCGTACCGCTGAACAGAGCTACGAAGAATATCAAGCAGACTACTGTAATCCACATGTACCAGGATGTGTCCCAGCCCAGGTATTCAAGGGGGGCTAATAACCTGCTGTGGGTAGTTATCAGAGAATTCCCAGCAATGTATCCATAAGTGGGGTGAGAGGCCCGGTAACCATAGTAGTAGGTACTTCCATGGGTAATTGGGTCAAGTACATAACTGAAATTATGTGCAGCCCCAGAATATGTCTCATTGTAAAGTGGCTGCTTGTTCGCGTCGGTCACCCAGAATAAAATACTGGTCGTCTGGGAAGCAGGGTCCAGATATGTTAGGTTAAAGGTCAGCTTGTTTCCTGACTGATTTGCCACCAAATTGCGGGTAATGAGGGCAGATCCGCCACCCCAGTTGGAGTTACTGTCACCGGCGGCTGAGGTCCCTAAAATCACTAGGTATGAATCCTCCTTCGGGTAAACAGTCATTTCCTGAGATACTCCCTTGGCCTGGCTAGTGAAATTAACTTTATACTGAACATTCTCCAGCATCATAAAGACGATAGATCCGTCTGAGCTAGTTGAACCTGTTAGGGTAGCATTGGTCATAGGGACTGTTCCCATATCCAGGCCTAGGATGTTGTAAATCCAGTTATCGGGAGCGGTTGATTCATACCCCTGAGCATAAACCCTGATATCTGACAAGGGTTGACCTGAATAGTCCTTAGCTATAAATCTCACGAGATGTGGGGTATACCTGAATGAGGAGGGCACAGTCGAGGTCGGTTGCACCTTGGACAGCTGGACTATCTCTTCCCGGTCACTTTCCATGACGTATTGCCGGGACGTACCGACATATCCATCAGCTGTGGCGTATATCGTAATCGTGCTATACGGATAGGACTGTGTGAATACTCCAGCACCGGTAGTAGTATTATGCTCCATACTGTCGGTAACTAACACCTTGGGGATGGGTAGGTTAGTCGCTGAGTCAACGAAAGTTACTTTCAGTGTGAAGTATGGGTCCATCACCAAGTCTTGGCGATTAAACCCGGTGTTGAAGGTAATGTAATTGGTCTTGTTCACCCAGATGGTGTACCCATTAGAGGTATTTGTTACTTTCATCTTAGGTGAATAGGATGTTACCCCAGCCTCTGTGTAAGTATGTGAGATATTTTGCGTGCCTGGATCTGCTGAAATCCCATCACCAAAGTCCCAAGACCAGGAATCGGCAATGTAGTCTCCCCCGGTCTGGGTACCTACGAAGGTAACATTCAGGGGAGAGTCTCCCGAGGAGGGAGTACCAACAAAGTCTGCAGTGAGGTGCTCTCCCACAGGCGCAGCCCCACCAACTTCGTAAGTCTGTGGATACAGTTCTGCAATGGGGACTACGGTATTCCAGAAAGCAACCTCATCTATACTACCAGTAAACTTCAGGGTAGCATCAGACCTAGCCCCAATGGTTACTCCCCCCTGGGAGTAGCTGTTCCCATCCGAAGCACTGCCATTTGCCACCCCGTCAATATAGATATATTCTGTACCAGAAATACGTGTAATGACCAGCTGATGGGAGCCCCCGGTAGGTACACCATTAGTACTGGTTAACCCACAAGATACCCCGGCTTTGCATACTTTTACCTTGCCACTACTGTCCATTTCTAGCTGGAGAGTACTGCCTGAATTGCCAACTGAACCGGTTGCAAATGGGGTTGGCGCAGTTGAATAGCTAGAAGCATTTAAATACATCAGCAAGGTGAAATTCTGGGTGGTAGACAGTGCCAATCCAGTTAATGCGGTAGTAGACGTATTAGTAAGATAATTACTACCTGAAAATACTGCTGAAGCCCCGCCAAATTGTCCATAAGGGGCAATACCCACCGACCCGGAGTTAGTAAGAACCTGCCCAGTGGTCAACTGCGTAAGATCCCCAGTGGAATTAAAGTGGTTCAGCAGAACTAAGTTTGCTGAATAGTTGTCTAAGTAACCAGCAGCTGCACCACTAACCAAGCAGAGGGAGAGGGTCAGGAGTAAAAAGATATATTTCTTCATGATTAGCTACCCCCTGCGACAGCGTATTTATGCTCCACAGCACTGTTATTGTACCCAACCTTGGTACTCCACACGTCATACAGAGTATTACTCGACAGGTGGTCAACGAATGCATAACCAGCGATGTTTGTAGTATTGAAGTATTCTGCGGACTGATTCCTGACGTAATAAGTAGCAGCACTTACTGGGTTACCGTATACTGAATCACGAACTACGCCGCCGACTGCAATTCCCTTATAGGTAGGAGTTGTTGAAAGCAGGGAAATGTTGAGAGCAATCGTCTTACCAACCAATGGAGTAAACGAACGGACGTCGGAGGTATACCCGGCAAGATTAGTGGTGACCCTCATCTCGGAACCAATCAACCAGTTATTGGAGCTGTTGTATCCGGTCAGAGATGAAGTAGATACCTTATACCTGGTACCTTGAGTTACATTGAGGGTAGCATTAGGCAAAATTCTACCAGTCTCTGCATCCATTACATACCCCCTCAAGTATACATAGTTCTGGACCTCTGCGGGATCCCAATAGACCCAGATATCGTCTCCCCCGGACAGAGGCTTCATCTTGAGGATGGCATAATAAATACCAACAGTGGCTGTATCACCAAACTTATAAGTCATACCCCCCTTCTGCTGGTTAATTCCGGTAGTCTGGACAATACCATTGGGGCCCATTATATCAATCCAGTATTGATAATTCGCGGGATTCCAGTAGCCACCCTCTGCAAATTCCCAAGCGATGGTAGCAGTGTCCCCAGTAGCATACATATCTGCATCCCAGTGGATAATCCCGCCGCCCCCAACATAAGGTAATGGGGTAGATTCATATGCTGTACCGGTAGAAGTAATCACATACTGACCGTACTTTGCATTGGGGTTGTTGAAGAAGACACCGGACAAGTTCCAGGTATAGGTTCCAGCACGCTTTGTGGTGGCAAAGGAACTTAAAACTGCCCCGGAATCTTTATTAATCAAATTTATGGTGATGTTATCATCATTGGGCTTGGCCCAAGAGGAGGTCATAGTCAGTGAATTCACCGGGCGCCCAGCCTCATTCATCAACGCAGAAGCTGCTGGATTAATAACATCCTTCTGTAGGAAGAAGTAACTGGGCTGGAAACCGAAGACATATTTATTCTCAGCATCTCCCCATACCATATCATCAAAATGGGTAGTAAAGGAGTAGGTACAGTGCTGCCCCTTAGCCAGCCCACTCCACCCGATGTAGTATGGATTCAAGTTCATGGGGACTTTCCTGGCATCTGTGTAAGCGTTGGTAGCCTGGTGAGTAACTTCAATCCCATTCACATATGCATAGGCAGTACCACCCAGAACTTTGATCTCCACCCGTTGTGGAAGAGCCCCATAAGGTGCACTCACATTGTACTCAATATCCAATGGAGTACCCTGCTCAAAACCCCCCACATCATAGAACTTTATCTTGACCCCGGTCATGTGCCCCCAGGAAGCGGCAGAATAAATCCAGGTAGCTGCTGAATATGTCATAGGCTGCTTCTCTTTGTTGAGAATAAATGCCATGGGTACACCCCCGCACCAGCTGCTACCCTGAGACTGGATATAGCTGTTTCCCCCAGACCCGCTGTTATTAACCCAGTCAACAGACCCCCCGGCTGAATAATGACCGGAATAGGTGTAGATACTGGTAAGAACGGAGTTGATGTCAGTAATATCCTGGAAGGTAAGGGACTGAGCTGATACCCCAGATACCAACAGACACACCAGGAGAGCGGTGCCTAGGAGCTGCTTGTAAACTCTTGAAAACTCCATGTTTAACCCCCAAACTGTCGGGTATAGGTATGTACTGAGAAGACTAGCTTAACGTACCAGATACCTACTATGACATTCACCGCTGCAATACAGGCAAAGAAGTACGAATGCAGACTGTGCATGGTATTTCCTGCCGACGGCAGGCTGTGAAGGTCCGTCATCGTGATTTTATAATCCAGAGTATCCACTACTGGACCAATAACCACTACAATCATAATAGAACCCAGAATAGTCACCATCAAAATGAAGGTGGCCCTCATCATGTCAACATCATTTTGTGGCATTTCAGAACACATCTCCGCTTCTCTCTCGTATGGCGTTCTTGATAGCGAAGTAACCA
>Ga0116153_10001991_pt1 | contig 17056 bp, 20 predicted proteins | sample AD_UKC028_MetaG_FD_89896 | JGI IMG/M metagenome (GOLD analysis project Ga0116153, IMG submission 89896) | Active sludge microbial communities of municipal wastewater-treating anaerobic digesters from USA - AD_UKC028_MetaG | ecosystem: Engineered > Bioreactor > Anaerobic > Digestate | place: USA...
GGCTCCAGGCTGTCCCCTTGCCGTAGTTGACGATCTGCCGGCCCGCGGTCAGGGAGAAACCCTCGGCGGTCCACTTGACGTAGGCGGTGCGGACCCGGGCGGCCAGTACGGTTTCCGCACCCGCGGGGGCCGAGGGGGCGTACAGGGTGTCCGGGGGGAGGGCCGAGACAGCCGCCGCGAAGGCCTCCGCGGAGGCTCCGGTCAGCAGGGCGGCCTCGGCGGAGAACTCCGCCCGGAGGACCGGGCCCCGGGCCCGCAGGGTCGCCTCCAGGGTGGTCGCCGAGCCGTAGGAATAGTCCGTGCCGGCCGCCGACTCCGCCGCAGCCGCGAAGGCCCGCTGGGTAAGGGAGCCGCCCAGGGTCCAGGACGGCTCCTGGGCCGAGCCCGAGGCGGCCGTCAGGAGGAGGACCGCGGCGACGGCCGGGACGAGGCCCGCGTACGCCGCGATTCTAGATAGGATCCTCACTTCGTAAGCTCCGCCATGCTGAACCGGGAATCCGGGATGCGGGTGTCGAGCTTCAGGTCCTCCAGGACGAAGACCGTCCGGGTGTCCTTGCGCAGCCGGTTGACCATCTCCGTGCGGACCGGGTACCAGCGCCCGCCGATGTTCCGGACCTCCAGGGAGCGGCTCTCCTTGAGAAGCTTGCCGCTCCGGGCGTACATCTCGCCCTTGAGGCTCACGTAGCGCTCCTTGTCGATCCAGACCAGGCGGCGGTCGTAGGTGGCCGTCGGGACCTTGGCCTTCAGTTCCAGGACCCAGGCGGGCCGGCCCTCCACGGCCTCCTCCCGCAGGACCGAGGCGGAGTACTTGTCCAGGAGGGCGTCCGACTCCATGGCATCCTCGTAGGAGACGTCGCTGCCCATCATCCCCTCCTTGAGCAGGTGACCGGAGATCTTCACAGTGTCCTGCTCCTTGGGGAAGTACATCCAGAGGTTCTTGTCCAGCTTGAGCATCCGGGTCCCCCGGTCCTCGGGGTTCGTGAACTCGACGAAGGCCTTGCTGTCCCCTACGGCCCAGGTCCGCATGGTCTTGACCCGGGTGTCACCCCCCAGGACGATCTCCATCCTCCCCGTGTACTCGATGGACTGGAAGGCCTGGTTCTCGTCGACCTTCCGCAGGATCTCCGCGGCGGTCTGGCCGAAGGCCGCGCCGGCGGCCAGGGTGATCAGGTATACAAAAAAGATTCGTTTCATATTACACACTCCGTATCGCGTCGATGGGATTCATGCGGGCCGCGCTGCGCGAGGGCAGGAGGGACACCGTGGCCGCCACGATCGAACCCAGGGCGAAGAAGGCCAGCCCCATGGCGGGATTCACGGCGGGGTAGACGATGTTGTCCATGGGCCAGTCGAAGCCCGCCATGGACCTCGAGAAATCCATGCCGACCTTGCTTAAGGCGAAGTTCATCCCCAGCCCCAGGACCACGCCCACCGCGGATCCCGCCATGCCCAGGAGGGTGCCCTCCAACAGGAAGAGCTTCAGGATGTCGCCCTTGGGCATTCCCATGCTCTTGAGGATCCCGATTTCCTTGCGCCGCTCCAGGACCACCATCATCATGATGTTCGTGATGATGAAGGCCCCCAGGAAGGCCACGACGACGTACATGTACATGTAGATGCCTTCGGCCATGCGGACGAAGCGAGGGTAGTCCCCCATCCGGGTCCAGGAATGGACCGATAGGCCGTCCCGGCCCGCCTTCTTCAGGGCGGCGTCGATCAGGGCTTCCACGCGGTCCGCCTCCCGGTAATTCTTCAGCATGACCAGGACCTGCTGGGCCCCGTCTCCCATGCCCAGGAGTTCCCGGGCGTCCCGGATGCCGATCTGGAAGACCGCGTTGTCCAGGGCGTTCACGTTGGTCTTGAAGATCCCCGCCACGGTGAAGCGCTTGAATCCCAGGCCGTAGTCCGCCTTCTGGGTGACCACCTTAAGGACGTCTCCCACGCCCAGGCCCAGGTCCCGGGCCAATGCCTCGCCCAGGATGGCCTGGCCCGGCCCGGTAAGGTAGGATCCTCCGGGAAGGACGCTGCGGTCCAGCATCAGCATGGATCTTTCCGTGACGGGGTCCCCGGCAATGCCCAGGGCGGCCTTGGAGTTTGGCCCCGAGGACAAAAGGACCCCGAAGCGGATCCGTTCGGCCGTGTTCAGGAGGCGTCCCTTGAGCTCGGGGATGGCCTCCACGATCCCGACTACCTCGGCGGAATCCGGGATGCCCTCGGTCACGGGCATGAAGCGTTCCCGGGCCCGATAGCCGTCGGTCACGATGTTCAGGTGACCCACGTCGTTTTTCGTGAAATTCTTGACGATGGATCCCATCATCCCGCTCATGAGTCCGTTCATGAACAGGATGAGGAGGATCGAGATCAGGACGGAGAGCCCCGCCAGGAGGCTCCTCCGCCGGTTGCGCCCGAGGTTCCGGACGGCCATGGTCCATAGTCGCATCGCTGTCCTCCTTAGACGAAGCGCAGGGCGTCGGTGACCTGCATCTTGGCGGCCCGCTTCGCGGGAATGCGGGCGGAGAGGAAGGACACGAACATCCCGAACAGGAATCCGAAGACCATGTTGCCGAAGTTCCATTCTCCGTACAGTCTATCCATGATCGGGATTCCGCCCATGTCCACGTCCCCGACGATCTGCGCGAAGGAAAGGCCGTAGGTCGAGGTGACCGCCACGATGGCGACCCCCAGGAGGACCCCCGCCAGGCTCCCCACGGCGCCCACGATCAGGCCTTCCAGGGTGAAGAGCCGCCTGATTTCCTTGGCGGTCATCCCGTAGGCCCGGAGGACCCCGATCTCCCGGATACGGGCGTACACGGCCATCAGGATGGTGTTCACGATGCCCACCCCGGCGATCACCAGCATGATCAGGATGATGGCCGAGGAGAACTTTCCTTTCATCTCCCGCATGGCCAGATAATCCTGGGCCAGGACCCGGATGGGGTCGGCCTGGAGCCCCGGCAGGGCCTTGGAAACCGAGGCCGCCGCCCCGTCGGCTCCCTTCAAGAGGGCGTCCAGGGCGGGGTAGGCCCGGCCGGCCGTCACGATCTCCGTGACCAGACCGTTCAAGCCCAAGAACTCGTCCGCGTCCGGGAAGGTCATGAAGAGGGCCGCCTTGTTCAGGGAGGGATCCGGGGCGGCCAGGAGGCCCGCGATCCGGTATTCGTCGGCGTTCACGTTCTCGTAGACCGTGGATGCGGAGACCAGGACGTAGTCCCCCAGTCCGAGTCCCAGTTCCGCGGCCAGATCCGCCCCGATCACGACGCTGCGGGGTTCGGCCTTGTCCAGCCAGACCCCTTGGACGACCACGTCCGTCAGGCGCAGGACCTCCCCGTCCCGGACCGGATCCACGGCGGTGGCCAGCACGGGTATCTCGTCCTCGTAGTTGGACAGCCGGGCCACGAAGCGGGTCCGGGGCGCCGCGGCCTTCATGGTCGGATCCGCGGCCAGGATTTTGCGGATCGTAGCCTCGGGATCCGGGATTCCATGCTCCAGGGGATTGCCCTGGAGGTTCGACACGTATTCCGGGGTGCGGACCTTCAGGAAGGACTCGGTGTAGTTGACCATGTTGTCGATGGTCATCCGGTCCATGCCCTTCAGGATGGAGTCCGCGTAGATATAGAGGCCGATCCCGAACATCATGACGATACCCGTGATGGCCGTGCGCCGCTTGTTCCGCAGGACGTTGCGGGCGGCGATCTTGAACAGGGTGTTCATGTCACCTCCTCTCGTCGCTCGTGACCGCCCCGTCCCGGAGGGTCACGATGCGGCGGGCGTGGTCCATGACCAGCCGGTCGTGGGTGGAGAAGATGAAGGTGGTTTTCCGCTCCGCGTTGATGCGCTTCATGAGCTCCACGATCTCCTCGGCGGTGTGGGAATCCAGGTTGGCCGTCGGCTCGTCCGCCAGGACCACGATGGGATCCTTGACCAGGGCCCGGGCTATGGCCACCCGCTGTTCCTGGCCCCCGGAGAGCTCCCGGGGATACCGGTTTTCCATGCCCGAAAGCCCCACGGCGGAAAGGAGCTCCAGGGCCTTGGCCCGGGCCTGGGCGCCGTTCCTCTTCCGCTCGATCACGAGCGGAAGTTCCACGTTCTCCGCCACCGTCAGCACGGGGATGAGATTGTAGGACTGGAAGATGAAGGAGACGTGCAGCTTCCGATATTCCGAAAGCTCCTTCTCCCCCAGGGCGCGGAGCTCCCGGCCGTCGTAGACCACCCGGCCGGAGGTCGGGACGTCCAGGCAGCCCAGGATGTTGAGCAAGGTGGTCTTGCCCGAGCCCGAGGGTCCCACGACCGCCAAATACTCGCCCTTTTCTATGTCCAGGTCCACGGCGCCCAGGGCCACGACCTCGTTGTCTCCCTTATTTATAGACCTTCCGTATTTTTTCCAGGTGCAAAATGGCCATATCGTCCTCCTTACTTCTCGGTTCCGTCGGTTTCGCCGGCACCCGTGTCCGGCGCGGATTTTTTACCGCCCCCCGCGCCTTCCCGGTGGTTCTCGGTCAGGGCCTGCAGGCCGAAGAGGTCCTTGGATTTCAACTCCTCCGTGATGGAGTTGGGCACGAGCATCATGGAATTGCCCGCCTTGAGGCCCTCGTTCAGGATGGACAGGCTCTTGAGCTTGAGGGCTAGGTCGTTGGCGGTGTAGATCTTCCCCGCCTCTTCCAGCTTCCGGGCTATCTCGATCTCCGCCTCCGCCAGGAGGATCCGCCCCTTCTTTTCCCGCTCCGCCTGGGCCAGGCGGCTCAGGGGGCCCTGGAGGCTCTCGGGGATCTGGATGTCCGTAATCTCGATGTGCTGGACCGTGATTCCCCACTCCGTAGTCTTCTGGTCCACCTCCGCCCGGATCTGGTTCTCGATCTCGTCCCCCCGCTCCAGGAAGGCGGACAGGTCGTTCCGGCTGACCGCGGCGCGCAGGGCGGTCTTGGAAGACAGGATCACCGCCTCCTCGTAGTCCTGGACCTCCAGGACGGCCTTTTCGGCGTCCCAAACCATCCAGAAGCACAGGGCGTCCACGGTCACGGTCACGGAATCCCGGGACAGGGTCGTCTCAGCCGCGAAGTCCGTCACGCGGATCCGCAGGTCCACCACCTGGGCCACCCGGTCTGCCAGGGGGAGGAGCAGGAAGAGCCCGGGCCCCCGGACCCGGTGGAACTTGCCGAAGCGCAGGACGATGGCCCGCTCCCACTCCTCCGCCTTCTGGACCGCCGGGGCTACCAGCACCCCCGCGGCCGCGAAGGCCAGGATCAGGCCGGATTCCCCGGTGCGCCAGACCGCCAGGGCGAAGGCCGTCAGGATGACGAGCTTGATCGAGGCGTTCCACCGGGGGAACAGGGCCATGACGATGATCGCCGCGACCGGTGCGCCCAGGAGGGCGCCGAAGGCCGCCAGGGAGGGGGAGGCCCCGGTCAGGAGCCGGGCGGCCAGGGCGAAGGCGGCCAGGGCCGCCAGCAGGGCGGCGCCCGCCCAGGAAAGGGCGAAGTCCCGGCGGCGCCCGGGCTTTCGGGGATTCTTGATCAGGGGCGTCTCCACTTTCTTGCCGAACAACCACATACTCAGTCCTCCTCGAAGGACAGGACCAGATCCGCCATCGCCGTCCTGTCCACCCCGAGCGCTTCCATGTCCCGGATGAACCGGGCCACGGCGGCTTCCAGCTTCTTGGTCCGTTCCGCTTCTTGCATATCTATCCTCTTGTCCGAGACGTAGGTCCCGCTCCCCACCTGGGTGGTGACGATTCCCCTGATTTCCAGCTCTCCGTAGGCCTTGGCGATGGTGTTGGGGTTGATCTTGAGATCGATCGCCAGGGCCCGGATCGTCGGCAGGCGGTCCCCAGGTTCCAGTCGGCGGGCCAGGATGGCCTGCTCGATCTGCTGGATGATCTGCCGGTAGAAGGGAACCCCGCCGGCCGCGTCCAGGGAAAATCGTATGCCTCGCTCGGTCATTGTACTATTCATCTAGTACAATACTATTTGAACTAGTACAATGTGTCAAGTGCGTTTTTCGATTTTACCAGGCCTTTTTCAAAACTCAGGGAGTTTTGAAAAAGCTGCCTTGAAATCCGTGATTGGGCCCAGCGGCTGCAACGCAACCGCAAGCAATCGCAAAGCCAAGTTTAAAATTGACCGACTTTTGAAATTGGCTCCACCGACAGGGTGGTTCCTCTATCCTCAATCCTGGACGTTCCGCACTTGAACCGTCCTGGTGCAGATTATATATTACTAATATGAGAATGTTTATAGCCGCGGCCGCGGCAGCGACCGCTCTATCGGTATCGTGCGTCGGGGCTGGGACCGAGTCGAATCGGGCGCCTGCCGCGAAGACCGTGGAATCGGGGGGAAGCGTGATGAATACGGGGGAGTTCGAGACCGCGGTTCTGGGCGGGGGGTGTTTCTGGTGCCTCGAGGGGGCGTACGAGATCGTCCCGGGCGTCGTAGACGTGGAGAACGGATACGCCGGGGGCGGCCGGGCGAATCCCACCTACGAACAGGTGGGCACGGGCCTCACCGGGCACGCCGAGGTGGTCAAGATCACCTTCGATCCGGCGAAGGTCACCTACACGGAGCTTTTGGACCTCTTCTGGAAGATCCACGATCCGACGACCTTGAACCGCCAGGGAGCCGACATCGGCCCCCAGTACCGGTCCATCATCCTCTACTCGAGTCCGGAACAGGAGGCCGCGGCCAAGGCGTCCATCGCGAAGGCGGCGCCGTCCTTCCGGAACCCCATCGTGACGGAGCTCAAACCCCTGGAGACATACTGGAAGGCCGAGGGGTACCACCAGGATTACTTCCGGCGCAACCCCGACCAGGGATACTGCCAGGTCGTCGTGGCCCCCAAGGTGGACAAGGCCCAAGAGTGGATCCGGACGAATCCCTAGGCTCGAAACAAGGTTAGGAATCCCCGGGAAATGGAAAGGCCGCGCGTTTGCGCGGCCTTTCCATCTTTCTTAGAATGCCTGGTATCAGTCCTTGAACAGCGCCGCGATGTCCTTGGCGTAGATCTCGTTGATCACGTGGCGCTTGATTTCCTGCTTGGCGGACAGCTCCCGGCCCACCTCGAAGGGCACGGGCAGGAGCTTGAAGCGGAAGATCCGCTCGAAGTTCTTGAAGCCGTTCTTGGGGGAGATCAGCTCCTTGACCTCGTAGTCCAGGAGTTCCTGGACCTCGGGCTGCTGGAGCAGGGTCTCGTAGTCCACGATGTAGACGTGGTTGTCCTTGGCCCAGGCGTTGATGGCGTCCGCGTCGGGGACGATGAGGGCCGCCAGGAACTTCTTGTCCTGCCCCAGGACGATGGTCTGCTTGATGTACTCGCTCTCGCAGAGCTTCTGCTCGATGGGCAGCGGCTCTATGTTCTCCCCGCCCAGGAGGACGATGGTGTCCTTGGCCCGGCCGGTGATCTTGATCTCTCCGCTGCGGGTCAGCATGCCCAGGTCTCCCGTGTCCAGCCAGCCGTCCGCGGAGAGGACCTTCTCCGTCAGGTCCGGGCGCTTGTAGTAGCCCTTCATGACCTGGGGACCCTTCACCAGGATGAGTCCCTTCTGTCCGGCGGGCAGGACCACGCCGTTTTCCCCGACGATCTTGATCTCCGTGCCCTTGAGAGCGGGACCCACGGTTCCCAGGACGGGCTTGTGCTGGGGCCGAACGCCCAGGACCGGGGCCGTCTCCGTCAGGCCGTAGCCTTCCAGGATCAGTACCCCCAGGGCCCCGAAGAACTGGTCCACCGCGGAGGGCAGGGCGCCGCCGCCGGAGATGCCGGCTATGAAGTTGCCGCCCAGTTTGTGCTTGATCTTCTTGAAGACCAGGATCCCTCCCAAGGCGTTCAGGGGCGCCAGGAGTACGAGGGGGATGATCGGTAGGATCCGGTCCAGGATCGGCACACGATTCCCGAAGTCCGGCAGGAGCCCCAGGAGCTGGTTCCGGAAATGGGAGAACGCGGAGCCCACGGCCACGAAGAAGTGGAAGAGGGCCGCCTTGACGCCCCCGGTCTGGCGGATATTGCGGTAGATTCCGTCCTTGACGGACTCCCAGATCCGCGGCACCGAGGCCATCCACTGGGGTTTGATCGCCTGGAGGTCCGCCAGCATGATGGCCCCGATGGGCTTGGAGTAGGCGACCCCCGCGCCGGCGGCCAGGATCATGTACTGGGCGATGCGCTCGAAGGAGTGCCAGATCGGCAGGACCGAGAGGAAGATGTGCCCGGGCTTGATGTCGATGATGGTCAGGATGTAGTCCGTCTGGTACAGGAAGTTGCCGTGGGTCAGCATGACCCCCTTGGGCTCCCCGGTGGTGCCGGAGGTGTAGATGAGCGTGGCGGTCTCGTCCCGCTTGCCCGCGGCGGTTTCCTTCTCGTACCGGCCCGGGCGCTCGGCGCGGAGTTTTTTGCCTTCCTCCATGGCCTGGGCGTAGGTGCGGACCTCCAGCTTGGCCTTCTTGGCGGCCGCCAGGAGCTCCTCGGGCACGGATTCGTAGACGATGACCTTCTCCAGGAGGGGTATCTGTCCCCGAAGATCGATCACCCGCTTGAGCTGCTTGTCGTTCTCCACGACCGTCAGGCGGCACTCGCTCCAGGAAAGGATGTGCCGGACTTCCTGGTCCGTGGCATCGCAGCCCCGGGGCACGTCCGCCGCCCCCAGCCCGAGGAGGGCGAGGTCCGTGATCAGCCACTCCTTCCGGTTGTCGGAGATCAGCCCGACCCGGTCTCCGCGCTTGACCCCGGATTCGGTAAGGGCCTCCGCGAAGGATGCGACCTCCTCTAGGAGCTGCCGGTACGTCGTGGGCTTGAATTCGTTTCCGCCGTTCTTGCTGTACTGGGCGTTCAATTCGGGGTAATCGCGGACTTTTTCCAGGAAAAGCTGGGCAAGGGTCTCGGCCATGTGGTCTTCCCCCTTCGGGACATAGGATGAATTACATAATAACGAATAATGTAAAAGTGAGCAAGGAAATTCAGGACTCAGGGTACTAACCAGACGACCGTAGATTGGTCCATGCATCCGTCATCTTGAGGTCCCTCGGTCGCCTGGCTCCTGTGGCCTGGCTCCTGTTACCTGACTCCTGTCACCCGGCACTTCCTCGAAGTACTCCGCCAGGGCTTGCCGTATGGCCTTCAGGTCCGGGGCGTTCTGGATCTTCCACCGGATATGGTGGGCGAAGGAGAGGTTGTCGCAGTAGTAATAGAAGAACCTCCGGGCCCGGGAGATGTGGAACTCCGGGGGCTGATGCTCCTCCATGAGCCGGAGAGCGGTCTCCGCCGTCCCGGCTATGTCGACGGTAATCTGGAAACCGGGATCCCGTTCCAGTCCCCGGATGAGGGCGAAGACCCAGGGCCGTCGGACGGCCTCCCGGCCCAGCATGATCCCGGCGGGGCGGCATTCCCGGACCCGGGCCGCATGGTCCTCGGGGCCCCGTATGTCCCCGTTGCCCACGACGGGGATATCCAGGTCCTCCCCGAGCCTGCGGACATAGTCCCAGCGACACGTCCGTCGGAGCTTTTCGCTCCGCAGGCGGGGGTGCAGGACCAGCCAGTCCGCCCCGGCCTCGGCCAGGCCGCCGCAGAAGTCCCGCAGACGGCCGTAGTCTTCGTCGTACCCCACCCGAAGCTTTGCGGAAATGCCGCCTTCCGGGCGGGCGTCCCGGACCCGGGCTACCAGGTCCCGGGCCGCCCCGGGGTCCTTCATCCAGGAGACGCCCCCTCCGGCCTTCTCGATGTGGGGGGCGGAGCAGCCGAAGTTCAGGTCCAGACCCGCGGCGGGGATCTCCCGGGCGGCCTTGCGGGCGGCCTGGACCATGCGCGGGGCGTCAACGGCGTAGAACTGCAGGACCGCGCGTCCCGGCTCCGGACCCGTGTCCAGGAAGTACCGGTCGTAGGGGGCCCCGGAAAGGTAGCCCGCCGCGCTCGTCATCTCCGTGTAGGCCAGGTCGCAGCCCCCGAAGCCCAGGACGAGCTCCCGGAGAGGCCGGTGGGACAGTCCGACCATGGGGGCCAGGAGGAGGGCGTCCGGCGGCAGGGGGGAGGGGCGGGCGGGCATGGGGGGAGGATACCGTGAATGGGGAATAGTGAATAGTGAACGGGAAGCTGGAAACTCGACGAAGCCTCGCTTCAGCTTCGATGGGAATCGGAGATGTTTCTAGTCGAGGCATCGTCGCCGGAAGACCGCGTCAGGGCGCCCAAGGATCCCGCCATGCGCGGTAGCGCATGCTTCGATCCTTTCCGACCGGGAAACGGGCCGAAGGTCCGTATGGGCGCCTGCGGGGAGGGCCAGAATCGCGTATGCGATTCTGGATCGTCATGGATGACGCGACGCGGCTCGGCGCACATTGACTCTTTCCCTCCCTTCCTGTATAACGGTCTTTCGCGGGCTTCCGGCTCCGTTCACCCCGCCGGGATCCGATCATTCCGCAATCGAACCGACGATCGCGTCGTCATGTCAGGTAGGAGGAAGACCGTTGAGCGTCAAGATCCGGCTCAAGAAATTCGGCGCCAAGAAGCGCCCTTATTACCGCATCGTGGTCATGGACTCCCGGCTGGCCCGCGAGGGCTCCACCCTCGAGGAGATCGGCATCTATCATCCGATCGAGTCCGAGGACAGGCAGGTGGTCATCGACGAGGCCAAGGCCCGAGCCTGGCTCGCCAAGGGCGCCCTCCCGTCCGACACGGTGCGCAGCCTCTTCAACAAGAAGAACATCCGACTCGGCTGAGCGGCGCTCCGGCGCCGCCCGATGCGGATCCAAGGAGCGAACCGTGGAACGCGACCTCGTTGAATACATCGCAAAATCCCTCGTGGACGATCCCTCCGCGGTCTCCGTGACCGCCGTCGACGGGGACAAGTCCGTCCTCCTGGAGCTCCGGGTGGCCGAGGGGGATGTCGGCAAGGTGATCGGCAAGCACGGCCGGATCGCCAAGGCCCTCCGGACCATCCTCTCCGCCTCCGCCTCGCATTCCGCCAAGCGGGTGGTCCTGGAAATCCTGGATTAAGGCCCTTAGGGACGCGCAAGGCGCGCTCCTAAGGTTCCGGGAGCATCCGTTCCATGCAGAATCCGTCAGCCGGACAAGAGCAAGATCTTCTCGCCATAGGGCGCCTTGGATCCCCCCACGGGGTCCAGGGCTTCCTGCGCGTCCAGAGCTATTCCGGGGAGGTTGCGCACTTCGCGGACCTGGGGGAGATTCTGCTCACCCGGGAGGGCGAGCGCAGGACCGTCCGGGTGGAGGAGTCCCGCGTCTCCGGGCCGGACGTCCTCCTGCGGCTCGCGGGCAGCGCCTGCCCCGAGGAGGCCCGGGCGTGGACGGGCTGGGAAATCCTGGTGCCCCGGTCCCGGGCCGCCCCCCTGGGGCCCGGGGAGTACTACATCGCGGACCTCGCGGGCTGCGACCTGGTGTTCGCGGGCGCATCCGTCGGGACCGTGGAAGCCGTCCTGGAAGGCGGGGAAGCCCCCCTGCTGGAGATTAGCCGTACCCCCGCCCGGACAGTCCTTGTGCCGTTCCGGAAGGAATTCATCGGAGAGGTGGATACGGCCGGCCGCCGGATCGAGCTTCTGGCGGACTGGATCCTGGAATGAAGCTTACGGTGCTCACCCTCTTCCCGGAGATCCTCAAGGGTTTCTTCGAGAGCTCCATCATGAAACGGGCGGTGGAGCGAGGCCTCGTGACCTACGACCTGGTGAACATCCGGGATTACGCCACGGACAAGCACCACAAGTGCGACGACGAGGTCTACGGCGGAGGGGCCGGGATGCTCATGCTCCCGGGCCCCCTGGGACGGGCCCTGGACGCCGCGGGGTCCCCGGGCGTCCGCACCGTCTTCGTGACCCCCGGGGGGCGCCTGTTCAACCAGGCCTACGCCCGGGACTTGGCCCGGGAGCCGAAGCTGGTGATCCTCTGCGGACGGTACGAGGGGGTGGACCAGCGGATCGTGGACAAGTACGTCTCCGACGAGATCTCCATCGGGGACTACGTCCTGTCCTCCGGGGAGGTCGCGGCCCTGGCGGTGGTGGACGCGGTCTACCGGCTGATCGACGGGGTCATCACCGGGGAATCCCTGGCGGAGGAGAGCTTCGAGGGGGGGCTCCTGGAGTACCCCCAGTATACACGCCCGGCCCTTTATGATAGTATCCCAGTCCCGGACGTCCTGGTCTCGGGACACCACGCAAACATAACGCGCTGGCGCCTGAAGAAGCGGCTCGAGAAGACGCTCGCCTATCGCCCCGAGCTCCTCTCGGACGCGATGCTGTCGGACGACCTGCGCGGATTGATCGAGCGAATAGCAGCCGAAGGGGGAATCGATGAACCTGATTAAGAAGATCGAGGCGGCGGAACTCCGCGAGGTCCCCGATTTCAAGCCGGGCGACACCGTTCGCGTCCATTTCAAGATCGTGGAAGGCAAGAACGAGCGCGTCCAGATCTACGAGGGCCTCGTGATGGCCATCAAGAACGCGGGGATCGGCCGGTCCTTCATGGTCCGCAAGAATTCCTACGGCGTCGGGGTGGAGCGCGTCTTCCCCCTCAATTCCCCGAGGATCGAAAAGCTCGAGATCGTGCGCTACGGCAAGCCCCGGCGCGCCAAGCTGTACTATATCCGCGAGAAGGTGGGCAAGAAGGCCAAGGTCAAGGAGCTTCTCGGAGGCCGGAAGGCTCCCAAGAAGGAAAGCGCCGCAGCCGAGGCCCCGGCCCAGGCATAACCGGGAATGGAACGGATCGGTTCGGACTCGACCCGATCCTTGCAGATTCGAGGCGCCGCCGGCGCTCCGGGACCCGAGGTCCCGGGGTTGCGGGAGGGCGCCTCGATCGTTTTCAAGGCCCTGGCCCCCTCCTCGGAGGGACGATGGACCGTCCTGGTAGGGGGTGTCCGCCTGGACGCGGCCGTGGCCGCATCCCTCAAGCCCGGAAGCCTCTATTCCGCCCGGGCGGAACGCCTGCCGGACGGGGCTTGGGCCCTCCGGGTCCTCGGGCCCGCGGTGGAAGGGAGGGCGTCCGAGTTCCTGCGCTCCTCGGGGCTCCCCGGGGACGCGGCCTCGATCCTGGCCCTGCGCGCCCTGATGGCCGAGGGCCTTCCCCTGGAGCCCCGGCAGATCGCCCGCCTGCGCACCGTCCTGCTCAAAAAGGAAGCCGACGAGGAGAGGGCGGCCCTCCTGGCCCGGGCCTTGGCCAAGGGGCTGGAGCCCGGGGCCTACGCCGACGCCGTGGACGCCGCGTCCTTCGCGGATGGACGAGGGGAGGGCGGCGGACGGGACCCCGGCGGCCGGCGGGAAGCGCAGGAGGGCCGGGACGGCGGATCCCGCGAGGAGGCGGGCGGGAGCGGCGGGGAGCGGCAGGACGCTCCCCGAGGGGAGCGGCCGGACACCGGACCGGGGGAGGACGTACCCGCGGGCGCCCCGGCTTCCGGCCCGGTCTGGAAGGAGTATCCCGGTACAGGGGGGGACGATCCTGAAAGTCCGGAAGCCCTCGCGGGTCTCCTCAAGACCCTGGCGGGCCGGACCGGAGATCGGCCCGACCCCCGGCAGGTCTTCAACGCCCGGTCCGGCCCGGGGGGACGGTGGATCTACGTTCCCTACCGCTTCGAGCGCGGAGGCGTTGCGTTTTCCGGTACCCTGCGTATACTGGTACCCCGGGGGAGCCGTTCCGGGGCCGTCCTGTCCGCGGACGTACATGTGGACGGTCCGGGCCGGACGGGCTCGTACGCCTTCGACCTCCGAGGAGAGGGGAACGCCCTCCGGCTGGGGTTCGCGGACCGTTCCGGGAGCGGGCTCGAAGGCCCGGCCGGCGGCCTCGGGGGCCTGGAGCGGAGCCTGGCGGACTTCGGCTGCCGCGTGGAGGTCCTGGAAACCGGGAACCGGGATGCGGAGTACCCGGCGGTGGACGATCATGCTTGATGAAGAATCCCCCCGGATCCGGCCGATACTTGCAGGTAGGACGAAGAAAGCCGTAGCCCTCCGGTACGACGACAGCCTTCCCGCCCCGTTCCTGGTGGCGAAAGGCGCCGGGGCTTCGGCCGAGCGGATCCGGGATCTGGCGGAGGAACTGGGCATACCCGTCCTGGCCGACGAGGCCTTGGCGGGATTCCTCTTTCCCCTGGATCCCGGCGATATGGTGCCCGAGGCGTACTGGGAAATCGTGGCCCGGGTTTACGTTTTCATCGCGAAGCTGGAAGGGATATGAAAAAGAAGATCACCCTGGATCAGATCAAGCCGGGCGCGTCCTTCACGGAGGACGTTTTCATCGACGACCAGAACCTCCTGGTGCCCGCGGGCGTGGCGGTGAAGCAGAAGGACCTGGACATGCTCCAGAAATGGGGCGTCGCCTTCGTCTTCACCGAGGGCAGCCAGATCGCCGGGACCGCATCCTCCTCCCCGGACGGCCCCCGGGCGGACGGGGTCAATCCCGCCGCCTTCCTCGGGGACCGGGAACTGTACCGGTCCTACACGGACATGGTGGACATGCTCAAGGCGGTCTACGACCGCCTGGGCCGGATGGAGAGGGTCGAGCCCAAGACGGTGGACCAGATCTCCCAGGACGTCCTCCGGGTCGTCCGGGACAAGCAGGGTCGGGCGGTGGCGGCCATCCTGTCCGGGGACATGCAGGGCTACAGTTACGCCCGGGCCGGGGTGAACACCGCCATCCTCTCGGTGGTGATCGGGGTCACCCTGAAGCTCCCTCCGTACCGGCTGTCCTACCTGGCCACGGGGGCCTTGCTCCACGACGCGGGGATGCTGAGGATCCCCGAGGCGATCGTCCGGAAGAAGGGGCATCTTTCCGAGGAGGAGCTCCAGAAGATGCGGGCCCACCCCCTCCTGACCTACAAGATCATCACCAAGGAGCTCCTGTACCCGGACGACGTCGGGATCATCGGGCTGCAGCACCACGAGCGCTGGGACGGCCAGGGCTATCCCCGGCGGGTGGCCGGGCAGGACATCGACGTCCTTTCCCGGATCGTATCCGTCGCCGACGCCTTCGAGGCCATGGTCAGCGAGAAGCCCTACCGAAACTCCATGATCGGCTACGCGGCCATGAAGGCCCTCCTCTCGGACAATTCCCGGCGCTTCGACCCGGAAATCCTCAAGGCGTTCATCCGCAGCATGGGGATCTACCCCATCGGATCCATGGTCCTCCTCAACAACGCCGCCATCGCCCGGGTCGTGGAGACACACCCGGACGCGCCCCTGCGCCCCAAGCTCCGCATCCTGGTGGACGAGTTCGGAAAGAGCTTTCAGGACGACAAGGGCGACCAGGTGGACCTCCTGTCCGAAAAGGCCCTCTTCATCGCCCGCGCCCTGGATCCCAAGGAAGTGGCCTCGGGCTGACCGGGCCGGGAGGGGAAGATCCGACGCGTCGAAAAGGGCCGTCTCGGGGAGGCCGCGGCGGCGGAGTACCTTCTGTCCGAGGGGTGGACGATCGTGGACCGCAACTGGCGCTGTCCCGCGGGGGAGCTGGACATCGTGGCCCTCCGGGGCGAGGACCTGGCCTTCGTGGAGGTCAAGACCGTGGACGCCTACGGTCCGGAATCCGCGGACCGGCTCCTCGGGCCCGCCAAGCGGCGGCATATCGTAGAATCATCTAAATACTTCCTTGCGCTGAAACGAGAATATAACCGTATGCGCCCGCGATACGACGTAATCCTGGTCCGCGGCTCGGCCGTCTGCCGGCACATCCCGCAGGCCTTCCTGGAGCACCCATGAGCTGTCCCGGCGAACGCAAGCACGATCCCAGGCGACTTGAAGAACTTCGCAGGAAAATGCAAGATGAGGAGTACATCGCCGGCGCCATCCAGCGTATCGCCCAGGTACTGAGCGCCGAGATCATGAACGGATACGGGGTGCAGCATGGCGGACGAAAGGCGCGGTAGCGGCAGGAGATTCGGCAGGAGGAGGAAGGGCCGGCAGGATCGCCCGGACCGTCCCGCCGCGTCCCGGGAGGCGGAGTACGCGGCTCCCGCCGCGGAGTCCCAGAAACCGAATCCGCCCCTGGACTGCGCCTATTGCCAGAAACCCATCTACGACCTCTCCACGGCCTTGGCCGACCCGGAATCCGGGGGCCCCGTCCACTTCGACTGCGCCTTCCAGCGCATGGCCGACCGCGAGTCCCTGGCTCCCGGGGAGAAGCTCGTGTACATCGGGTCCGGAGCCTTCGCCGTCGTGGAGTTCAAGGACCGGGGGGAGAACGCCTTCACGGTGAAGCGCCGGCTCGCCTTCGAGGAAGAGGGCAAGAAACAGGACTGGCGCAGGGCCCTGTCCTCCCGGGTCAGCAGCCTCTGACGACCGGGCGTCCGCGAACAAGCATGGTTCCTATCCTGCTGGCCCTGGCCAGCATCCTCGTCTGGAGCACCTTGGCCCTCTTCACGTCCCAGACCGCCTCCCTTCCGCCCCTCTTTTCCGTGGGAGCGGCCCTGGGGATCGGCGGACTGGCCGGGCTTTTCCGGGTCCGGGACTGGCGGATCCCCCCGGCCACCCTGGCGGTCGGGGTGGGAGGCATCTTCGGCTACCACGCCCTACTGTTCGCCGCCTTCCGGCTGGCCCCGGCCGTGGAAGTCAACCTGATCAACTACCTCTGGCCCCTGCTCATCGTGGTGCTCTCCCCGGTGTACCTGCGGGGTTTCGAGCTGCGCCCGGGCCACGCCGTCGGAGCCCTGCTGGGCCTGGCGGGAGCCTTCCTGGTGGTGGGGGGAGGGCGGTTCAGCCTGAATCCCGAGGGACTTCCGGGGCACCTCATGGCCGCGGCGGCGGCCTTCATCTGGGCGACCTATTCCCTGTTGACCAAACGAGTTCCCCCCTTCTCGACGGGGGCGGTGGGCCTCTTCTGCCTGATCTCGGGAGCCCTCTCCCTGGCCCTCTGGGCGGGCCTGGAGTCGGCCGCTCACGGAAGCGTCCGTCTGCCCCCGATGACGGGCCGGGAAGCCCTCTTCCTGATCTTCCTGGGGCTCGGTCCCATGGGGCTGGCCTTCTACACCTGGGACGCGGCCCTGAAGCGGGGGGATCCCCGGATCATCGGTTCCCTGGCCTATCTGACGCCCCTCTTGTCCACCTTCAACCTGGTCGTGGCGGGGGGAAAGACCCTGACCTGGGCCACGGTCGCAGCC
>Ga0116153_10001993_pt1 | contig 17037 bp, 14 predicted proteins | sample AD_UKC028_MetaG_FD_89896 | JGI IMG/M metagenome (GOLD analysis project Ga0116153, IMG submission 89896) | Active sludge microbial communities of municipal wastewater-treating anaerobic digesters from USA - AD_UKC028_MetaG | ecosystem: Engineered > Bioreactor > Anaerobic > Digestate | place: USA...
GACGACCATTTGGTATGCCGACAGCAAGAACGTTTTGACGAGTGGCCGCTAAGGAGGAAAAACTTGAGCGGCTGGTTGTGGCCGGGTCCTGAAATTCTCGCGACCAACTTGATCGCCGAAAACCCGCCATTCGATTCCACCTGGAACGAGAAATCCAGATGTAACCGCCACGGGCGGCTTGTGGCCGGATGACGACGCTCGAATGAACAGCCGCGGTCAACTCGAGTTTTGCCTGCAATTCTCTTCAAGCGCCACCGCATCGCCGGGTTACGTCTGGCAGGCGATAACCAGCCGCGCCAGCAGCCCGCCACCGCGATTGGGCAGCAGTTCGAGCCGGCCGTCGTGCAGGCGCGCGATGCGGTCGACGATGGCGAGGCCGAGGCCGGTGCCGGTGGCATTGCTGCGGGCGCTGTCGAGCCTTGTGAACGGACGCTTGAGGCGTTCGGCTTCGCTTTCCGGGATGCCCGCGCCGTGATCGCCGACTTCGATCCATAGTTCTCCGAACTGCTTCGCCAAATTCAGCGAAACTTCGCCGCCGCCATATTTCAGGGCGTTGTCGAGCAGATTGGTGACCGCCCGGATCAGGGCGCGCGGGCGCACTGGCAGGTCGGGCAGATCGTCGGCAGTGAAAGTGATTTGTCGCCCGCGCTGGCGGAGGCGTTCGACCATGCCGGATAAGAGGGTGACGAGGTCGGTCGTTACCGGGATTTCGCCAAGTTCGGTGCGGGCGTAATCCATGAATTGCGAGATGACCGCTTCCATCTGTTCGATGTCGTCGACGATCCCCTGGCGCGCCGCTTCGTCGGTAACGCTCATTTCGGCTTCAAGGCGCAGGCGGGTGAGTGGGGTACGCAGATCGTGCGAGATGCCGGCGAGAACTTCCGAACGATCCTGTTCGTGCCGTTCGAGGTCGCTGGCCATGGTATTGAAGGCGCTGGCAAGCAGCCGCATTTCCACGGCGCCGGATTCCGGCAATGGCGTGGGGCGCTGGCCATGTCCGACCGCTTTGGCGGAGTTGGCCATGGCCTTGAGCGGGCGGGTGATGCGTGAGGCGATCTGCCAGGCGACGGCGAGGGCCAGCAGCAGTGCCAGCAAGCCCCAGATCAGCCAGCTGCCGGCAATGCTGCGCGTCGCACGCTCGCGTGGCAGGATCAGCCAGTATTCGTCCTCGTCATGATCGTCGAGACGAAAGCTGACCCAGAACCCGGAAACCCCATCGACTTCGGCGGCGACCCGCGTGCGCGGGCCGAGCAGGGTCGCCAGTTCACGCTGGATCAGCCTGTGGAAGCGCGAATCCGGCATCGCCTCAATACGATCATCCGCCTCGGCGGGGAGCAGCCGGATACCTTCGCGACGTGACAGGTCGCTGAACAGCGCTGGCCGGTTTTCCGGAGCGGCAGCGAACAGGGCGGCGCGGATCAGGTTTACGGCGGATGCCGCGAGTTGCGCGGTCTCACGGGCGCGCGGCTCGGCTTCGATGTAGCGGAAGAGGCTTAGCCAGGCCGTGGTGGTCAGGATGACCAGCGCTGCCAGCAGCAGGAAGGTGCGCGCCAGCAGCGTGCGCGGCATCATTGCTGTTCGGTGCCGTCCGGTACGAAGACATAGCCGAAGCCCCAGACCGTCTGCAGATAGCGGGGCTGGGCAGGGTCCTTTTCGATCAGCTTGCGCAGGCGCGAAACCTGGACGTCGATGGCGCGATCGAACGGCCCCTGCTCGCGACCACGGGCCAGCGCCATCAGCTTGTCGCGGGATAGCGGCTGCCGCGGATGCTGGAGCAGAACCTTGAGCACGGCGAATTCGCCGGTGGTCAGGGACAGCAGTTCATCGCCGCGCTTGAGGCTGCGGGCGGCCAGGTCGACCTCGACATTGCCGAAGCGGATTGCCGATTCATCGGCGTCTGGCGACCCTGGTGGCGGTGCCGACTGGCGGCGCATCACGGCATGGACGCGAGCCAGAAGTTCGCGCGGGTTGAAAGGCTTGGGCAGATAGTCGTCAGCGCCCATTTCGAGACCGACGATGCGGTCGACCTCTTCGCCCTTGGCGGTCAGCATGATGATCGGTGTCGTATCGCCGGTGCCGCGCAGGCGCCGGCAAATGGTCAGGCCGTCCTCGCCGGGCAGCATCAGGTCAAGGACGATCAGGTCGAAGTGTTCACGCGTCCGCAGCTTGTCCATCTGCGGCGCATCGCCGACAGCTTTGACGTCCAGGCCCTGTTCGCCGAGATAGCGAACCAGCAGGTCGCGCAGGCGGCTGTCGTCGTCGACGACGAGAATTCGGTGTTGTCTGTCGTTCATGGCGCGAAGGATAATCCGGGAGCGGGGGTTGGCATGGTGGCAATGGTAACAAGCTTTTACAGCGGGAATGACTGAAACAAGTTGTTACAAAGCCGGCACCGAGCCCCACGACGGCGCGCCGATGTGATGCGACAATCTCAGCATGCAACGAGAAAGGTCTTGAAAATGTTTGTCTGGCGGATAGTGGCGCGCGTGCTGCTCGTGCTGACGGCCTTGTCGGCTGTCGCCGGGACCGTGCACGCGCAAATTCCGCCTGACCAGCGTCGCCAGTTGCGCCAGGAAATGCGCGAGCAGTGGCAGCGGATGCCACAGGAGGAACGTCAGCGAACCGAGGGGCGGCAGCGGATGCCGCAGGAAGACCGCCAGAGGATGCGTGACGAAATGCGCGGGAATGGCGCGCAGTTTGGTGGTGGTGGCGGGCGCGGACAAGGCGGCGGCCGGCGCTGAGCGGCTGCCTTCCGGCGGCAAGATGCTTGTCAGCGACGGCGCTCCGGTAAAATGCCGGAAATGAAGATCCTCGCCATCGAAACATCAACCGATTTCGGCACCTGCGCGCTGTGGCAGGACGACACGCTTGACCAGCGAATCTGCCCGCCGGGTCGTCCGCATTCCGAAACGCTGTTGCCGCTGGTTCGCGAACTGATGACCGCCCATGGCATCGTCTTCGCAACGCTCGATGCCATCGCGTTCGGTGCCGGTCCGGGCGCCTTTACCGGGCTGCGCGTCGCTTGCGGCATTGCCCAGGGGTTGGCAGCAGGTGCCGATCTGCCCGTGGTACCGGTTTGCGGACTGGAAGCCATGGCGGCAGCGACGGGCGAAGCGAGGGTGCTGAGCCTGCTCGATGCGCGGATGGGAGAGGTCTATGCGGCGGCCTACGAGCGGCGCGGGTCTGGCCTCGAACTGCAAGGCGCGCTACGCGTCGGGCCACCGGGTGGCATCGAATTGCCGGCAGATGGCGGCTGGGTTGCCTGCGGCAATGCCCTGACGGCTTATCCGGAACTTGCCCAACGGCTGCATGCTGCGGGTATTGCGCTGCAACACGGGGTTCTGCCGCAGGCCGGGGCCATCGCAAGGCTGGCGGCGCAACGGTTGTTGAATGGCGCCGGCATCGACCCGGCGCTGGCGGCGCCGCTGTATGTCAGGGACAAGGTGGCGAAGACGGTCAGCGAACGGCTTGCAGCCGGGGGCAAGGCGTGAGTAGCGAAGCTTTTCATCCAGTGGCGATGACGGAAGCTGACCTCGATGCGGTGAGCGCACTTGAGGCGATCTTGCAGGCTCATCCCTGGGTACGCGTCAACTTCGCCGATTCGCTGGCCGCCGGCCATGCGGCCCGTATATTGCGGACGGACGGCGAGGTAATTGGATTCTCGGTAGTGATGACCGTGGCCGACGAGGCGCATCTGCTCAATATTGGCGTCGACCGGCGCCATCAGGGGCAGGGGCATGGCGCGCGGCTGCTGCGGCAAATCATCGCGGAGGCGCGTTCGGCCGGCGCTGTCCGCCTGCTGCTCGAGGTGCGCCGATCGAATCAGCAGGCGATCGAATTTTACCGGCACTTTGCTTTTACGCAGGTCGCGGTGCGGCGGGCCTATTATCCGACGCTTGCCGGGCGCGAAGACGCGCTGCTGTTTGACAAGGAATTGCAATGAACCTGACTCGCGAACAAATGCTGGCCGAGATGGGCATTACGCCGATCTGGCGACTCCGCGATTCTCCGGTCGCTGCTGCGGGGGCCGAGGACGATACGGCACGAGCCGCATCGGGCCAGCGTGAACTTGTTGACACAACGACGGTATCGGCGGCACAGGATGTTGCGGTCGACGGCCTGGACTGGCCCGATTTGGCAGTCAGGGTGGGGCAATGCAGGGCCTGCGCTTTGGGCGGGCAACGCAAGCAGGCAGTGCTCGGGATCGGCGATCTCGATCCTGACTGGCTTTTCATCGGCGAAGGACCGGGTGCCGAGGAAGATATCAAGGGTGAGCCCTTCGTCGGGCAGGCCGGCAAGCTCCTCGACAACATGCTTGCCGCGCTGGGCATCGCCCGTGGCCGCAAAGTTTACATCGGCAACGCCGTCAAATGCCGGCCACCGGGCAACCGCACGCCGGAGGCCGCGGAAATGGCCGCCTGCCGCCCGTGGCTGGAACGCCAGATCGCCTTGCTCAAACCGAAAGTCATCGTTCTTCTCGGCAAGGCCGCCGTGCATTCGGTGCTGCATGACGACAGCTCGCTGGCTTCGCTGCGTGGCCAGCGTTTCGAGTATCAGGGCATCCCGGTGGTCGTCACCTATCACCCCGCCTATCTGCTGCGCAACCTACCTGAAAAAGCCAAGGCCTGGGAAGATCTGCTGTTCGCACGGCGCTGCCTGCGCGAAACGCTGGCCACTGGAGGCGGCGAACTGCCGTTCTAGAACGGCAGGCTAATGGTGGGCGCTGTCGTCGAGATGGCGGACGTCGTCGTTTTCGCGCTGGTTGGCGAAATGGCGCTGACGGATCATGTACATGAGCCCGCTGACGCAGAGGCCGAACAGCGTGACGACGACGTAGATCGAAACGTCGTTGCTGATCATCAGGTAGTAGAGCCCCGTCATGATCAGGATGGACAGGTTTTCGTTGAAATTCTGGACGGCGATCGAGTGTCCGGCGCCCATCAGGATGTGTCCGCGGTGCTGGAGCAGGGCATTCATCGGTACGACGAAGAAGCCCGAGAGGGCGCCGATGAAGATCAGCAGCGGGATCGCCAGCCAGACGTGGTGGACGAAATTCATGATCAGGACGATCAGGCCCATCGCAATGCCGAGCGGAATGACGCGCACCGATTTGCGCAGGGTGATGAACTTGGCGGCAGCCACCGCGCCAATTGCAACCCCGACGGCGACCACGCCCTGGAGCATCGACGATTTGGAGAGGTCGAAGCCGAGCGCCACCTCGGACCACTTGATGACGATAAATTGCAGCGTCGCGCCGGCGCCCCAGAACAGCGTGGTGACAGCCAGCGAAATCTGCCCCAACTTGTCGCGCCAGAGCAGCGCGAGGCAGTGGTGGAACTCATGGGCCAGGTAAAACGGGTTTTTCTTGAGCGGCTTGTGGTCGACGCCGGTGTCCGGCACGTAGAGGTTGAAAAGCGCAGCGATCAGGTAGAAGACACCGACGATGGCAATCGCCATTTCGCCGGTCGTGTCGATACCGGTGTCGATCAGCGGAAAGTCGAAAGCGAGCAGCGCCTGCGAGACCGCGGGCTGGATCAGCGTCCCGCCGATAACGACGCCGAGGATAATGGCGACGACCGTCAAGCCCTCGATCCAGCCGTTGGCGACGACCAGCAGGCGATGCGGCAGGTATTCGGTCAGGATGCCGTACTTGGCCGGCGAATAGGCAGCGGCGCCAAGGCCGACGACGGCGTAGGCAAGCAGCGGATGGATCATGAAGAACATCATGGCGCAACCGACGATCTTGATCGCATTGCTGATGAACATGACACGCCACTTCGGCATCGAGTCGGCAAAGGCGCCGACGAAGGCCGCGAGTACGACATAAGAGACTGTAAAGAAGGTCTTGAGCAACGGTTCGTAGGCGGACGGCGCGTTCATCTCACGCAGGGCGGCGATGGCGGCGATCAGCAGTGCGTTGTCGGCCAGCGCGGAAAAAAATTGCGCGGCCATGATGATGTAGAAGCCGAATGGCACGTTAACTCTGGTCTCGGTATTTGCTTTTGGTCGCAGGTTATACCACGGATTTGTGGCGGGGCAAGCCGTGCAATGTTGCGGTCGACGCCCGAATACCGGCCGATTTCATCGCTTCGCGGCATGCCCGGGTGGCCAGTAGCGGCTGGAGTGTGATTGAATAGCTGACGCGATCGACAAGGAGAGAAACAATGGCAGACCGGCGCTTGCAGGTCTTTCATGCCGTAGCGAAGCATCTGAGCTTTACCCGGGCGGCCGATGCCCTGTTCATGACCCAGCCGGCGGTCACGTTTCAGGTGCGGCAGCTCGAGGAGCAATACAACACGCGCCTGTTCGAGCGCCGGCATGGCGGCATTGCGCTTACCCCTGCTGGCGACCTGGTACTGACCTATGCCGAACGGATTCTCGAGCTGTCCGACGAAATGGATACCCGCCTCACCGAAATGAGTGGCGAGATCCGTGGGCTGCTCTTGCTCGGTGCCAGCACGACGATCGCCGAAAGCCTGCTGCCGGGGGTTCTGGCCGAGTTCAATGCCAGCCACCCGCAGGCCAGGCCGCGGCTGATCGTCGCCAATTCGGAAGCGATCGCCAGCCGTGTCGCCGACCACAGCCTCGAGGTGGGTCTGGTCGATGCGCAGGTCAAGCTGCCCGGCCTGACCTGCGATGTCTGCTGCGATGATGAACTGACGGTCATCTGCGCGCCGGGTTATCCGCTGGCCGAGCTCAGGAAGGTAGGGCCACGCGCGCTGGCCGATTACGAATACCTGTCGCGCGAGCCAGGATCGGGAACGCGGGAAATCGTAGACCAGTATTTCCGCGCCAATAAAGTGGCCGTAGACGATCTGAAGATGTTGATGGAACTGGGCAGCCAGGAGGCGCTCAAGGCAGTCGTCGCGACCGGCCTCGGCTTCGCCATCGTGTCGCGCGCCGCCGTTGAAAAGGAGTTGCAACTTGGCCTCTTGCTCGCGGTTCCGCTCGATCCGCCATTGCGCCGAAGCATCTACATGATCCAGCTCGAGGAGCGCTTCCGCTCGCGACTGGTCACGACCTTCGTCGAGTTCGCCCGCCAGCGATTGAAAGAGCAACCGGCATGATGACTTCGCGACCGATCCGGGCGCGCATTTCGCGAGGCGCACTGTTGCACAATTACCGGCTGGCCAAGAATCTGGCACCGGCTGCCAAAGCGTGGGCGGTAATCAAGGCCGATGCCTACGGCCACGGCCTGTGGCGGGCAGTCGAGACTTTGCGCGAAGTGGCCGACGGCTTTGCCGTACTCGAATGTGAAAATGCCATCGCCCTGCGTGAAGCGGGAGTCACCCAGCCGATTTTGCTCCTCGAAGGCATTTTCAGTGCCAGCGATGTGCGTGCCGTGGTCGACCAGCGCCTGACCACCGTAGTTCATTGCCTGGAACAGCTCGAGTTGCTGCTCGGTACGGCGCCCCGTGGCGCGCCGCTGGCGATCTATCTCAAGCTCAATACCGGAATGAATCGCTTGGGATTCGTTGCGGTCGACCTCGAAAAAGCCCGAAAAATACTGTCCGGGGTCGAGCACCTCGCACTGACCCTGATGACCCATTTTGCCGAAGCGGATGGCGGCTACGGCATCGCCGGGCAAATGGAGCGTTTTTCCGTCCTGGCCGACCGCTGGCAGGGGCCGGTGAGCCTGGCCAATTCTGCGGCCCTGCTTCGTTATCCGCAAACCCATGGCGACTGGGTGCGGCCGGGAATCATGCTCTACGGCTCCAGCCCGTTCGCCGACCAGAGCGCCGATGAAATCGGGCTGCAGGCGGTCATGGCGCTGGAGAGCGAAATCATTGGCGTGCAGAATCTGCTGGCCGGCGACCGCGTCGGTTACGGCGGCACCTTTGTTGCCGATCGCCCGATGCGCATCGGCATCGTCGCCTGCGGCTACGCTGACGGCTATCCGCGCCATGCGCCGAGCGGTACACCGATTGCCGCGGCGGGGCGCCTGACGCGAACAGTCGGGCGGGTCTCGATGGACATGCTGGCGTGTGACATCAGCGACATCCCCGAGGCCGGCATCGGGTCGCCGGTCACGCTGTGGGGCAACGGGGCGGCCGGTCAGGTGCCGGCCGACGAGGTCGCGCGCGCGGCGGGCACCATCGCCTACGAACTGTTCTGTGCGCTGGCGCCACGGGTGCCGGTCGCCGCCGTCGCTTAGTCGCTGCCAGATGGCACCCGTGCCGGCCGGCTGCTTGTAAGGTATCCTCGCGCCATCATGGCAAAAAGCAAGTCGATCTACAGTTGCACCGAGTGCGGTGCAACGAGTCCGAAATGGCAGGGGCAGTGTCCCGGTTGCGGGGGGTGGAACACGCTGGTCGAGAGCGTCGCCGAAAAGGCCAGCGGTCATCGTTTCGAATCGCTGGCGCCGGGCGCCCGTCCGGTCAATCTCTCGCAAATCGAGGCGCGCGAGACCGAGCGCATCGCCACCGGCATCGGCGAGTTCGACCGGGCGCTGGGCGGCGGCCTGGTCGCCGGCGGGGTCGTGCTGATCGGCGGCGACCCCGGGATCGGCAAGAGCACGCTGCTGTTGCAGGCATTGTCGTTGCTGGCGACGACGAACAAGGTGCTGTATGTCAGCGGCGAAGAGTCGGGCGAGCAGGTTGCGCTGCGCGCCCGCCGCCTCGGCCTCGAAACCCGTGCGCTACAGTTGATGGCGGAAATCAACCTCGAGCGCATCCTGGCCACCTTGCAGGCCGAGCAGCCGCAGGTCGCGGTCATCGACTCGATCCAGACCCTGTGGTCAGACCAGCTTTCCAGTGCGCCCGGCTCGGTGGCGCAGGTGCGCGAATGCGCCGCCCAGCTGACCCGGCTGGCCAAACAGTCGGGGATCACCATCATTCTGGTCGGCCATGTGACCAAGGATGGCGCGCTGGCCGGCCCCCGTGTGCTCGAGCACATCGTCGATACCGTGCTTTATTTCGAAGGGGACACCCATTCCAGCTTCCGGCTGGTGCGCGCGGTCAAGAACCGCTTCGGCGCGGTCAACGAACTCGGCGTCTTCGCGATGACCGACAAGGGCCTGAAGGGCGTCAACAATCCGTCGGCACTGTTTTTGTCGCAGCACGGGCAGGATGTTGCCGGCTCGTGCGTGATGGTGACGCAGGAGGGCACGCGCCCGCTGCTGGTCGAGATTCAGGCACTGGTCGATGCGGCGCACGGCAACCCGCGCCGGCTGACGGTCGGCCTCGACGCGCAGCGGCTGGCGATGCTGCTGGCGGTACTGCACCGCCATGCCGGGATCGTCTGTTTCGACCAGGATGTTTTCGTCAATGCCGTCGGTGGGGTCAAGATCGGCGAGCCAGCAGCTGACCTGGCGGTCCTGCTTTCAATTACTTCATCGATGAAAAACAAGCCATTACCCGCGAAACTTATTGTGTTTGGTGAGGTTGGGTTGGCGGGTGAGATTCGTCCGGCGCCGCGCGGTCAGGAGCGCCTCAAGGAAGCCGCCAAGCTTGGTTTCACGCGGGCGCTGATTCCCGAAGCCAACCGTCCGAAACAGGCGATTGCCGGCATGGAAGTCATTGCCGTGCGGCGTGTCGAGGAGGCGGTGGCACGGATGCGCGACCTCGAATGAGCTGCGCCGGCGCCGGTACCTGACCATGTTCAACCTCTCACGCTATTTCGCGACCCTCAGCCTGATCCTGATCGGATTGGCGGCGGGTTTGCTCGGCATGATGTACCGCGAGATATCGGTACGCCAGATCACGACGCTGGCTGAGGATCGCAATCTGGCCATGGCACAGGTCTTCCAGAATGCGCTCGGCCCGCCGCTGGCCGCCTTGATGGCGGAATCGGTCGGCAAGGATGGGTCGATGCTTATGGAAGCAGGGGAGTCGCAGGCGCTGCAAGCCGGTGTAGTGGGCTTGATGCGCGGTACGGCGGTAGCCAGGGTCAATATCTACAACCGCCTCGGTGTGACCATTTTCTCCACCGATGCGACCCGGATCGGCAGCAGTCGCCTCAACCACTCCGGGTTCAAATCGGCGCTTGGCGGTGTCGTTTTCAGCGAGTTGACCCACAGGGAACATATGGAAACTTTGGACGGTAGCCGTTCGGATCTCAGGCTGATCGCCAGCTCTATCCCGATTTTCGGCGAAGGGAAGACGGTCGACGGCGTATTCGAGTTTTATCAGGAAGTGACGCCGTTCATGAACTCGTTCCGCCACACGTTGTGGGCGGTCACGGCGATCGTCATCACCGTTTTCGCGCTGCTGTTCTTTATGCAGTTCCTGGTGGTACGGCGCGCGCAGGGCATCCTTCACGAGCAGGCGAAGCGCATCGAGGCGGCGCGCAGCACACTGGAAATACAGGTCGACGCGCGAACCGCGGACCTGCGGCACGCCAATAGCCTGCTCGAAGGCGAAGTGGTCGAACGCCGACAGGCCGAGAGCAAGCTGAACTATCTGGCCTACCACGATCCGCTGACCGGCCTTGCCAATCGCCGTTATTTCCTCGAGCGTCTCGAGGCCAGCCTGCTCGATGCGGCCGGCAAGAACCAGCGGGTGGCGGTGCTGTTCATCGATCTCGATCAGTTCAAGCAGGTCAACGATTCGCTTGGCCACGGGGTCGGCGACGAACTGCTGGTTTCGGTGGCTGCCGCGCTCTGTGAGCATGTTCCACTGATCGACATGCTGGCCCGCCTCGGTGGCGACGAGTTCATTTGCGTCATGGAAGCGGTGCGCACCGACGAGGATGTCACGATGCTGGCGCGCGAAGTCATCGCCGCTTTCGACCGGCCGTTCCGGCTCGGCGGCTACGAACTCTACCTTTCAGCGTCGGTCGGAATCAGCGTCTTTCCGAACGATGGCACTTCGGTCGGTGACCTGTTGCGCAATGCCGATACCGCCATGTATCGGGCCAAGGCGCTGGGGCGCGGACATTTCCACTTCTATACGCCGGAAATGACGCGTGAGGCGCAGGAAAAGATCCGGATCGAGTCGCTGCTGCGGCGCGCCCTCGGAAATGGCGAGCTTTCAGTCCATCTGCAACCGCAGGTCGAGGCGAGGGGGGGGCGACTGGTCGGCGCCGAGGCGCTGATCCGCTGGGACAGCCCGGAACTTGGCAGCGTTCCGCCGACGCGTTTCATTCCGCTGGCCGAGGAGTCGGGCATCATCATCGAACTGGGTAACTGGGTATTGCGCGAAACCTGTCGCCAGGTCATGAAATGGACGGCGAGCGGATTCGAGCTGCCGCAGGTCTCGGTGAATCTGTCCGTCAAGCAGCTCGAACGTCCCGAGTTCGTCGATACGCTGCTGGAAATCCTCGACGAAACCGGCATCGAGCCGGCGCGGCTCAAGCTGGAAATCACCGAATCGGTGGTCATGGCCGTCGATGACGCTTTCTCGCTCCTCGAACGCCTGCGCAAGATCGGCATCAGCCTTGCGCTCGACGATTTCGGCACCGGCTACTCGTCGCTCAGCTATCTTAAAATGCTGCCGGTGCAGCAACTGAAGATCGACCGCTCGTTCGTCATCGGTATCGGCACCAATCCCGAGGATGAGGCGATCATCCGTTCGGTCATGGCGCTGGCCCAGAGTCTCGATTTCGAGGTGGTCGCCGAGGGCGTCGAAACTGCCGAGCAGGCTGCTTTTCTCCGCGCTTCCGGTTGTCATCAGTTGCAAGGCTTCCTGCATGGATCGGCTGTGGCGCCCGCCGAATTTCGCGCGCGCTGGTCCAGTCTGCCAAGATGAGCGGCCTCGCCTGGCGCCTGCTCGGCCGCGAACTGCGTTCCGGCGAACTCCGACTGCTGCTCGCCGCGCTGGTGGTTGCCGTCGCCGCGGTCACCGCGGTCGGCTTTTTCACCGACCGGGTTCGCCTGGCGCTGGAACACGAGGCGCACCAGTTGATCGGCGGCGATCTGCTGCTGGTGACCGATCATCCATGGCCGGCGACGCTGCGCGACGAGGCAGCAAGGCGCGGCCTGAAGGTGGCGGAAACCGTGACTTTTCCGAGCATGGTGCTGGCCAACGGGCAGGCGCAACTGGCCGACATCAAGGCGGTCAGCGCCAGTTATCCGCTGCGCGGCAGCTTGCGTCAGGCGCAACTGCCGGGCGATCCGGGCGAGGCGACCAGAAGTGGCCCGCCGGCCGGCGCAGTTTGGCTCGACGAGCGGCTGTTTGCGGCCCTGCAGGCCACTCCGGGGCAGGATGTTCAACTCGGCCAGAGCGCCTTGCCGGTGAACGCCATCCTGACCCTGGAACCGGATCGCGGCATCAACTTTTTCGCTCTGGCACCGCGCCTGATGATGCATCTCGACGACCTGCCGGCGACCGGCCTGGTGCAGCCTGGTTCACGCCTGACTTACCGATTTCTGGTCGCCGGCGATGCTGCGGCGGTCGACGGCTTCCGCAACTGGATCGAACCACGGCTGGGCCGCGGCGAGCGCCTGGAGGATGCGCGCAATGCGCGCCCGGAAATTCGTACGGTGCTCGACCGGGCGCAACGCTTTTTGGGCCTTGCCACGCTGTTGACGGTGATTCTCGCCGCAGTGGCGGTGGCGCTGGCGGCACGCCGCTATATGCAGCGCCATCTCGATGCCTGTGCCGTGATGCGCTGTCTCGGCATCACGCAGCCGGCGCTGATTCGCCTGCATGCGGCACTCTTCGTCTGGCTGACGCTGCTTTCCGCTGCGCTAGGCTGCCTGTTCGGATTTGCCGCTCACTTCGTGCTGGTAACCTGGCTGGCCGAACTGCTGGATTTGCGCCTGCCGGCCGCCGGCTGGTTGCCGCTGGCCCAAGGTGCGGCGGTCGCAGCCGTGCTGCTGTTCGGCTTTGCCTTTCCGCCCCTGCTGCAGTTGAGCAAGGTGCCGACCCTGCGCGTCCTGCGCCGCGAGCTGGGGCCACCGCAGCCGTCGCTGCTCGGCGGCTACGCGCTCGGGATCGTTGCGCTGGGCGGGCTGTTGCTGCTGGTGTCCGGCGACCTGCGGCTCGGCACCTACGCCATCGGTGGTTTTGCCGGCGCCCTCGGCATCTTCTGGCTGCTCGCCCGCCTGAGCGTGCGCACGGCCGCCGGACTCCGTCGTGGCGGCAGCTTCGGCTGGCGTCAGGGACTGGCCAATCTGGAACGCCATGCGGCGGCAAGTACCTTGCAGATCGTCGCGCTCGCCCTCGGCCTGATGGCCATGCTGCTGCTTGGCGTGACCCGCGGCGAGTTGCTCGACGTCTGGCAGCGGGCGACGCCGGTCGACGCGCCGAACCGCTTCGTCATCAATATCCAGCCGGATCAGCGTCAGGCGGCCGCCGACCTGCTGGGCGCCGGCGGCATCAAGGCCGAACTGGCACCGATGGTGCGCGGGCGCCTGATGAAAATCGACGGGGAGCCGGTCAGCGCAGAAAGTTACCCGGATGACGAGCGGGCCCGGCGCCTGATCGAGCGCGAGTTCAACCTGTCGTGGCGTGCCGACGCGCCGCCCGGGAACCGGATCAGTGCAGGGCGCTGGTTCGCCCCCGATGATGCAGGCAAGGGACTCGCCTCGGTCGAAGAGGGACTGGCCAAAACGCTGGGCATCAAATTGGGCGACGAACTGCTGTTCGTGATTGCCGGGCAGGAAACGAAAGTGCGTGTCAGCAGTCTGCGCAAGCTCGACTGGGATTCGATGCGCGTCAATTTTTTCGTTCTGACGCCGCCCGGCGTACTCGACAGCGCGCCCGTCAGCTATATCACCAGTTTTCATCTCGACGAAAGCCAGTCAGCAGTGGGCCAGGAGCTGGTTAGCCGCTTTCCCAACCTGACCTTGATCGACGTCGGGGCGATCCTCGCCCAGATCCAGGCGATCATGGGCCAGGTATCGCTGGCAGTGCAGTTCATTTTCCTGTTTACGCTGCTGGCCGGGGCAGTGGTGCTGGTTTCCGCGCTGCTCACGGCTTTCGATGAACGGCGTTTCGAGCTCGCGGTGATGCGTGCGCTCGGTGCCGGGCGCAGCCAGTTACGGCAGGCGCTGCTTGCCGAACTGGCGGTCGTCGGCGCCATTTCCGGGCTGATTGCCGCTGGTGGCGCATCCTTCCTCGGCCAGCTGCTGGCGCGCAATGTTTTCCAGCTCGACATGCCGCTGAATCTCTGGCTTTTTCCGTTGGCCAGCGCGGCCGGCGCCATGCTGGCGGTCGGGATCGGCTGGCTGGCTGTGCGCCAGTTGCTCAACACGCCGCCTCTGCTGGCGATGCGTGCAGGCGCCTGAAGCATTGCCAAGGTAGAATGTTGCAATCTCGTTACAGGGCTGGAGCATGCCGGTGAACATCAGAACAATTTGTATGGCAATCGTCGTTGCCGGCATCTGTGGCGGGGCACTGGCCGCAGAAGGTGAAGCGGCGGGAATGGTCAAAAACAGCAAGGGCGACGTCAGCATCGAGCGCGTCGGTGCCCGAATTCCGGCTGTCGTCGGGACACCGGTGTTCGCCGCCGACAAGGTGCGCACCGGAGCCGATGGCGCGGTCGGGGTGACTTTGCGTGACAATACGCTGCTGTCGGCCGGCCCGAACTCGCTGTGCGTCCTGGACAAGTTTATCTTCGACAGCACGACCAACGCCGGGGTGATATCGGTCAACGTCCGGAAGGGTACGCTGGCGGTGGTGACCGGCAAGATCGCCAGGCAGACGCCAGAGTCCGTCGATTTCCGCACGCCAACCTCGGTGATCGGGGTGCGCGGGACCGAGTTTGTCATCGAGGCGGGGAGCGGCGATGAAGACTAATTGGCTTCTGGCTGTCGCTGCGGGGTGGCTGCTGGGTGGTTGCGTCAGCGAACGCGTGGTTCTGCTACCTTCGCCGGACGGTCGTACGACAGCCATTGTCGTTCGCGACGCGCAGGGCGAGGTGGTGCTTGACCAGGCATATGCCGGCGTGCAGCGGCGGGCCGGCGAAATCAGCCGGGTGCAGTCGTCGTCCGCGGAGGTCGAGGAGTTGTTCGGCGCCGCGCTGGCAGCTCAACCGCAGAAGCCGCGCAGCTTCGTGTTGTATTTTGCCGGCGGGGCAGATGTCCTGACACCGGAATCTGAGGCTGAACTGGCGACGATCAAGGGCGAGATCGCCGGTCGGCCAGCATCCGAAGTCATGGTCATCGGCCATACAGATTCTGTGGGCGGGCTCGAGGCCAACGACAAGTTATCGCGGCTGCGCGCGGAAACGGTACGCGACATCCTGATTGCCGCCGGCGTGCCGGAGAACAAGATCGAGATTGCCGGGCGCGGAGAGCGCGAACCGCTGGTCAAAACTGCCAACGAAGTGGCCGAAGCGCAGAACCGGCGGGTCGAAATCAGCGTTCGTTAGGCGGTCGACCGTACCAGCCGGCGAGCAGCACGGTCAGGTCGTCGAATGGCGGCCGACCGGCCTCGAAACCGCGAACGGCATCGCGTATCGCCGTCGCTCGGGCGCTTAGGGGCGCATTCCCGGCTGTCGCCTGCAGCGCCGCAGCAAGGCGCCCGGTGCCGAACATGTGCTGTCCGTCGCTGGCTTCGCTGACGCCATCGGTAAATAGGCAGAGCAGGTCGCCGGGTTCCAGTTGCAGGTGCGCGCTGGTGAATGGATAGTCGCTCTGCGCGCAAAGCGGTGGTCCGCCTATCTCCTTGATGCCAATCGGCAGTGCCGTGCCGCCGCGCAACAGCAGTGGCGCGTCGTGGCCGGCACAGACGTATTCGAGCTGCCCGCTGTCGGCGTCGAGAATGGCGATGAAGGTGGTGACGAACTGATACTCCGGATTTTCGCGGCTCAGTTCGCGCTGCAGATCACGGATGGCCTGGCCGAGGTCGTCGTGGCGGCGGGTCAGGGTGCCGGCAAGGGTTTTCGCGATGGCCATGAACAGGCTGGCCGGGATTCCCTTGCCGGAAACGTCGCCGATGGCCAGGCAGAGACGGCGCTCGTCGAGCATGAAGCAGTCGTAATAGTCGCCGCCGATGGCGCGTGCCGGTTCGAGCAGGGCAGCAATGGCAAAGCGCGTTTCGCCGGCAAAACGGCGGCCCGGATCGGGCAACAGGCCGACCTGGATGCGCCGTGCCGCATCGAGTTCGCCATCCATGCGGGCGGCCGCTTCGCGGCTCAACTGCAACTGGGCTTCGGCCCGCCGGCGGTGCCTGTCGGCCGCAATCAGCGTCACGCTGAGCAGAATCATGAAAACCGGTGCCAGCAACAGGACGATCGACAAGCCATCGAACAGCCAGCGACCGCTGGCAAAAGCCGCATATCCGGCGCCGATCAGGAGCAGCGTCAGCGCAGCGAAAATCAGGCCCGCATAGCGCGGGCGCAGTGCCGGTACCGCGCCAATCAGCAGCAGACCACCGGCCAGGAGCGCCGCCAGTTCGATCTGCAGCATCCAGGCTGGGCGCCTCAGTGCCTCACCAGCCAGCAAGCTTTCGATGATCTGGGCGTGAATGTCGACGCCCGGCAGGCGTTCGCCAAGCGGTGTGACAATGCTGTCCTGCAGACCGGTGCTGTTGAAACCGATCAACACGAAGCGCGCCTTGAAGGTTTCCGGCGGGTAGGTGCCGGCCAGCACGTCGGCTGCCGACAGGTAATAACTGGCCTTGGAACGGCCATAGTGCAGCAGCAGCTCGCCGTTGGGCTGGGTCGGCAGGCTGTAGTCGCCGACCCGGATCCGTTCCATGCCGTATGCGCCGGATTCGACGACGACGCGCCCGGCCTCGCCGAGGGCCACGCGAAGCATTTCCAGCGTCAGCGAAAGAAATGGCTGTTCATCGATCAGCGCCAGCAGCGGAATTCGCCGCAGCACGCCGCGCTCGGTGGTTGACTGCTGGTCATCGAGGGTCGCATTGATCAAGCCTTCGCCGGCCGCGCTTCGTTCGAGCAACGGCAGGCTGGCAAGAGCGCTCGGGAAACGGCTGATGGCAAGCAGGGTTGTCGGATCTATCAGCTTCAATGCCGGCAGCGGCCGGTGCGGCTGGCGCGAACCCGGCAGGTCGTTGGCAACGCCGATGACCGCCAGTACCGTCGGCCCGCCGGCGAGCGCCGCGGCGAGCTTGTCGTCCGCTCCGGGCAGGCGTTCGAGTTCGGCTCGCGGCAGCGTCGGAAAGCGCTCGGCAAGCGCCAGCGGCGAGA